>Ga0315289_10005050_pt1 | contig 19578 bp, 17 predicted proteins | sample YL17G11_40_MG_FD_203452 | JGI IMG/M metagenome (GOLD analysis project Ga0315289, IMG submission 203452) | Sediment microbial communities from Yellowstone Lake, YNP, Wyoming, USA - YL17G11_40 | ecosystem: Environmental > Aquatic > Freshwater > Lake > Sediment | place: USA: Wyoming | collected...
GACCTGAAGGTCCGCCCCTACGTCATCGCAACCGGCAAATCGGCGGGGACTAAAGTCCCCGCCCTACATTTCCCCCTCCCCCCTCTGGGGGGAGGGTCAGGGAGGGGGGCAAACGGGCCGACCTTTAGGTCGGCCCCTACGTTAGAGCAATCTACAAGACCCCCCCGGACGGCGCCGCCGCCCGGCCGCGACCCACCTATCAGCTCCCCCCGCCGGCCAGCGCGGCCATCTCCCCCCGCAGCAGGGCGAACTCCTTGGAATACCCAAGGAGCCGCGCCGACCCCTCGAAGTCGAAGTGGACCTCGCTCACCGCGTGGTAGAAGCCCGAGAGCTCGCCCATCATCTCGGAAAGCTGGTCCAGGGTCAGGCCCTCGAACGGCTTGCCGTTCGTTATCACCCTCTCCGCCGCCTGGACACAGTTTTCGTAGAACGGGCGCCAGGGCGCCTCGTCGTAGTAGGTCATGTAAACCGGCGCCACGGAACCGGCCAGCCCGGCGCGGAGCGACTCGTCCTCCCCCGCGGCCAGGAGCCGTTGCCGGTGGATGAAGAGGTTGAGCGACAGGGCGGTGAAGTTATTCAACACGTTCGTCCCGGCCCCCGGGGGGCCGAAGCCCTCCGCCCCGGGGAGCGGGTCTGGCGGGTTCGGCATCGCCGCCGCCGCCATATACTGCCCGGCCCGGCCGTCGGAGAAGAGGTCCAGGAGCTTTTCGAGGTACTCCGCATCGCAGGTGACGAGGTCTCCGATGACCGAGATGCGGATGCGGGGCAGCTCGCTCTTCAGGAGCCGGACGACGACCGTGGGCTCAGCGAGCATCCGCCCCAGCTCGTCCCCGGCACCCCGGACACGGCTGACGATGAGGTAGCCCATCTCGGCCTCGCCCGTCTCACCCCGCCAAACCGCGTCCAGCACGCCGTCCAGGGCCCGGGCGCCCAGGTTCTCCAGCACCTCCACCGAGGCGGCCAGGGTGGTCTCGTCCTCGGGGTGTCCCTGCAGCACGGCCAGGATGGCCGGCACCGCCTCGTCCCCCATCCCGGTCAGGCGGCCGATGGCGGTGTTGCGGACCCGCGAGTCGTCGTCGGCCAGCCCCAGCGCCGCGTAATCCATGAGCCCCCGGTCGGCGAACTCATCCACCGCGGACATGCGCTCCTGCCAGTCGCCCGTCCGGAGGTCCCCTTCGAGGTCCTCGATGGAGCGGGTGCATCCGGAGAAAACGAGGGCCGCCGAAACGGCCGCGATCAGGCTATACCGCATTTTTCTCCTCATCGGTTCCGGCGTCGCGCGCCCAGAGGTGGTAGATGACGGCCAGCGGCGCGAACTCCACCAGGGTCCGCAGGCCCCAGAAGGCGGCCATCCAGATGCCGTCGGGCAGGGGGAGCCAGGCCGACGAGATGCCGGCGACCAGGGTCCCCAGGAGCAGCCCCAGGATGGGCGACCAGACGGTCCGCCCCCAGGCGGTGGCGGCGGCCGCCAGGCACCAGCCCACCACCGCCGCCTCGGCCCCCTCGAAGAGCACCCGGCTCACCGGCGCCCAGGCGCCCAGCCACCCCGGGAAGACCAGAGCCGCCAGGACCATGATAAAACCGGCCCCGAGCGTCCCGGCCAGCGTGCCGCTCAGGTAACCCTGCGGACGGCGGACGGAGCGCGGGTTTACGAGACCGAAGACCACGAGGGCCGCCGCGTAGCGCAGCAGGTGGGCCAGCCAGACCGCCGCGAGCGCGCCCAGGGAAACGCCGCCCCCGACCAGGGTGAAGAGTGCGGGCACCAGCGCAGCCGGCGCGGCCCAGACGAGCGCCCTGGGCACCAACCGCGGCGCCGGAATACGGGCGACCCCGGAGGACGAGCCCCCTTCGGTCCGCCGCTTTTCGGCAAAAATCTCCATCGGCGGGTGGGTGGTCAACCGAATGCGGTTGTGGAATCCGACGGCTCCCCGGCGCCCTCGTCCCGAGGCCGGTGCCGCCACCAGATGACGGCCACGACGGGCAGGTAGCTCACCGTCAGGGTGAGCCCCTTGTAAAAGATGTTTATAGCCTCCCGGTCCTCGGCCGGGGTGGTGAAGTGGTAGAAGGCGGTGATCGCGGCGCAGGCCGCCAGGAACCCGGCCCAGAATCCGACCGCCCTCCCCTTGGCCAGGTCCCAGCCGAGTCCCGTCACCAGGCCCAGGAAGGCTCCCCTGAAGAGGAAGGTGATGACCTGCTGGCCGTCGAAGGACATGGGATCGATGATCAGCTGGTAGAAGTAAAAGACGATGTAACCGGCGAAGCCCCCCAGGGCCAGGCTCACCCCGAGGGCGGTGGGGATGCGCTTGAAGCGGACGATGAGGCTGGGGAAGAGGGCCTGGGCGAGGGCGAAGAAGGCCAGGTTCCCGAGCCAGTCGCCCAGCAGGAAAAAAAGACCGCCCGGCTCCTCGCCGAAGGCGAGGTCCACGCCGCACTGGAGGAGGACGGAGGCCAGCGCCGCCGCCGCACCCCGCCAGAGGTACCCCGGCCACTGGCGCACCAGACCCGTTTTTTCAGCCATCCTAACCGCCGGCGACGGCCATGGCCGTGACGATGGAGAGGTACTTGGTCAGGGCGTCGTCGGCCCGGCTGGGGAGGACCACCGGCGCGGCGGCTCCCACGACGACCGCCCCGGCCCTGGCCCCGGAGAAGTGGACGAGGCACTTGTAGAGGATGTTGGCCGACTCGATGTCGGGGCACAGAAGGACGTCGGCGTCCCCGGCCACCTCGCTCACGATGCCCTTGATTTTTGCCGACTCCTTGGAGACCGCGTTGTCGAAAGCCAGTGGCCCGTCCACGACGCAGTCTCCGAGCTGCCCGCGCCGTGACATCACCGTGAGCGCCGCGGCGTCGCCGGTGGCGGGCATGTCGGGCAGGTTCACCTTCTCCACCGCCGCCAGGACCGCCACCTTGGGCCGCGCGACCCCCAGGACCCGGGCCACGCCCACGGCGTTGCGGATGATGTCCGCCTTCTCGGCGAGGGTCGGGGCGATGTTCAGAGCGGCGTCGGTGAGAAAAAGAAGCTTGTGGTAGGCCGGGACGGCGGCGACCATCACGTGGGACAACAGGTGCCCGGTGCGCAGGCCGTTCTGTTCGTTCAAGACGGCCCGCAGGTAGGCCTTGCTGGAAACCGACCCCTTCATCAGGACGTCGGAGCGGCCGGAGCCGACCAGTGAGGCGGCGGTCTCGGCGGCGTCGGCGCTCGCCACCACCTCGAAGGGCTCCAGGCCCACGCCGAGCCGGGAAGCGGTGGCCTGGATGGCGGCCGGGTCCCCCACGAGGGTCGCCTCGGCCAACCCCTCCCGATGGACCCACTCCACCGCCTCGAGGGCCATGGGGTCGTCGGCGCCCGCCAGCGCGATCCGCCGCGACGGCTCGTCCTTCACCCGCTGGATGAGCCCGGTGAAATAGTCCTCGGTCATCGGGACGCCGCACCCTCCTGCGCCGGGTCGGGTAAGGTCGAACGCCTCGGCGAAACCCGGTTGATAAGCCGCGCCCCGCCGCAAATCACGTACTTGTCCAAAACGCCCCCTTATTCCAGCTTGAGCTGCCCGCCCGATTTTTCGATTTTCCCCGCGTGGCGCAACAGGTCCAGCCGCCCGCCCGACGGGTACTCCAGGCGGTCCCGCCCCTCCAGGAGGGCGTCCACCTGGAGGACCTGAATTTTCGGGTAGTCGCGCTGCATCAGGTCGCTGTGATAGAAGCCCGCCCCGGCGGCCTCGCGGTTAATCTCCGACCGCTCCCCCGCCCGGTACAAGAGAATCAACGCGCCGAAGTCCGCCTTCTCCCGCTCCATCACCCCGCGCAGGTCGCGCACGTAAGTTACCTTCGGCTTCAGGTCGCTCTTGACCTGGACGATGATTTTCCTAGTCTCCAGGGACTTTTCGGTCTTGCCGTCGCGGAAGAAGAGGACGCCGTCAATGCCGCGGTCGCCGCCGCCCTTTTTCTCCGGGTCGCCGAGCGGCCGGGCGTGGACCAGGGAGAGCGCCCAAAGCTCGAACTCCTTGCGCGGCAGGTCGGTGCGCTGGGCCAGCTCGCGGGCGGAGTTCCAGTCCTGCGGCTCGCCGTGGACCTCGTAGGCGGCCTCGTCGCCGAAGTGGTCCGCTAGGCGGCTTTTTATCAGGTTAATCGCCAGATAGGTGATGTCAATGCCGATCCAGCGGCGGTTTAGAGCCTGGGCGGCGGCGATGGTCGTACCGCAGCCGCAGAAGGGGTCCAGCACGACGTCGCCCTCGTTGGAGGACGCCTGAATGATACGTTCAAGTAAGGCTTGTGGCTTCTGGGTTTGGTAGCCTAGTCGTTCTTGATCTTGTGGTGATAGCCAACGTACGTCCTCATCTATACCATTATCCGTATTGAAGACAGTTCCCTGTGTATAGGGTTGATATGCCCAAATATCAGGTGTAGGTTGGCCATCTCTTTCGGTATTTAAGTACCTTTCATAAATTGGCCATGCTTGCCCTGGATTTATCTTGATGAAACCAAGTTCCAAGAGTCTTTCTAATTTTTCATGCTGTGTTAAATTAGAGAGATCTTCACCAGTATCCTCAAGTATATCCTGTAAAAGTGCACCTGGAATTGCCCAATGTCGTCTTTTTGCAGTAGGATTAAAGCCTCTCCAAGGTTTTCCTTATTCACCGTTCCTTATTCCTGATCCCGTCAAAACATTTCCATAGTATTTTGTGCGATACCCTTTTTCATCTAGGACAAAATATCCTTTGATATGCCCTTTCATGTATGGTCTCTTTGGGAAATTCCATGTAGCTTTCTGTGGGTCTGAATAGAAGAGTATTAAATCGTGGATTGGTGCATAACGGGTGGTTTTGTTGTGGGAACCTGTTCTTCGCCATACTATTTCATTACGGAAAAACTTAGGTCCAAATACAGCATCCATAAGTATCTTAAGATAGTGCGAGGCCGTGGGGTCGCAATGCAGGTAGATGGAGCCTGTTGGCTTCAGAACTCTGCGAAGCTCCACCAGGCGCGGAGCCATCATTGCCAGGTAGGCGAACATGTCATTGTGCTTCAAAAACCGCTCGAAGCCCTGCATCAAATCCACCAGCGCCGGGGGCGCACCCCCCTCGATGATAAACTCGTGGTACGTCCAGGCGGAGTTCTCGTCCCAGTGCCAGAAATCGGTGAAGGACTGATACTGCGACGCCGACGGCGTCCCGTCCACCTCCTTGAACAGCACGTTGTAGTCGGCCTTGGAGTTGAAGGGCGGGTCGAGGTAGACCAGGTCCACCGACTCGTCGGGAATGTGCCGCCGCAGAACGTCCAGGTTGTCCCCGAAGAAGAGCTTGTTCGCCCACTCGGCCATTGAATTTGTCCCAGTTTCGCGCTCAACCGCGATGTGTTTCCTACCCCTTTCCCCTGCGCGGCACGTAGCTGTGCGCCAGGGACGCGATGGCTTTGATCCTGCGTTCGCCCAGGCGCATCGCCGCCTCCACGGTGGAGATGCCGTCCTCCCCGGCCAGGGCGAAGACCTCCCGGAGGAGGTCCGGGATCTGCCTCATCTTGGCGAAGACCCACTGGTCGGGGTGGCGCTCCAGCTCCCCGACGACGCTGATGAGCCCGCCGGAGTTGACCACGAAGTCCGGGGCGTAGGTGACCCCCCGGAGGGCGAGCTGGGAGTAGTCGTCCCAGGCTGGGTCGAGTTGGGAGTTCGCCGCGCCGCAGACTATCTTGCCGGCCAGCGGCTCCAGGGTCTCGGGGCCGACGACGCCTCCCTTGCCGCAGGGGCAGAACACGTCCACCGAGTCGTCCAGGATCTCCGCGGCCTCGCGGGGGACGAGGGAGGGCATCCGCTTGAGGACCTTCTCCAGCCGCTCCGGGCTGTGGTCGTGGACCAGGACCCGCGCCCCGGCCTCGAGGAACTTGGCGGCGAGGATGGTGCCCACGGCGCCCACCCCCTGGAGCGCCACGGTCTTCCCGGCCAGGTCCTTCCCCCGGCCCGTATGTTCCAGGCAGACCCCGATCCCCATCATCACGCCCGAGGCGGTCACCAGGCTCGGATCGAAGGAGCCCTCGAAGAGGGTGACGCCGGCTACGAACTCGGTCTCGGTGGCGACGTAGGTGAGGTCGAGTGCGCCGGTGCCGACGTCGGGGGCGCCGATGATCCTCCCGCCCAGTCCCTGGATGAAGCGCCCCAGGGCCCGAAAGGCGGGCTCCCGCTTCCCCTCCACGGACTGGCGCAGGATGTTGATCTGGCCCCCGCCGTAGTTCAGCCCGGCGGCGGCGCTTTTGTACGTGAGCCCCCGCGAGAGGTGGAGGGCGTCGGTGAGGGCCGTCTCCTCGTCGGGGTAGTCCAGGGTGCGGATGCCGGCGATGGCCGGCCCCAGGGTGGTGTTGTGGATGACGATGATCGCCCGGAGCTCGGCGGCGGGCGCCACGCAGAAGGCCACCTGCTCGTGATCCGCCGTCTCCAGGTTCTTGAAGACTTCCATCGTACCCCCGGATGGACGGGCAAGGGACTTACTCCCCGAAGGGCTCGGGCGATGCCCCTTGTCTAAGTGCCCGTTTGCACAAGGGGTTAAACCGAGCGAACCGAGCTACGCCCCCGGCGAAGCCCCTTGTCTCAGCCGTGCGACCGTATCAGGCCGCCTTCTTGATCATCCGGTACCAGCCGATGAGGAAGGGCGCGGCGATGAAGATCGAGGAGTAGGTGCCGACGATCATACCGATGGTCAGGGCCAGGGCAAAGTCGTGGATGACGCTGCCGCCGAAGAAGACCAGCGCCAATGCCACCAGGATTGTGGTGCCGGTGACGATGGTGCGGGAGAGAGTCTCGTTGATGGCTTTGTTGACGATCTCCTCCAGCGTCCTTCGCCGCAGGAGCTTGCGGTCCTCGCGGATGCGGTCGAAGACGACGATGGTGTCGTTGAGCGAGTAGCCGATCAGTGTCAGGATGGCGGCGACGATCGTCAGGTTGATCTCCTTCCCCAGGATGGAGAAGATGCCCAGGGTCACGAGTACGTCGTGGAACAGGGCGACGATCGCCCCCAGGGAGAAGGCGAACTCGAAGCGCAACGATATATAGAGCAAGAGCCCCGCCATGGCGGCGATGACGGAGTAGATGGCCGCGGAGCCCAGCTCCTCACCCACCTTGGGGCCGATGACGTTCACGCTCTGAATCTCGAAACCGGAGAGGTAGGAGCCGTCGAGGAACCGCTTTAGGGCCTCGGAGTCGAGCCCCGCCTCCCGGGCCAGCCGCTCGACCTCGGCGGTGTCCGCCAGGAGGCGCATGGTCTGGATGCCGCCCAGGTTCCGGGCCCCGGAGAGCGCATCGGCGAGGCGACCGGCGTCCTCGAAGCCCATCAGGGGCTCGAGGAGCGTCACGTACTCGGAGCGGGAGCTGGGGCCGTTGAGGTTCAACCGATTGGCGGGGGCCTCCCCGGCGGGCAGCCCCACCGGGGGGCGCAGCTCGGAGAGGACCTGGCTGATGCGGGTGTGGGTCGCCTGTTCGATCATCCGCTCGATGGTGGTCGTCAGCCCCCGCGCGTCGGCGGAGTTGAGGGCGGGCCTCGTCTCGACGCCGACGGTCACCGCGAAGGGGTTCTCGTCCAGATCGAAGTTCTCCTTGAAGTAATCCAGGTACTCCGCGGGGAAGCCCTCGATCTGGGTGAGCTCGTCGTAGGAGGTGAAGGGTCCGACGGTCTCCCGCCGGTGGACGATGGCGGCGGCCAGGGCCTCCCCGGTGCTCTCGACCTTGTTCCGGATGACCACCTCGTCCGCGGCGGTGCCCTGGGTGTAGACGTCCATATCGAGGTCGTTGCGGATTTCCGTCAGCGCGCCGGTGGAGACGGGCTCGGCGAACTTGACCTGGATCCGCACGCCGCCGGTGAAGTCAATGCCGAGGTCGAACCCCCCCCGGATGAGGAAGCTGACGATACCCGCCAGGATGACCACCCCGGAGGCGATGAAGGCGATCCTCCGCCGGCCGATGAAATCGAAGTGGGTGTCGGTGAAAATCTGCAAGTTCAACCCCCCTTGCCCGTCAAGGCGACCGTTCGGGGCGGTAACAAGGGGTTTAAACCCCTTGTCTCAATAAAAAAACCGCGCTCACCGATCGATCTAGATGGAGAGCTTCTCCAGGTGTCGGCGATGCACGCGGAAGTCGAAGATCGCCCGGGTCACCAGGATCGCGGTGAACATGCTGGCCACGATGCCGATGGCCAGCGTGACCGCGAAGCCGCGGATGGCCCCCGTGCCAAGGACGTAGAGCACCCCGGCGGTGATGAGCGTGGTGAGGTTGGAGTCGAAGATGGTGATGAAGGCCTTGTCGTATCCGACGTTGATGGCCGTGGCCACCGCCACCGAGGGCTTGACCGAGCCCGACTCGGCCAGCCGCGCGCCCTTGCGCAGCTCCTCGCGGATGCGCTCGAAGATGAGCACGTTGGCGTCCATGCTCATGCCGATGGTGAGGATGATCCCGGCGATGCCGGGCAGGGTGAGGGTGGCGCCGAAGAGGGCCAGAGCGGCGATGATGATGATCATGTTAAAGAGCAGGGCCACGACGGCTATCACGCCGGAGAAACGGTACCAGAAGATCATGAAGCCCATTACCAGCACGAGCCCCACGAGGGCCGCCGTCACGCCGTACTTGATCGAATCCGAGCCCAGGCTCGGCCCGATGGTATCCTCCATGACCACGTTGAGCGCCACCGGCAGGGCCCCGTTACGCAGGTTGATCGCCAGGTCCTTGGCCCGGTCCACGGTGAAGTTGCCCCGGATGATGCCCTCGCCGGGGATCTCCTCCTCGATGACCGGGGCCGAGATGACCTCGTCGTCCAGGACGATGGCCAGCTGGTTGCCCACGTGGGTGCCGGTGATCTCCCGGAAGGCCTCGGCGCCGGTGTAGTTGAAGGAGAAGCTCACCGCGGGCAGGCCCTGCTGGTGCTCGCGGGTGTACTGGGCGTCGGTCAGGTCGGAGCCCTTGATCGGGCGGCGGGCGTCCAGGAGGTAGAGCTGGTAGTAGCCCTCCACCGGGGAGCCGTACACATCGGTCAGGCGCTGCGCTATCTCCATCTCGTAGTCCGCGGAGTTCTTGTCCAGCCGCTGCTCCACCGAGAGGACCAGCCGGTAGCCGGGGAAGTCGGAAACCAGGCCCTTGTCCACGACCAGTTTCTCCAGCCCGTCCCTCAGGTCGGCGGGGGCGTAGATGCCGTGCCCCAGGTCGTAGACGTCGGCGAGAGTCGTCCGGTAGGTGGGGTAGCCGGAGGCCTTGGCCAGGACCTTCCCCAGCCGGCCCTCGGCGTCCACCAGCATGAACTCGAGCAACGCCCGTTCCCCGATGAGCTTCTTGGCCCGGTCCGGGTCGCTGATCCCCGGGAGCCGGACGATGATGCCCGAGTCGCCGATCTGCTCCACCTCGGGCTCGGCCACGCCGAACTCGTCCACCCGGCGGCGGATGATCTCCAGGACGGTGTCCAGCGTGACCTGCTCGTCCCCGGGGGGCACGTTGGACATGTCCGCCTCGTAGCGCATCACCATGCCGCCCGAGAGGTCCAGGCCCAGCTTGACCTTATCCACGGGCAGCCACTGGGCCGCCTCGGGGGCCAGGTTGTCCAGGATGCCGGTGGTCGGCAGGGCGAAGACCAGGGCGAAGACGAAGACCAGCCAAGCGATGAGTCCGTAGAAACGGCGCTTTCTCGCCATTTGCGCACCTCGCGGGTGAGTGGCGACCTAGGGGTTACCGCAGTTCCTCAAACCGAAGCCCGGGGAACAGGGCACTCAACTATAAAAGAAAATGACTAACCTGAGCTTACAGTGGCCAGACTATAGCTCTCCGGTAAAGGGTCGCCGGAAAGCCAAACCAACAGGAGGGTTCCAATATCATCCCTGAGAAACTCGATTTTAAATTGACCGTTTTCCATGACCGCGTTTACGGCAATCGTCGTGACGACTTCATCATCGTCAATAATAAGCGCCAACCGCCGCCCCAGGTTATCCCTCGTCAGGTCTTCCAGCTCCGGGGCGTACTCATCGCGTAGGTTGACGGTAAGATAGGGCTCGGGGGTGTCATCCACCAGCTCAAAATCTACGATTTTCCCATCTAATTCCAACGCCTCTTCGGTTTCGAGTAGATAAAAATGTCTCCGCCAGCTCTCATCACGGCCTTCCGTTGGGTCAAGCCTCCAATAAGCCCCACCCTGGATTACCCTGTACCTTCCATCGCCTACGATGAACCAGCAATCCTCCGCTTCATCGGGTACGACCTGAACCTCGGGTGATGTCTCCACTTCCGGCACCGCTTCACTGACGGGAATGACGGGCACGAGCGCAAACGATCCACGGAAACGAAAGAGGTTGCCCATCAAGTCATTCAGCTCGGCAGGAGCTTCAAAACTGATGGATTGCCGATGGACATTTTCAAAGTCGTCGTCAAACTCATCAACGACGGCGGCCTCGATAAAAGCCAACCGCGAATCAACTATCTCCCTAACCCGTTGCGCATCCGATACATCGCATCTGTACTGTATCTGATAGGTGCCGGCGACCAGAACCGAAGGCAGAATCACCAAAAACGCTAACGCCGGTCGGATCATCACACGCCCAGCTCCAGGCAGGCCGCCGCTTCCAATTCCAGGGAACTGGTCACTCCGGCGGCGAGGAGGAAATACCCCCGGGCGGCCACCATGGCCGCGTTGTCCATCGCGTACTCCAGGGGGGCGAAGCGGACCTCGACTCCCTCGGCCTCGGCCCGCCGGGACAACATTTCGCGCAGTCCCCGGTTGGCCGCCACACCGCCCCCGACGACCAGTTTATTGAGCGAAACCTTCCGGCAGGCGGCCAGCGCCTTTTCGGTGAGGGTCTCGACGACGGCGGCCTGAAAACCGGCGGCGACCGCCGCTCTCCTCTCCTCTAAAAGACCGGTCTCTTCCAGCTCGGACACCCGCCGCGCCACGGCGGTCTTGAGCCCGGAGAAGCTGAAGTCGGGCCCCTCGGGCAGCGGCCGGGTGAAAGGCTCCGGCTCGCCCTCGAAGGAGCGCGCCAGTTCGTCGAGGGCCGCCCCCGCCGGGTAGAGGATGCCCAACAGGCGCCCCACCTTGTCGTAGGCCTCGCCCGCGGCGTCGTCCAGCGTCTCCCCCAGCAGCCGGAAGCGCAGCAGCTTTTCTCTACCCACCTCCCCCGGCCCAACTTCGTAGAGCGCCGTGTGGCCGCCCGAGACCAAGAGGCCCACGAAGGGCGGTTCCGGCGGGTTTTCCCCCAGGAGCGGCGCCTGGAGGTGGGCCGCCAGATGGTTCACCCCGACGAAGGGGACGCCCAGCCCCGCAGCCAGCGCCTTGCCGAAGTTCAGCCCCACCAGGAGCGCGCCGGTGAGCCCCGGGCCGTAAGTGGCGGCCACCCCGCCCAGGTCGCCGTAAGCCACCCCGGCGGTCGCCAGCGATTCACGGACCACGGGCAGAATCCTCGCCGCGTGGTTCCGCCCGGCCAGCTCGGGGACCACCCCGCCGTAGCGGGAGAAGAAGGCGGCCTGGGAGCTGACGACGTCTGAGAGTACCCGGCGGCCGTCCTGGACGACGGCGGCCGCCGTTTCATCGCACGAGGTCTCCAGGCCCAGGACCAGCAGCGCGCCACCTCGCTCTAGCTTATTGAGGCAAGGGGTTTAACCGAGCGAAGCGAGCTACGCCTCTGGCGAAACCCCTTGTCTACTTCCTGTGAGGAGCGGATTTTAGCACACGCCCCGACCCGCGGCAAGCTCACCGGTTCACCCGCCGGATGAGAAAAAGCCCGGCCAGACCGAAGATGATGTTCGGCAGGAAGGCGGCGATGAAGGGGGAAATGGCGCCGCGCTGACCGAAGGCCCGGCCCACGGCGATGAACCCCCACAAAATGAATCCCAGGAGCACCGCCAACCCGAAGCCCAGGGCGGTGCCCGATCGGGCGGTGCGAATCGCCAGGGGCGCGCCGATGAGCACCACGATGAGGTTCGCCAGCGGGACGCTGATTTTTAAATCCAGCTCCACCCGCTCCTTGGCCGGGTCCTTGCCGGCCCGCTCCATCCGCTCGATGTGGGCGGAGAGCTCGCCGTAGGTCATGTCCTCCGGCGTCCGCGCCTCGATGGCGAACTCCCCCGGCGCCTCGGTTATCGGCACCACCATCTCCTCCACGTCGGTGAGCGTCAGCTCCTGGCCCTCGGGGCCGAAGGTGCGCACCTCGCAGTCGTAGAAGTGCCACTCCCCGTCCAGGTACTCGCCCACCGCAGCGTCCACCCGCTCGACGGCCAGACCAGGGTCCTCGGGGTCGAAGCTGATGAGCGTCGGCCGGCTCATCCGACCGTTGTAGGCGTCCATCTGACCCGTGTAGAGGATCAGGTTCCCCGCCAGCGACGCCGAGTAGTCGGTGACCTTCATCATCGCCTCGCGGTCCAGCCCGTCGAAGACCCACTTCTTGATGGCCACGCAGCGCTCGTTGGCGTAGGGCACCACAGTCTCACCGAAGACCCACACCCCGACGCCGATGAGCGTCCCCAGGACCACCAGCGGCGCGAAAACGCGGTAGAGCGACACGCCGCTCGCCTTCATCGCCGTTATCTCCGAGCCCTTCCCCAGGATGCTGATGCAGAAGAGCACCCCCAACAGCACCGCGATGGGGTTGACCCACTTGACCACGAAGGGGATCATGTAGAGGTAGTAGCTGGCGATGGTGCCGACGTCGGTCCCCTTCTGGAGGAACTTGCCCACCGTCTCGATGAAGTTGACGACGAGGTAGATGGCGATGAAGGCCGCCAGCGCGTAGGCGTAGTAGCGCAGGAAGTGGCCGGCGATGTAGCGGTCCAGCGTGCGTCCGAGCATGGCGGAAGAGAAGGGGTTGCCCGGAGAGGATACCTGTTTCCGCGCCCCGGGGCAAGGGACCTCCCTTGACCGCGAGGCCCGTGCTCCGTTATAGTTACCCCGCGAAAGGGAAATCCCCTCCAAGGACGGCGGTTCATGGGCGTCATCAAGGGCAAGCTGAAGGGCAAGGGCAAGCGGGTGGCCGTCATCGCCTCGCGCTTCAACGAGTTCATCACCCTGCGCCTGTTGGGCGCGTGCCTGGACACCCTCCACCGCCACGAGGTGGAGGCCGACGACATAGACGTCATCTGGTGCCCGGGGGCGTGGGAGATTCCGGCGGTGGCGAAGCGGGTGGCCCCGAAGTACGACGCCACCATCTGCCTGGGCGCCGTCATCCGCGGCGGGACACCGCACTTCAACTACATCGCCGCCGAGGTCGCCAAGGGCGTCGCCCAGGTGGGCCTGGCCAGCGAAAAGCCGGTGGTCTTCGGCGTTTTAACCACGGACACCATCGAGCAGGCCATCGAGCGGGCGGGGGCCAAGGCGGGGAACAAGGGTGACGACGCCGCCCTGGCGGCGCTGGAGCTGATGGACCTCTTCGGGCAACTCAAATAATCCCCCCTCGGTGGGCCGACGTAGGGGCGACCCTCTGCGGTCGCCCGCGAATTGCACCGACGTAGGGGCGGGGCTCTGTCCCCGCCCGCTTCTACCCCTCACCCCGACCCGACGGCGCGCCGCTCCCGGAGGGAGAGGGGGGACGCAACCCCGGCCCTCGTCCCCTGTTGCGCTGACGTAGGGCGGCCCCGTAGGATGCATCCCCTGCGGGCCGCCGCGTTCACGTTCCCAGCCCTGACCCTCACCCTAGCCCTCTCCCTGGAAGGGAGAGGGGACTGGCCTTTACCCCCGCTTGCGCTGGCGTAAGGGCGGGTCTCCTGACCCGCCCGCGTTTGTTAATCCACCGTCGTTCGCCAAAATGTATGGCGGGGATACCCATCCCCGCCGTTTCACCCCTCACCCTAGCCCTCTCCCCAGAGGGGAGAGGGGAATCGCGGGCCGCCTTTTTGTTGACCGGTGCGGGGCTCCGCCGGTATACTCTTCCCCGTGAAGAATCCCCCCAACAAACCGGCCGACGACTCCTCGCCGGACATTGACGGGTATCGGCCGTACCGCTCCAAGACCAAGGCGTGGTACGCCGAGCCGGACAAGAAGACGAGCCGCGTCGCGGTGCGCCCCGACGCCCGCCGCAAGCGCGCCAACCCCCTCCTGGCCACCGTCGAAAAAATCCCCATAAAAACCCGCCTCGTCACCGAGGACGACGACATCGTCGAGCTGTGCCAACAGTACGTGCCGGCGGCTAAACCCCGCCCCGGCGACGTCCTCTTTATCAGCGAAAAAATCGTGGCCATCACCCAGGGCCGGACCCGCCGGTTCGAGGATATAAAAGAGGGGTTCTGGGCCAGGTTTTTATCGGCCCGGGTGGCCAAGCCGCCGTGGGGCATCGGCGCCGTGGGCCTGCCGGTGAAAATGCAGGCGGCCATAGACCTGGTGGGCCTGCCGCGGATTCTTCTGGCGGCGGCCGTCGCGGCCCTCACCCGCCTCCTCGGCCGCACCGGCGACTTCTACCGCGTCGCCGGACCCCAGGTGGCCCAGATTGACGGCACCCGCGTCGGCACCTTCGAGCGCTACATCAACGTCGTCATCTACGGCCCGGCTTTTCCCAAGTGGGTCTGCGAGCGGGTCCGGGACGCCGTGGACCTGGAAACCGCCATCATAGACGCCAACGACTACGGCGACGTGGACGTCCTGGGCCGGACCGACGGGATTGACGCAGGGTGGCTCTCCCTGGCGCTGGCGGACAACCCCCTGGGCCAGGAGCTGCAGATGACGCCCCTGGGCCTTCTGCGCCGAAAGAGACCTCCCACGTAATACAATGGGGCTTGAAGCCCCCCGCCTGGACACGGGCTTCAGTTCGGGCTATATTAGCCGGGTTGGTGGAATACCCGGCCCTTTTCACGCACCAAGGACGGTACACCGATGCGCGCACGCCTGTCGTTCGTTCTGGCGGCTTTTATATTCGTCACCGGCGCCGCGGCGGCCCAGATCGGCCCCAACCTGGAGGCCAGGCTCCCCGGCCTCGCCGAGGACGAGCTACTCTGGGTCAACGTCTCCCTCGCCGAGCAGGCGACGGCGGCCGAGCTGCAGCAGCTCAACGCCACTCTGCCCCCCGAGCTGGCCCGCGTGGCGGTCATCGAGCGCCTCAAGTACATCGCGGCGGACACCCAGGGCGACCTCCTGGCCTACCTGGAGGGGCGACGGATGCTGGGCGACGTGGGGTACGTCGGATCCTTCTGGGTCACGAACCTGGTGGTGTGCGAGGCGAAGCCGGCGGTCATCCGTGAGCTTCTGGAGCGCGGCGACGTGGCGCGCGTGGAGACCGGCTCCGACCGGCCCGACGAGTGGGTCGGCGTGGGTGGGTTGGAACGCGACGGCGGTCTGGCCTGGGGCGTGGAGAAAATCGGCGCACCATTCGTCTGGGACGACTACGGCTACTCGGGCGACGGCATCGTGGTCGCCGTGTCCGACACCGGCGTCAACTACAACCACTACGACCTGCGCGACCACCTGTGGTACAACACCGACGAGATTCCGGACAACGGCGTGGACGACGACCACAACGGCTACGTGGACGACTACATCGGTTACTACTTCGACGGCTTGGGCGGCGGCGGGTCCGACCCCCTGGACGACGAGGGCCACGGCACCCACTGCGCGGGCTCGGTGTCCTCGGACGGCGCGGCGGGCATGAACTGCGGCGTGGCGCCCAAAACGCGGATCATGAGCCTCAAGGTCTGGATGTGGGCCACCCCCCAGGGCGAGGCCTCGGTCTGGGAGGCGTGGCAGTACGCGCTGGACAACGGCGCGGACGCCGTCTCGGTGAGCCTGGGCTGGAAATACGACTGGGACCCCGACCGGGCCACCTGGCGCGACGTGGCGGAGGGCTGCCTGGCCGGCGGGATGGCCCTGGTCGTGGCCGCCGGGAACGAAGGGCCCGACCCTCAGACGGTCACCTGCCCCGGCGACGTCCCCGGCGTCATCACCGTGGGCGCCACCAACGTCCGCGACGAAATCGCCGACTTCTCCGGCCGCGGACCGGTGAGCTGGGCCGACGTGGCACCCTACCACGACTACCCCTGCGTCACCAAGCCCGACGTCTGCGCCCCCGGCGTGGACATCGTCTCCTGCTCCTGGACCGACGACCAGGGCTACCTCTGGGGCTGGAACGGCACCTCCATGGCCACCCCGCACACGGCGGGGACGGTGTCGCTCTTGTTGGACGCCGCCCCGACCCTGTCGCCCGTCCAGCTCAAGTCCGCCCTGGAGCACTACGCCCGAGAGCTGGGCGACCCCGGCAAGGACAACGCCTACGGCTCCGGGCGCGTCAACGCCTTCGCCAGCGTCTCCAGCGTCGTCGCCGACCCCGAGCTCCACCTCCTCTTCGACGGCTACGAGGTCGCCGACGAGGACTCCGACGGCGTCCTGGAGCCCGGCGAGACCGCCACGGTTTACTGCGACCTGTACAACATGAGCCTGGTGACCGCCAAGGGCGTCACCGCCGACCTCTCGACCGATTCCGACGACGTGACCGTCACCGACGGCCACGACTCCCTGGGCGACCTGGCCCCCTTCGCGGAGGCCTCCGCCGAGTTCACCCTCGAGGTGGACCCGGACTGTCCCGAACCGGCGGGCCTCCCCTTCGACCTCGACGTCCACGCCACCAACCCCTACGACCTGGCGGAGGAGTTCGAGCTCTTCGTGCCCGGCTACGGCCTGCGGGAGGACTGCGAATCGGGCATCGAGCCGCTCTGGCGCTACGAAAGCAACGGGGAGAACACCTGGCGCCGGACCGACGAGGACTCGGTGTACGGGCGGTACTCCTTCACCCCGAACGACGTGGGCGGCGGCTACGAGCCCAACCTCGACTGCTCACTGGTGAGCCTGCCCTTCCGCGTGGACGCGGACCACTACATCCTCACCGTGTGGAGCAAGTTCCACCTCGAGGGCGGCCGGGACGCCCTGTACGTGGAGATCCGCTACTCGGAGAACGAGGACTGGACCGTCCTGCACACCCTGTCGGGCACCCTGGGCGAGTGGGGCAGGCGCACGAGCGACCTCACCCAGCACCAGGGGGACATCGCCCGGCTCCGGCTCCGGTTCAAGTCGGACTCCGACGACACCTTCGACGGCGTATTCGCGGACCAGATTTACGTCCTGGACTACGAGGTCGGCCTGGGCGACGCCGCCCTTTCCGCCCGGGCGACCGGCGACGGCGTCCTTCTGGGTTGGGACATCGCCGGCGACGTGGCGGGGATTTACATCTACAGGCAGTCTGGTGAACGTACGCTCTCCGGTCTCGGAACGCGTCTCAACGAGCTTCCCCTCACGGGGAGCCGCGGCTATTACCTGGACCGCGGCCGGGGCGAGAGCTACCTCTTCGAGGTTTTCGACGCCGAGGGGAACCGCGAGCTCCTGGGCCCGGTGGAGGTGTCGGGCGGGGCGCCGACGGCGAATCGCACGTCGCTCGCCGCGCCCTACCCCAACCCGGTTTCGGATACGGCACACATCCAGTTCGAGCTGGGCGGGGAGGACGGCTCAAAGGTAACCCTCGCGGTTTACGACCTGGCCGGGCGGCGGGTGGCCGTTCTCTTCGACGGCGAGCTGACCGCCGGCCGCCACACCGTCGCCTGGGACGCCGCCGGCGTCAGCGTGGGCGTGTATTTGATCCGGCTGGTGACCGCGGACGGCGCGCTGACCCGCCGCGCGGTCGTGGTCCGCTAGCGTGGAACGGTCGCCGCGTGTCCCCTCCCCCCTCTGGGGGGCGGCTCGCCGACGGGCCGGTGTGAGGGTTGCCACTACCCCCTCCCCCCTTTGGGGGGAAGCATTCGCTTACGAGCCGGGGTGAGGGCGTGTCCCCTCCCCCCTCTGGGGGGAGGGCTAGGGTGAGGGGTGTAGCTATCCCCTCTCCATTCCAGCGAGAGGCTCGCCTACGGGCTGGGGTGAGGGTCGGGGCCGGAAACGCAGAGAACGCGGCGGCCCGCAGAAGGGCCGCCCTACATTGACGGATGGACTTTGCCGGGAACCGTGAACAGCCGTTCCGACGAGGACCTGCGCGTCTCGGACGGGGAGCCGGGCGACCGCCCCGCCGCCGAGCGGTTAGGGAAATGGCTCTTCCGGCACCGCGGGGTCCTCCCGGTGCCGTTCATCCTGCTGCTGCTTCTGTTGGGCAACCCGCAACCGTGGAGCTGGATCGCGGGGTTACCCTTAATATTCCTCGGCGAGGCGGTGCGCTTCTGGGGGGTGGGTTATGCCGGCGGCGCCACCCGCGCCCGGGACCTCCGCGCCCACGCCCTCTGCACCCGCGGGCCCTTCGCCCATCTGCGCAACCCCCTCTACCTCGGCAACACCCTCATGGCCCTGGGCACCGTTACCGTAGGCGGCGTCTGGTTCTTGATGGCCGTCCAGCCGCTCCTATACACCCTTTACTACTACTTCATCATCCGCTTCGAGGAGCCGTTCCTGGTACGGGAGTTCGGGGCGGCCTACGCCTGCTACCGGCGGGTGGTGCACAGGTTCATCCCGCGCCTGAAACCTTACCCCGAGTCGAGCGGGAGGGATTTTTCCGCCTCCGACGCGCTTTTTAACGAGCGCCGCACCCTCACCGGCCAGGGAATCATCCTCGTCCTCCTCCTGGTGCTGGGCATAGTCCTGGCGCGCCTGGACGCCGCCAACCTCTGGTCCGTCCTCTTCCGTTAAAGATGAAGCACCACCACCCCAAGCCCGAGACCGACGACCAAGGCCGCGTACACGACCACCGCGCGGTGAGCCGCTCGCGGTTGCGTCTGGCGATAATCATCACCGCGGCCGGCATGGCCCTCGAGGTGGTGGGGGGGCTCGTCTCCGGTTCCCTGGCCCTGGTCTCCGACGCCGGCCACATGTTCACCCACCTCTTCGCCCTCGGGGTGAGCTACCTGGCGCTGGCCTGGTCCGAGCGCCCGGCGACCGGCGATAAGAGCTTCGGCTACTACCGGGGCGAGGTCCTGGCCGCCCTCATCAACGGCCTCACCGTCCTGGCCGTGGTGGCCTTCATCGTCTACGAGGCCGTGACGGCGATAATCGCCCCCCACGCGGTGCGGACCACCGAGATGCTCATCGTGGCCGGGATCGGCCTGGTGGTCAATCTGATCACCGCGATGCTGCTCGTGAAGGCGGGCCGGCACGACCTGAACATCAAAAGCGCGCTGGTCCACCTGGCGGGCGACCTGGGCAGCTCGGTGGCGGTGGTGGCCGGCGGCGTGGTGATGATTTACACCGGCTTCTGGCTCCTGGACCCACTGTTGTCGCTGGGGATAGCCGCGCTGATCGTGATTTGGAGCCGGGGGCTCATCCGGGAGAGCGTGCACATCCTGTTGCAGGGGACCCCGCGGGAGGTGGACCTGCCGGCGGTGCGGGAGCTCCTCGCGGGCTACCCCTGCGTGACGGGGGTGGACGACCTCCACGTCTGGTGCGTGACCAGCCGGATGCACGTTTTGACGGCGCAGCTCCGGGTGCCGGGGGGGATGCGGGTCGAGGAGGGTACCGCCCTGCGCCGGGACCTCGCCCGCGAGCTCTACGACCGGTTCCAGATAGTCCACGCCACGCTGGAGCTGGTGCCGTCGGGCGAGTGCGAGGCGGTTGACTGCGCCCTGTGCCGCATGCGGGGGGAGTGACGCCGGTACCGCGTATCCCCTCCCCCCTTTGGGGGGAGGGT
>Ga0315289_10005052_pt1 | contig 19572 bp, 13 predicted proteins | sample YL17G11_40_MG_FD_203452 | JGI IMG/M metagenome (GOLD analysis project Ga0315289, IMG submission 203452) | Sediment microbial communities from Yellowstone Lake, YNP, Wyoming, USA - YL17G11_40 | ecosystem: Environmental > Aquatic > Freshwater > Lake > Sediment | place: USA: Wyoming | collected...
AAATGAGGCTGGTTTAAAGGTTCTCCCCCGGAGAGGGTAACCCCACCGTTGGAATTACGGTAAAAGAGTGCATCTTGTTCAATCTGATTGAGTACGTATTCAACGGTACGGTATTCTCCTATTACCCGTAAGGCCCGGTTAAAACATGCACCAGCACAGGTATACTCCTTACACGTTCTACATAATCTCCTGTCAATATGGACAGGACGACCTTCTCTCACTATTGTTATTGCTTTTCTGGCACAGGCTTTTACACAGGCATAATCTTTAGCGCATTTTGACTCGCTGTATCCAACCTCGGGAAGGCTCTTCATGGACTCCGGATTCTGGCACCAGAGGCACCTGAGGGAGCAACCTTTCAGGAATACGGTAGTACGGATACCCGGGCCATCATGGATTGAGTATCTCTGGATGTTATAGATGAGCCCGTGTTGCTCTTCCGCTTTCGGCAATTATTACCTCTCTCCTCTACTGTATGCCGCTGAACTCGGTCCTCTGGATGATCTCATCCTGAACGCTCTGACTCAATTCAACCCAGTACGCGGTGAACCCGGCCACCCTCACCAGGAGCTCACGATACCGCTCTGGATGCCTCTGGGCATCCCTGAGCATCTTGCTATCCACAATATTAAACTGGATGAAATAACCTCCTAAATCAAAGAAGGTCTTGATCAGGGAGAGGAGGGCTCGCGATCCCTTTAACCCTTTCAGGGCGGAAGGATGGAACTTCATATTAAGCTGGACGGACTTGTAAGGAAGGGCATCAATCTTCGTTGCAGACCGGATCAGGGCAGTAGGACCGGAGACATCTGTTCCCGGGAAGGCGGAGACCGCCCCATCACAGAGGGCAACACCTGCCTTCCTCCCATCTGGGAGTGCTCCGCAGCCCTTTCCAAAAAGGGGATGGGTGGTAATGGAATAGGCAGAGGGGGTAAGGGGTTCCCCCAAAGGCCCTCTGATCTTCAGGGATTCTTCAGCAACAAACCTGTAGAGATCAACTGCAATCTGGTCCACGAAATCTATATCATTCCCAAATTTGGGGGCATCCAGAAGCTTCCTGTGGATTTCCTCTTTCCCTTCAAAGTTTACTTGGAGCGCTTCCCGTACATCCTCCATGGTGAAGAACCTGTTGTCAAAGACACAGTGCCTGATGGCAGCAAGGGAGTTGACTACATTGATGAGGCCCGAAATAAAATGGGAAAAGCCGTGTCTGTACCTTGCCCCTCGTTCCATGGCTTCCCCTTTCTCGATGCAATCATCTGTGAGAACTGAGTGGTAGACCAGTGGAATAGTATGCGGATACAAACCTATGGCGAAATTGGTGTAGCTGGTAAGGAACCTCATCCCGTGTACCAACTGTTTCTTAAAGGCTTCAACGATCTCTCCATACGTCATCTCCCCGGCGTTACCCGTGGGGATACCTATGGAAACCCCATCCCGAGGGTCTTTCCCTTCGTTGAGTGCCATCTCTAAATACTTCCCCATGTTGATAAAACCAAGGCACCCTTTCTCTCCGTAGGATTTCCCCGGGATCACCATGTCGGAGCACCCCCCGATGGCCCAATCCCTGGCATCCTCAAGGGAAGCCCTGTTGTACTGGAGGAAGTGGGGTATGGCCACATTGTCATTGAACCAGGCGGGCATCCCGATTCCGGTCTTATCAAGTTCTATCGCCTTCAGGAGAAACTTTTCGCTCAGTTTATTGTTATACCGGATGGATATGGTGGGCTGGTTGGTTTGCATGGTGATGGCAGATTCCAGGAGGAGGAGGGAGAGCTCATTGTCGCCAGCTTCCCCTTCTTTTGTGCATCCCCCAAGGACCATGTTGCAGAACATATTCCCGGAGGTGAATGTCTCCCACGAGGCAGGCAGAGCTCTCTGAATCTCAGTATGCTTCACCCGTAAGCACTCCAGCAGTTCGAGTGCCTCCTCTTCGGTAATCCTTCCTTCCTCTCTGTCTTTCCTGTAAAAGGGATACAGGTATTGATCAAAGCGACCGGAAGAGTTTCCAATCGGGCCGGACTCCAACTGCCCTGTGAGGAAGGTAAACCAGTACGATTGTAGTGCTTCGGAGAACGTCCTCGCTGGATGTGCAGGCACCCATCGACAGGTCTCAGCAATCTTCTCAAGTTCTTTCTTCCTCGCCGGGTTAGATTCCTTCCTGGCCAGCTTCTCCGCCTCACGGGCATAGTTCTCAGCGAACGCGATTACCCCTTCGCAGGCTGTCTTGGCTGCGAGCCAGAAGAAAACCTTGTTCATCTCCTCAATGGTAGGGTGAGAACGGGCTTCCCTGAAATCCGAAAGTTTTTCTTCTATTTCTTCTACAATACCTCTGAAACCCTGATTCAGAACCTTGGGGAAATTTAAGACCACCCTTCCCTCAATGCCTGTAAAGATAACCGGCGTAATAGCAAGATGTGATATCATTGCCTCTAAGCGGTCTGTCTTTTTGGTTTCTTCTCGATAAAGCTTCCAGACCAGATCGCCGAAGCTTTTTCCTCTCCAGTAATCCAGTACAGCCCGTATTTTCTGAGTATCGTCCGGGGTCAAAGCTAATCTGTAGGTAACAAAATCCCTGACAATCCCTCCACCTGTTCCTAAATCAACGAATTTTCCCTCCTCCTTAAGCGCGCTCTCAAAGGCATCCTCAATCCAGGAAACACTGAGCTCGGGGAAAAGAGGGGTACCTCTCACAAATTTAGTTTGATTACCGACAATCAGTTCCCCATCGCGGATAATAGGGGTAATCTTTTCGAGTACGTATTGTAACCCTTTGGCCCTCCTCAGGATGACAGGCTCTCCTTCGGTTTGCCTCCAGGATTCGGTAAAGTATATGGTTCGTTCAGGACAGATGGTGAGCTTCTCAGAGAGATACCTCACCTTTAACATTCGCGTTCTTGGGGTTGAGGGTTCCCGCTTGATTTCCCTTTCGGCGAGCATCTCACGAACCTGTGCCATCTCCCTACCCTCCTTTAAAGGCAATGTGTAACAGATTCGCTAAGTGTAATAGGAGTCCTCCCCTTTGTAAATGGTATTTATGAACAAAGACTCTTTTCACCGGGGGTGTTGAGTTAATACGAACGCATTAAGTAAAGCGTCATTGCGAGGAGTGAAACGACGAAGCAATCTCTTGTTTATGAGGTGAGATTGCCACGCCTGCGTGCTGAAACGCAGCACTTCGGCGTGCAGGCACGCTCCCGTTGGTCGCTCGCAATGACAATGTAATAGCATTTAATGCGTTTGTATTAGTAAAATAGGCAAAAGATTGTAGGGGCGGAAATACATCAATAGTACTTGCCACCATTTTTAAAAAAGTGTAGATTTGTTTAAAAGAATTACGGTTTTCCCCATGTTCTATTCACAGAGTACGGGCTCAGGGCATGAGATAGTATGAAAAGTGCGAATGCAATCGTTCAAGCCTTACTCCAGGAGAACGTAGAAGTCCTCTTCGGGATACCCAGCTTTCTCACCATTCCCATCTACGATGTGCTCTACCACACCAAAGAAATCAGACACGTCTTAGCCAGGCATGAACAGGCAGCATCGTTCATGGCTTACGCCTATGGAATGGTTACGGGAAAACCGGGAACAGTGCTCATCATGGATGGCCCGGCTGCTACGAATATCATGACCGGCATGGCTGATGCCTATACAGGCTCCATACCGCTGGTGGCAATTGTCGGAAAGATACACCGTGGCTATTTCGATAAGGGTGCTGCACATGAACTTGACTCCAGTATTTTCAAACCAATCACCAAAGAGATACTCAGTGTATCCGAACCGAGCGAGATACTACCGGCCATCCATAAGGCATATGCAATTGCCGCTGCCGGCAGGAAGGGCCCGGTATGCCTTGAGATCCCCACTGACCTCATGAACATGGAGGTCTCTCCGGAGGAGCGGGGCAAGGCACCGGAAAGAAGAGACGATATCCAGGAGGGAGCTGCTCCGGATATTAAGAAGGCAGCAAAACTTCTTGCTTCAGCGAAGAAACCGTTACTGCTGGCCGGCGGTGGGGCTATTGCCTCAGGGGCCAGCCAGGAATTAATTGAACTGGCCGAATTCCTGGGTATACCGGTGGCTGTTTCCCATATGGGCAGGGGTGTTATCCCAGACGACCATCCTCTATCTTTAGGCCTCATGAGGAACAACCCAATCCTTGTGAATTTCATCCAGCAGTCTGACGTAGTAATGGCTGTTGGCTTTAAATTCTCCCAGATCTCAACGTACACCTGGACGCTCAATGTCCCACAGAGGCTGATTCACATCGATGTAGAACCGAAACAAATCGGAAAAAACTATCCTGCTGAGATAGCAATCGTTGGAGATGCCAAACAGGTACTGAGAAATCTTTTGGATACCCTAAAAAATGAGGGCAAGAAGAGGAAGCCGGAGGAATACCCGAGGCTTGGAGAAGTCACGGAGTGGAAGAATCTTCTCCCTCTTCGCATCGTACCGGAGACTGTTCCGATAAAACCACTCAGGCTGATAAAAGGGATACGGAACTGTCTGGATAGGAATGCCATCGTAGCCATAGATGTGGGAAACTCATTCTTCTGGGCACTCTTTTTTCTGGAGATGTACCTTCCCCGTACCCTTCTCTGCTCTTCTTCATTTTCAACCATGGGGTGCGGATTGCCCATCGCGATAGGGGCGAAGCTGGCAAAACCTGAAAAACAGGTAATCTGTCTGACCGGTGATGGTGGGTTTCTCATGAACAACCAGGAACTGGCAACAGCGGTAGAAAACAAGCTTGCCATACCAATAGTTATTATGAATGACAGTGGCTACGGGGCGATCCGGCACATCCAGGACCGCATCTGCCAGGGCAGATACATTGCATCGAACTATGTCAGCCCGGACTTTGTACTTATGGCCAGGGCCTTCGGTGTGGAGGGTATTCTCATCACGAAACCGGAGGAGATTGAGCCAGCACTAAAAGCTGCTCTGAAGTCAGACAGGCCGACGATCCTGGACGTGAGAGTGGATGGAACAGAGAAATTGCCCCAGAATCGGCTGCCGGGCTAAGGTGGGAAAATCCAGCAATTGTCTGGATCAGGGACAAAGGAGTTAAGTCTATGAGTGAAACAGATATCAAAGAGAGGGCTTTACGCGCCTTCGCCGACTGGGCCGTTTACGGTGCCAATTGGGTAGGAGAGAAGTATGGTGAAGAAGGGGTGAGAGAGTACTTCCGTTACATACTGGAAAGGCTCGGGGGCAGGATATTCCAGCTTAATGGACCGGATATGCTCAAGGCCCTTCAGGTGTTGGACAACAACCTCGGCAGCGAAACGAGCTACGAAGAAGACGATGAAAAGGCTGTCCTGACCGTAAAATGCAATACCGGCGGCAGAGCTGAAAAGGAGGGGAAGAGCCGGCATGGGCAAAGCGGCGTCCCCTACTACTGCATGCACTGCAAAATCCACCTTCAGGACATGGCAAGGGAGAGAAACATACCCATGACCATGCTGTACGCACCCAAAGGGGAAGGCTGCAAATTCATATTCGAGAAGAAAGGATTACCGGAGAAATAGGCAGCGGGGGTTACAACATCATGAGTTAAAATAGGTTAAAATAGGGACACATCCCATTAATTACTGCGCACGTTCTTTCTTCTTGGCCTGCCCTTAGGTCTGAACACGAGATAATGACCCAATCTTTTAGAAAGTCTCTGTATAAATTTACCGTCCCCAAGAGGCTTACCCAACCTCGTATTACGTCTTATCTCTTCCCACACCTCTTTATCTTCCCTATCTTTTATGAACCGCGCATACTCTTTCAGATCTCCTTCATCAAAGAGGATTTCTTTGAGAAGAGGATCGGTTTCTCCTAAAAGATGGGCACGGGCACTGGAAAACCTATAGTCTTCGGCTTCCCTTACTACCTTTGCCCTCACTGGATTATTCTCGATGTATTTGCTGACTGCCCATAAGTAGGTTTCTTCATCAATTACTGTAGAGTGGTATCTACATTCCCAAAGGCGTCCGGTCCTTTTATATTTTCGGTTGAAGTATTGGGTATAGCAGAGGGCAATTCCCTGCATCATCTTCGAGAGGGAATTTTCCTCAGAAGGACGAACCAATAAGTGGACGTGATTGGACATGAGACAGTAGACGAGGATTACAGCCTTCTTCTTTGATGAATACTTTTCAAGGTAGGAGAGATATTCCCTATAATCCTCCTTATCCAGGAAGACTTTTTCTCGGTTGTTGCCACGCTGGACTATATGATGAGGGTAGCCTGTTCCAACTATCCTTGCGATTCTCGGCATGCCTCATCATATACCTTATGGATGCCATGCCTGTCAAGAAAAAAAGGGATGTGTCCCTCTTTTCTGTCCCTATTTTCCTATCCTATTTTCCTCCTCGTAAAAATCAATCCTTCATTGATACCCGCCGAAGGATCACCCACGAACGGCGCAACCTATCAATACGTTGATAACGATGTGAAGAATCGCAGAACCTATTACTACAAACTCGAGGACATCGACCTCAACGGCACAAGCACCATGCACGGGCCGGTGAGTGCAACGCCGAAAAGAATAAACGCAAATCGTGAATTGTAAGTCGTAAATCGTATGGGAAAACCTATCGTAGGAACGACCAGACGTTTTATGTAGGGGCGCCGCGTGCTGCGCCCTGAGTAAAGAAGTGAGGAGTTAATAAAATAAAAGTGAGACGAGGGGACAAGCAAAGAGCTTGGAGCAAAGGGTTTGAAGGATCTTTTTACAACATTTCAAACCACCTGAAATGACTGTCCTAAAGGTTGAAGATCTGCTGTTTCCTGACGTTCAAGTTTTGTCCTAATCTCTTCAAAACGCCTGACGGTCTCCTGGGTATATAAACGCTCACCACAGTGAAGGCATACTTCTGCATGTACTTTTAATACAGCGGTGTGAATCCCACCACGCAAAAGTTTTTCAACCTCTTTCTCCACCATTTCACCACCGCAAACCGGACATTTCTTAAATGGCATCATTACTTTTTCCTCCTTTCCCTCCAGTTTATCCACAGATTGGGATCAGGTCGATAGGCAGTAATTACGACTGCCCACTGATTCTGCTCATTATATGCCCAAACACTATGGACAGGTTTTCCATTTTCTGTATAACCAAGTATCAGACAGCTTGGATATGGTTTATCAGCAGGATAATCTTCGATGATCTCTCCGTTGATAACTGAGAAATAAATCTCGCCGAATGTGAGGTTATCAGCATCAGCTTCTTCATCGGCATGATCAGTAATCCTTACTCTATTTGCTTTGATCGCTTCGATAATATCAGTAATGACCACTTAACTTTTATAGCATTCACGTAAATAACTACACGAGTGGAGAAATTTTAAATCTACAATCTTCTCAATAACCCCTTTTAAATATTATCAATCTACCTGCTCAAAAAGTCACTAACAAAATTGCCATGCACGGGCCGGTGAGCGCTACACCGGAACTGATTAACAAGAGAGGCAGATAACAACCCTTACATCTTATTATATATCGCCGAATTCAGTCCTCTCGATGATCTCATCCTGAACGCCCTTACTCAGCTCTACCCAGTACGCAGTGAACCCGGCCACCCTCACTAAGAGATCACGATACCTCTCCGGATGCCTCTGGGCATCCCTGAGCATTTTGCTATCCACAATATTGAACTGGATAAAATACCCTCCCAGGTCAAAGAAGGTCTTGATCAGGGAGAGGAGGGCTCGCGACCCCTTTAACCCTTTCAGGGCAGAAGGGTGAAATTTCATGTTCAGCTGGACGGATTTGTAAGGCAGGGCATCTATCTTCGTAGCTGAACGAATGAGGGCAGTAGGACCGGAGACATCTGTTCCCGGGAAGGCGGACACCGCCCCATCACAGAGGGCAACACCTGCCTTCCTCCCATCGGGGAGTGCTCCGCAGGCCTTTCCATAAATAGGATGGGTAGCAATAGAATAGGCAGAGGGGATGAGGGGTTCCCCCAGAGGCCCCTTTATCTTCAAGGACTCTTCAGCTACAAATGTGTAAAGCTCAGCTGCAATCCGGTCTACATAGTCTATATCATTTCCAAATTTGGGGGCATCCAGAAGCTTCCGGTGGATTTCTTCTTTCCCTTCAAAGTTTACCTGGAGTGCCTCTCGCAACTCCTTCATGGTGAAAAACTTGTTGTCAAAGACACAGTGCCTGATAGCAGCAAGGGAGTTAGCTACATTGATGAGGCCCACAATAAAGTGGGCAAAGCCCTGGCTGTACCTTTCCCCCCCTTCTCCCAAGGCTTTTCCTCTCTCCAGGCAATCATCGGTCAGCACTGAATGATAGATCTGAGGAATGGTATAGGGGAAAAAACCGGCAACGAAGTTGGTGTAGCTGGAAAGGAACTCTATACCATTCACTAACTGTTTTTTAAAGGCAGCAACTATTTCATCATAGGTCATGTTCTCCGCATTGCCGGTTTTGATGCCAAGGGGAACCTCGTCTCTCGTATCCACCCCGTCGTTTAATGCGAATTCCAGATATTTAGCCATGTTGGTGAACCCAAAGGGGCACCCTTTCTCTCCATAGGACTTCCCCGGAATCACCATGTCCGAGCACCCCCCGATGGCCCAATCCCTGGCATCCTCAATGGAAGCCCTGTTGTACTGGAGGAAGTGGGGTATGGCGACATTGTCATTGAACCATGCCGGCATCCCGATCCCGGTCTTATCAAGCTCTATCGCCTTCAGGAGAAACCTTTCGCTCAGTTTATTGTTGTACCGTATGGAGAGAGTGGGCTGGTTGGTTTGCATGGTGATGGCAGATTCCAGGATCAGGAGGGAGAGTTCATTGTCCGCAGCCTCTCCTTCTTTCGTGCATCCCCCGAGTACCACGTTGCAGAACATATTCCCGGCCGTCTTAGCTTCGTTACCGGCAGGCACCGCCCTCTGGATCTCCGTATGCTTCACCCGTAAGCACTCTAACAACTCAAGGGCCTCTTCTTCAGAAATTCTTCCCTCTTCTTTATCCCTTCGGTAAAAGGGATACATGTACTGGTCGAATCGACCCGAAGAATTGCCCAGAGGACCACATTCCAGCTGACCTACCAGGAAGGTAAACCAATAGGATTGTAATGCCTCATAAAAAGTCCTCGCGGGATGTAAGGGAACCCATCGACAGGTCTCTGCAATCTTTTCAAGCTCTTTCTTCCTCGCAGGATTAGATTCCTCCCTGACCAGCTTCTCTGCCTCACGGGCATAGTTCTCAGCGAACGCGATTGCCCCTTCGCAGGCTATCTTGGCTGCGAGCCAGAAGAATACCTTGTTCATCTCTTCTATGACAGGGTGACAACGGGCCTCCCTGAATGCTGAAAGTTTTTCTTCGATCTCTTCCATGATACCTTTGAATCCCCGATTGAGCACCTTGGGGAAATCCAGGACCACCCTGCCCTCCATGGTGGCAAAGGCAACCGGATTAATGATCCGATGCGATTCTATTGCCTCCAAGAGGTCGTTCTTTCTGGTTTCCTCTTTAAAAAGCTTCCTGACCAAATGGGCAACGCACTTGTCTTTCCAGTACTCAATAATTTCTTTAATTCCTTGCTGCTCCTCGGGAGTTAACACCAATCGGTAATTAACAAAATCCTTGACGATACCTCCACCCTTCCCTAAATCAATAAACTCTTCCTCCCTGTCAGGTACCTTCTCCAATGCATCCTTGATCCACAAGACATTTGCCTCGGGGTAAAGTGCGGAACCCCTGACAAACTTAGTCTGACTACCCACAATCAACTCCCCTTCACGAATGATGGGGGTGATCCTTTCCAGTACGTACTTTAACCCTCTCGCCCTCCTCAGGATGATAGGCTCTCCTTCAGTCCGTTTCATCGATTCCGTAAAGTAGATTGCCCTTTCAGGGCAGATGGTCAGCTTTTCAGACAGATACCTCTCCTTGATCATTTTTGTCCTTGGGGTTGAGGGCTCCCGCTTTATCTCCCTCTCTACTATCATCTCGGCAATCTGTGCCATTGCTCTTCCTTTCCTACCATAAAGGTTTTAATACAAACGCATTAAATGCTATTACATTGTCATTGCGAGCGACCAACGGGAGCGTGCCTGCACGCCGTAGTGCTGCGTTGCCCACTCCGCCGAAGTAGCTTTGGCTACGTAGGCTGGATCAGCACGCAGGCGTGGCAATCTCACCTCATAAATAAGAGATTGCTTCGTCGTTTCACTCCTCGCAATGACGCTTTACTTAATGCGTTCGTATTAGTTACCCGAAGACGGGGCATAAAACCTTGTGGTCGCTCTTGCGATAAGTCTTTTCCGAAGACGGACCGAACGTGTTATGGCCGTTCCTGCGGGTAATTCTTTCTCCTTCCTGTACGGGCGAACCGACGGCTCGCCCCTACTCCCCGTTTACCGGTTGGGGAAACCCAGCTTTCTTTGTTCCCCTGATATCTCATCAAGTCTCGTTCTTATCTCAAGCATCTTGGCCATGATCTCAGGCCTCTCTTTTTCAATCGTAGGGAAGAGCTCTGCGAAGACTCTCCCGATCTGGGTGAAAAAGGTATAAAAACTCATCGTTGCAGGAAGAGGTTTTTTTACCAGGGAAATAAGATAGTCAATATCATCACCTGAGAGAAAGTTTTGCAGGAGGTCGGGTGCAGGGAGTTGTTCTAACTGCCCATGAGGACCGTAGATGTGCTCCTCCCACCACCTCAGGTAGGTTGAGATGCCTTCCTTATCAAATTTCTGATCAAAGAGAGCTTGAGTAATAGCATGAGCCGCCTTCCAACCGGCACTGAGGGCAGCCATATTGCTGAATTCACGCACCCAGGCAGCGTCCCCGATGAACAGGACATTATCTCTGAAAGGCTCTTTGAGAGGGGCCAGTTCATTCCCCACGCAACAATTTACCCCAACCTTTTCCACCTTTTTAAACCAGGAGGCATAGGTTTTATGCTCCCTGGTGAATTGCTCAAGGACGGCATTGAGATCTAACGTGTTCTTAAAGGTAAAAGTACCCACGTGGTAAACACCCTCTTGGTAGGTAGGTACCACGTAAAATGTCCCGTTTTCAGCGAGAATGAAATTGAAGCTTCCCGGATCGCAGGGAATCTCGCCTTCCACGGTCCAGGAAACGTCTATTAGGGTGCCGCTGAAGGTCCTCTCCTTGTTAACTCCTAAGATACGGGCAATCCTCGAATTAATTCCATCGGCAGCAATGACAAAGGTCCCTTCAAAGCTTCTTCCACCACCTTCCACCTGTACGGTATCTCCCACTTTCTTTATATCTGTGACGTTGGTCCCGGGAAATATTTCCACGTGAAAAGCTTCGGCCTCCTTGAGAAGACCTTCGAGCATGATTTCCTTGTTCAAGGCTATTCCTGCTCTCACCTCATCACCTTTTCTTTTAACCTCCTCCCAATCTCCGAAGAGGATACGCTTCCCGCCGGGAGAGTGGATCTGGAATCCATACATGTTGTTGAGGGGACCATCATACGGAACGGTGAAGCCGCTGACCGGAAAGCAGAGCCGTTTATCCCTCTGATTATACTGAACGATCTGTCCAAAGCTGTATTCCTTAACATCAAGGCCCCCTCCGTCAGATCTGCGAACTCTAACAATATTTGTTTTTCTTTCCAGAAGAGCAACCTCCAACCCGTTTTCCCCAGCAGTCTTGGCAGCCATAAGACCTGCTGGACCTGCTCCTACTACGATAACATCATACTTCTTAGCCATATCTGCTCCTTAAATTCCTGTGCTCAGAGGTCCTGGGAAATCTCTCCCATTCCTAATTCCTCCAATTTCCTTCTGGAAGGTTTTCCTGTTTTGGGATCCCACCCCATCTTCTCAAGATATTCGCCTTTGAGAGTTTGCAGGTCGATGGTTATTCCTTTCAGGGGACCCGCTTCAAGAGGAGGATCTCCAATCATTCTCTCCGGGACCTTCCAATCTGAAAGATAAATTCCCTCGCGGCAATTGAAGGCCATCCGAAGATTGGCAATCCTCTCCCCGATGGTAAGGAGGTCTTCCAGGGTATAGTCCTGCCCGGTAACGCACTTCAAAAACTGGGGGACCATTTCAACACCATAAACCCACACTGCAAAATAGCAGAGTCCTGAGGCGTTCACCATATGGGAAAGGTTACTCATGTAGCGGTGAGCATCACCTTTCCCGGCGTAAACGTATTTTTCAATCTTATTAAAGGGAATCCCAGGGATGATAAATCCACTCTCAAGATACTGGGCCCCCCCTTGCATGTGTCGGGCGGGGGTGGCATCGGTGCAATACGTAGTTGCATAGCCCGGGGTGCATCGGGGATCATGCATGGGCATCTCCTGTCCTCCCACGTGCATAGCAAACCGTTCCGACCCTTTTCCAATCTTCTGAGAAGCAACCCGGACTCCGTCTGCCAAAACTGCTCCCAACCCTTCCCTCTTTGCCATCTTTTCACTCATAGCGACAACAGCCTGATGATTCCCCCAGGTCAGCTCGATGCCGCCGGTATCACCTGTCGTGAGAATCCCGTTTTCAAAACATTCCATCGCAAAGGCAAGAGTTGTCCCGAGCGAGATGGTGTCAAAACCTGCACGGTTACAGATGTCATTCACCTTGATAATGGATTCCAGGTTATCATTGAGGCAGAGGGTACCCAGGGCACAGAGGGTCTCGTACTCTGGTTTATGCGTCTCACAGGCGTAGGGAGCATTCTCTATCTTCACCTGCCCGCCGCAGGCAATGGGACATCCCCAGCAGCCATATTTCTTTTTCTGATAGTTGATCACATTCTGGTCACTGATGGCCGCTGCGTTTGGAAAATCTGTTGCACTTACTCCCCCCCAGTTTTTTACCGGCGATTCACCAACGGCAGCAAATGCAGCCGTAACCCCGCAGGTTCCAAAGTGGGAGAGGAGGTGCAGAGTGCGGCTGTTTTTAACATTCTCAATCAGCTTCTGGCGCAGGTCCTTTGCCATCTCCTCATTGGCCACAGGAATTTTCCCGCTTCCCCTCACCACGATGGCTTTGAGCTTCTTTGAACCCATCAACGCCCCCAGGCCTGAACGGGCCGCAGCCCTCCACTTATCCGTGATAACGCATGCCAGGAGAGAACACTGTTCCCCGGCAGGCCCGATACAGGCTAACCGGACATCGGAGCCCAGTTCCTCTTTCACCCGGTCTTCCAGCTCACTGGTATCCAAGCCGGCGTAAGGCGTGGCATCTCTCAGCTCGACTTTTCCGTCTCCTATCCAGAGGTAGACCCACGTGCTGCTCCCCCCTTCAAAAAAGACCCCGTCGTATCCTGCCCTTTTCAGCGCGGGACCAAAAAATCCCCCGGCATTGGAATCTCCCCATGTCCCGGTGAGAGGGGATTTTCCCATCACGGTAAATCGTGAAGAGCTGATAGCAGGGGTCCCGGTGAGCGGACCGGTGGCAACACCCAGGATATTATCCGGATCAAGCGGTCCTGTACCGCTTCTCTGTCTCTGGTAGATGAGTTTTACCCCTAAACCGTACCCACCCAGAAACTGTCCATACAGATCTTCCCCCGGCTCTACCACGCTGACCGCACCGGTAGAAAGATTCACCCAGAGAATTTTTCCTAAGATTCCTCCTTCCATTTTCCTACCCCTCCTCAATCAATAGTTACCTATCAGCTGCGTTCTCATGAGGTGCCTTTAACCATCGAACTTCTTCAAATGCCTCTTGAGGGCAAGGGTGATTTCATCAACCCTATTAATTTCCATCATCTTCAGTTTTTCAACTACGGATGGCATTTCTTTCTGAATCCGGGACATCATGGGTTCAAGGGCTGACTTGATGAGTCTGACTACCCGGTAAGCGCTGAGGGTTGAGCGTAAAGGGTTTTTAAAAAGGCCGTAGAGATAGTTCAGCTCTTCTTCAGAAAACATAAGGCGGAAAGGGAAGAACATCAAGAAGTTTCGGTAATCATCAAATTCGGGAAAAGACTTTTTCCACCATTCAATGTAATTGATGACCCCTTCCCTGTCTGGCTTATTATCCCTCAAGGCGACAGCCACTGAATTGGCGGCCTTCCATCCACACATCATGGACCCAGTGATCTCCGCCTCGCCAAACCAAGCCGAGTCTCCTGCGAGGATCACCCTGTTTCTATAAGGCTCAGGGACGGGAGACCATATACTGGTAACGAAACTGCGTACCCGTGTCACCTTAACATCAGGAAACCAGCCTGAAAAAGTGCTCTCCTTCGTCACATATTCAAAATCTTCCTGACTCCGGAGCTGGACCCAATATTCTTCCTCAGAGTAGGGGCTCGGAATAACCCAGAAAAGAGTGGGAAGATAGGTAGAGGGCTTAAAACAGGTCGCAGAATTGACGGCCTCAGGATGAGGAATCTTGAGGCCGGTGCAATAATACGTTATGCCTGAGCCGTAACCATAGAATGTTCTCTCTCTGTTGAAGCCCATGATTTGTGCTATGCGGGAACTGGTCCCATCAGCAGCAATGACAAAGGTCCCTTCAAACGTGTCACCATTTCCAATGACCTTCACCCCGTTAGCAGTTGACTCAACTCCTTTTACATTGACCCCGGTAAACACATCAACGCCGTTTTTTACAGCATCGTTCATCAACCCATCGATCAGTACCTGCTCATCATAAACAAAAGAAAGCCTTCCCTTATCACCCTTTTTCATATTCTCTTCATAGTTCCCCAGTGCAATGTGTGTTTTCCCGTCCGGGGCATAGAAATGCCATGCGTAGAAATTCCGGGTAGGGCCACCATAGTTCACGGAAAAACCATTCACCGGAAAGACCATCTTTTTATTCCTGTTGTTGTAATACATCCTTTCTCCAAAGCAATAATCGCTTTCAATCGAAAACATCATAGCGCAGCCTTTCTTGATCTCGGCAGGGTTAGTTCTCCTTTCCAGGACCGCCGTCTTCAGGCCATTTTCCCCGGCTGTCCTGGCTGCCATGGCTCCTCCGGGGCCAGCTCCTACTATTACCAAGTCATACCTCTGTGCCATGTCTCCCTCCCTTTTCCGCTGCAGGCAAGGAACATAAAGCTAAGGTTAACACAGGATTCGTCATGTTCTTTGAATCCTGTCTATTTCCCGGATGGTGCCTACAACAGGTGATGCTGGCTCGAAGTGTAAAAGGCGAGATATGTACGTTTGGACAGGTTCAGTTGTTTAGCCAGCCACCTTCTCAAAAAAACTCAAAAAGTTGCCGCCGACGATCTGCTCTATCTCCTGATCGGAATATTCCCGGGACATCAACCCCCGAATAATATTTCCGTACTCCATATTCACATGTTCCAGGCGTTCCCACTCAGCTTTGAATTTATTCCAGGCCTTCACCACATCCCCATCCCTCCACCCATGGGCAGGTAAGTCTTCCCGAAACATCTTCTCCATGACGGGCTCAGGAATATGGCGAATCCCGGCAACATCCGTTCCGATACCGACATGATCGATGCCAATCAGGTTAACGGCATAATCAATGTGATCAAGCATGCTCTCAAGGATTACCGTACTTTTGCCTCCCAGAAAGGTGGGGTGGCAGGTAATCCCCATGTATCCTTCCTTTTCTGCTAATGCCCGGATCTGCTCATCCGTCTTGTTCCGTGGATGATCATAGAGAGAACGGCAATTCGTATGCGTGAATGCAACCGGTTTCTTTGAGGTCTCAATGGCCTCCATGGTGGTTTTATATCCGCAATGGGATAAGTCTACCACGATCCCGAGCATGTTCATCCGCTCAACCAGGTCTATCCCGAAACGGCTCAGCCCGCAGTCTGTGCGTTCAGTACAACCGTCACCAACGAAGTTTCTGACATTATAGGTCAGTTGAATTACCCTGATTCCAAGGTCATGGAAAAAGTCTAACCTCGTCAAATCGTTGCCGATGGGTATCGTGTTCTGGAAGTTGAGCAGTATGCCGACCTTGCCCTCTTTCTTGGCAGTCCTCATATCTTCGGCCCTGTTTACCTTAACATATACCTCTTTCAATTTATCAAATCTGCCGACCCAGCCAAGGATGTCTTTGACAGCCCCCTCATAGGTGAAGTAGGGATCTCCAAAAATGCCTCCCTGTGTCACGCTGCCGGCGGTAATTCCGGATTTCCTGAGGGCTTTCAGAAAAGATTCATAGGTCCCGGAATCTGTGATGAGCTCTTTCTCCAGCAGCTTAAAGACAGAGTCGAAGGAGCTGCCGCCCTGGCACAGTTCAGCCACTTTCCTGTGAACATCCATGGAGTACAATTCTTCAAAAACTCCGCAGGGAATAACCCCTTTCGGGTCAGGATACATCGTGTCTATGATAATGGACTTCCTGTGGAGTTCGGATGCCCTTTTCTCTTCAGATGTATTTAACATAACCGGTCCTTTCACACTAATTTTATAGGAGGATCCTAATATTTACAGGAAATTTTCCTTATACTAATACGAACGCATTAAGTAAAGCGTCATTGCGAGGAGTGAAACGACGAAGCAATCTCTTGTTTATGAGGTGAGATTGCCACGCTCCCGTTGGTCGCTCGCAATGACAATGTAATAGCATTTAATGCGTTTGTATTAAACAGATATGTCCTTTCAGAATGGAAGGAGTATAGGATAACGGCAATAATGTGTCAATTGAATCCGCAGCCGTATGAGGGGTGGGTTGGGGTCAGTATTTGATAGATAGGATTGATTATTGGTACGAATATTCTGGAATTTATTGGCGGGAGCGACGGGACTCGAACCCGCGGCCTCCGGCGTGACAGGCCGGCGTTATAACCAGCTTAACTACGCCCCCGCAGTATTATAACCTAACGTGGTAGGCGGAACAGGGTTTGAACCTGTGACCCCCGGCGTGTAAAGCCGATGCTCTCCCGCTGAGCTACCCGCCCACATTACCTTTCAGGATATTCTTACCGGTTTACTGCATCCTTGAGTGCCTTGCCGGCTTTGAACTTAGGGACTTTTGAGGCACGGATGGTAATCTCTTTACCGGTTTGAGGATTTCTTCCCTTCCTCGCGGCCCTCTTGCTAACAGAAAAAGTGCCAAATCCAACTAAACTGACCTTATCCCCTTTCTTGAGGGCGGCAGTTACCCCATCGGTGAAAACCTTTAACGCCTTCTCAGCAGCAGTTTTAGAAATTCCTGCTTTCGATGACATCTGATTGATTATATCTGCCTTAATCATGTTTCAATCCCCCTTTCCTTTCTCAGGAACAGTTGAAGAAAAACTACACGATAAGCCTTTTTATGAGTTAATCAGTATCAACCTGTTCAGGCAAAGTCAAGTGAAAACTTGACTTCAGCTAAGCTGAGGAATGATTTCAGACATCGGCCCAGGAAGCACGTACTGTTCAGTAATTTTCTCTCCTTTATTGACCGAGGGGAGAGATGTATCCTGCGTCAGGGACTTTTGTAATACTTCATCCATCTGTTCAACCAGGATAATGTCCAGGCTCTTAAGTATCTTATCAGGGATTTCCTTTAAATCTTTTTCGTTCTCCTTGGGGATGATCACCGTATAGATGTTACCTCGATGAGCAGCAAGGATTTTTTCCTTGAGTCCTCCAATGGGCAGGACTTTTCCTCGCAGGGTGATTTCTCCTGTCATGGCGATATCACTTCTCACCGGCATCTTGGTGAGGGCAGAAGCAATGGATGTTGCTATCGCGATCCCGGCTGAAGGACCATCCTTGGGGATAGCTCCTTCAGGCACATGCACATGAATATCCACCTTCCGGTAAAGGTCTTTATTGATACCTAAATGATCAGTGCGTGAACGGACATAACTCATGGCTGCCTGTACAGACTCCTGCATGACATCCCCGAGTTTACCGGTGATTGTCAATTTTCCCCTCCCTGACATCACTGCAGTCTCGATCACGAGGAGTTCTCCACCCACTTCTGTCCAGGCAAGGCCGGTAGCAACACCGATTTCGTTCTTCTCTTCAGCTTTTCCATGGCGGAATTTAGGTACACCAAGGTAGTGAGGAATATTGAGAGCCCCGATTTTAATCTTTGTATCTTTTCCCTTCCTCACCACCTCTTTGGCAATTTTGCGGCAAATGGAAGCAATCTCCCGCTCAAGATTTCTCACTCCAGCTTCTCTCGTATGCCTCCGTATAATGGTCAGGATAGCATTCTCGGTAAAGGACACATTCGAAAGCCCCAGGCCGTTAGCCTTGATCTGTTTGGGAATGAGAAATTTTTTGGCGATATTGAGTTTTTCCAGTTCGGTGTATCCGGCCAATCTGATGATCTCCATCCGATCCTGGAGCGGGGGGGGTATCTGATGGAGGTTATTCGCTGTGGTTATAAACATCACTTCAGAGAGATCATAATCAATATCAATGTAGTGATCATTGAACGTGTGGTTTTGTTCAGGATCCAATACTTCCAGAAGGGCTGAAGAAGGGTCGCCGCGAAAATCGGTGCTCATCTTATCAACTTCATCCAGAAGAAACACGGGGTTGTTTGATCCTGCTTTCTTCATGCTCTGGAGGATTTTACCAGGAAGAGCGCCGATATAGGTTCGGCGATGCCCTCGGATTTCAGCTTCATCCCTTACCCCTCCCAGCGACAGACGGACAAACTTTCTCCCGGTAGAACGGGCAATAGATTTAGCCAGGGAAGTCTTTCCCACTCCCGGAGGTCCTACGAAACAGAGAATAGGACCCTTTATCTTATTCACTAAGGTTTGAACTGCAAGATACTCAATGATCCTTTCTTTGACCTGTTGTAAACCATAATGATCTTCTTCAAGAATTTTTTCCGCTTCCGTTATATCAAGTTTGTTTTCCGTCTTTTCATGCCAGGGGAGTGAGAGAATCCAGTCTATGTAATTTCTCACCACAGCAACTTCTGCTGACATGGGAGGCATCATCTTCAGCTTCTTGAATTCCTTTGTTACCGTATTCGTTGCCTCTTCCGACATCTTTTTCTTCTTTATCCGTTCATCCAGTTCCTTCAGTTCAGCAGCAAGTTCATCCTTATCCCCCATCTCTTTCTGGATAGCCTTCATTTGTTCCGCAAGGTAGTAGTCCTTCTGGGTCTTCTCCATTTGCTTTTTGACCCGGTTTCTGATCCTGCGTTCGATCTGAAGGATCTCATTTTCTGACTCTAAAAATCCAAAAATCTTTTCTAACCTTTCCTGAATCTGTATGGCCTCCAGGATATGTTGTTTATCCTCAAGCTTCAGGGTGAGATAAGCAGCAATCGTATCGCCCAGGCGAGATGGGTCTTCAATGGAAGAAAGAATGCTGATCATCTCAGGGGGGGCTTTCTTGCTTAACCGGACATAATTTTCAAATGACGTGATGATGTTCCTCATTAAGGCCTGCACCTCAGGACTTTTTCCTTGGAACTCATTCACCTCTTCCACGAGTACCTGAAAGAAGTCCTTATGAGGAATGTATTCCTTAATGAAGGCTCTCTTTTTCCCCTCAGCTAATACTTTGACGCTTCCATCGGGGAGTCTGAGGAGCTGGATGATTGATGCAAGAGTTCCTACTTCGTACACATCATCTGGAGCAGGATCATTTAACTTTGCCTGCTTCTGTGCTGCGAGGAAGATGTTCTTATCCCTTCTCAAGGCTTCTTCGAGGGCGTTGATCGATTTCTGCCGCCCGACAAA
>Ga0315289_10005055_pt1 | contig 19554 bp, 38 predicted proteins | sample YL17G11_40_MG_FD_203452 | JGI IMG/M metagenome (GOLD analysis project Ga0315289, IMG submission 203452) | Sediment microbial communities from Yellowstone Lake, YNP, Wyoming, USA - YL17G11_40 | ecosystem: Environmental > Aquatic > Freshwater > Lake > Sediment | place: USA: Wyoming | collected...
ATATACTAATTTGTAATACAAAATCATCGTGCTATTTCCAATCTCCAAGCAGCCACGACGCAGATATACATTCTAGGATCATTTATGTTCAGGGGCATTTTCCACAGAGGGTCCGTTAAAATAGAGATGTCTTTTGGCTCATATATAGATTCATCTTGATTAAAGACCTCGTTTAGTCCCCAAGATCGCGGTTCTACTGTCTTTGTTATTTGGAATAGATTATGCAAATATTCTACAAAGGCATCTTCTTCTGACGTCACGTTGTACGGTGGCGGGACATTAGCATAGGCTGCAGATAGCTTATGACTAAGTAGCTCTAATTCTTCTGCTGTATAGGGTAGTTGTGTCACTTTGCGATCCTTAGCCGCCAGCAGGCAAATTCAGGTAAATCATGGATGAACAAAGGAACCTGCTCTAAAGGAGTCATGTGCAAAAAATCGGTTAATCCCGACTGGTAGGTCTCCTTTTTTATAACATGAATGAGATCCTTTTTATAGATCCTATATTTTTCCCCGTACATCTGTATCCAACATGTCTCTTTGTTTTCTCCTGCTGGCAGATGGTCCAAAGCTAATGACCACTCTACAGATTGTATGAACTCCAGAATATCTTGTTCTGTGTAGTCCATATTCATTCTCTGTATTTCATATTTTGTAGCCTTTTTAATTCCCACCCGAGGTTCTCTCTGGCGATTTGTTCATACTTGTTAAAGAAAAGCTCTGTTTGGTAGATAGAGAGCCGTGATAGTATCTTCTCCAAGAAACTCATTCTGCCTTTGGTGTACCAATAATCATCTATATGGCAGTATTCCTCTCGGATTCGTACACAATAACTATCAAATATTTTTTGATCCTGACCTAAAATGGACAGGTCAATGTCTACCATCATTTTTTCGGTTTCAGACCCATTTGGATACACGTCATGCTTGGTGGCCAGTATGAGCTTTGTGACCTCCTGGATGTACTCCTCAGGGACGCATATAGCTTTTAGGTCATGCTCCGCCCAGTCAGCACTCCTTTTTTCATTGTCTTTCTCAGCAGGAAAGTAAATGGCGTCGTGATAAAATATCGCCAACTCGACCCATATAGGATAAACAAAAGCATCGAGCTCCTGGAGGCATTGCTCGATATGTGCTATGCTGTGGTATGCTCTATGAGGTATATCATATAAGGATATCAGATGGGAAGACAAAAGATTACATATAGCTGTGTCTTTGTAGCAGGAGGCAGCGTATAGGGCACTGGAGAGCCTATCGAATATGCTGACCTTTTGTTCGGGAGCGTATTCCATGGAGTATTTCTATTTTATGTAGATATGAAAAAAGCGGGTTTTTGCACCCGCCTCTTCTCACTGAGCCACGTGACTGAACGACATTCCCATGGCCTCATAGAAAGCCAGGTGCGCCTTGTTATGAGGGTTGAACGAGAACGTCATGATAGCCATGTCCCCTTTACGGGATCGAGGCACTTCAGGTTTCCGAATGAGTTTCAATCCTACCTCTTCAGGAGTGTGGTTCTTTTTCACCGTGATGTTATGGTACCTACATGCGAGTACACAGTTGATGAAAGAATTCTCACCTCCTCTGGACCTAGGGGTGATATGATCAAGAGTTTTTTCTTCACTATCACATTTATATTTAAAAGCTTTACCATGTTCATCGTAATGCCAGTACTGACAAACTCCCCCATCCCTATTAAAGACGGCGTCTTCCGAGAACTGGATCTTTTCCTTTTTGATCTTGTACCCCACGAAATTCAAAAGGCGAATGACGAGAGGTGCGGGCATTTTGAATACCACGCCGTCCCGGGAGATACCAGCATGGATCTCGCGGCTCTCATCGGCCTTTACGATTTCGATTTTACCCCTGAAGTACAATTTGATTGCGTCTTCCAAGGATCGCTCTCCCCAATAAGCCCAGTTCTTCGTAAGAACAACAACGCCGGTCATGATACAACTCCTATCTACTTAAGTGGTCGAGATAGAACAAATGGATACGATGCAACCACAACAGATGATTTCCTGTCCTGTTCATGGTACACTCCTTATTTTGTGTGTCGAAACAATATGCTATCTGATTTTTGTATCCCAAAGTACCTCCTCCCAAGACGATCGCGGGTTTTCTCATGTACTAATATACTGTTTTGTATCGAGCTAATCAAATGGCTCTCGGTAACTTAACGTCTACTTTGATGAACTTTACAGGCTTAATCAGGATGTACGCTACGTCTATCACGGTCTCTTCGCCTAATCTTACGGTGGCTGAGTAGTCTACGATTTTCTTGTCGCGCACGAGACTTACGAGGCCGTCCTGCACGGAGCCCGTGACTTTTTTGAGATCGTGTATGTCCATGTTACTTCTTTACAAAATGGCGGAGAGGAGAGGATTCGAACCTCCGGTACATTGCTGCACACAACCTTTCCAGGGTTGCACCTTAGACCAACTCGGTCACCTCTCCATTATTTTTTGAGATTTTTAGACTTTCTTAACTTTCTTAACTCTACTTTTAGCAAACTGTCGTCGAGTACTATTTATAGGCGGGACAACACCCGTGAACCCACCTCTACCTGGTGCCAAACTATCAGGATGATCCCCATAAATTTTGCCATTCACAGTCTGTACCTCCGTTCCTGGTGTGCAAGACACCTCTCCGTTATCTTTATTCCACCCGTCTTGTGCAGATATGACAGTAGGATAGTCTTTCTCACCACATGCACATCGGCAGGTGATCATGTCAAAATACGATAGGTTCACGAACACGGATGGTTTTTGTTTGCAGCCACTACAGGCTACAAAAGCTGTGTTGTCGAGATCGTGTGACATAGTGTATACTCCAAAATGGCGGAGGATAGAAGGCTCGAACTTCTAAGGGATTTCTCCCGACACTTTTCAGGAGTGCTGGATTACCAATTATCCTAATCCTCCGTAATCATCTAATCATTCCAGCCAGTTTCGTCCATATCCCTGGAGCCACAACAGCATTCGCGAGCACTAACTTCATCCTTTGAGCTCCCGCAGGATTGAAACTGTGTATGAATATCATTTTCGGTTGCTTATCTGGATTAGCATTGAGCCACTCAGCTACCTCATAGCCGGTACCGGGCCCAGAGGCTACCATGACTTTGTCCCCGAGGTCGTGGTCGAGTGTAACCATTTCGTAGGTATTAGTGTCTAGCATATGAATAGCCTCTCGTGCTGTTTTCACACAATCTACTACATGCCCTGTAAGATTCTTCCTGAATATATTTAGGCGCTCACTGCTGTCGTCCAGGACTAGGATACGCATAATTTTAATTGCTCGAGGTCAGATTCGAACTGACAAGAGATTGCTCTCAATAGTTCTTGAGACTATCGTGTTTACCAACTTCACCACTCGAGCATTACCTACCTTTCTCTAAATGTTTTAATGGTGCGTGAGGAGAGACTCGGACTCTCATAGGTTACCCTACAGGTTCCTAAGACCTGCGCGTATACCAGTTCCGCCACCCACGCACAATCTCACTCAGTAACCTCAAACTCGTTAATTACCTTAGCCACAGCATCTGCTGCTGCCTGCTCGCCTTTTCCGTATGTCCTAACGATTATAGAGTCACCACATTTCCTGTTTATAGTTATGATGCCAAGAAGAACTTTTCCATCTATTTCTTCTTCAGGTTTATCAGGACTTACCAATACTATCTTTGTATCCCTGAACTCTTTCGCCACGTTGCTTATTGCTGCTGCGGGACGGACATGTATGCCATACTTGCTCTTTATATAGGCGGTAATCTCGACCATGATGATCATTCTCGGCTGATAGGAGGTACCGCGGATAAAGCCCATGGATCTACTTCGTTTATATAGGCTATAGCTTTATTCAACTGTTCCTTAACTTCTGCTTGCTTTATGTTTTCCGCGGCCCACACCAGATACCCTATATCGTTCATGCGAATGATAGCAAGAGTATCACCTTTGTACTTTCCGAACGGCATCTTGTAACTCATCCAGGTACGATCTGCCATGGCTACTCCTCAAAAATTTCTTTTGAATCAGTACCGTACCTATACTCTTGCATCGTCAGCTCACCGCGGAGTCTGCGTGGGTTGCCGCACATTTCACAGCTGCATAGCTTAGTAGTGTCCCGGTACTTTTTACGGAATGTATCCTGATATCTCTGACGCTCCTCTACCGTCCTAAAATTACAACGGCCTTTAGAGCGCCTCCGACTTTCACGGTCTCCAATAAGAAAACGCTCCCGTTTGTTGCACGGATGTGACATGGCCTGCTCCTTTGTTACGCGGTCTTTATGGGACCGCTATGTACTGGATGCCATATCACGTACTCCTTTCAAAAATGGTGGAGCTGGTCGGGATCGAACCGACGAACCTCATGCATGCCATGCACGCGCTCTCCCAGCTGAGCTACAGCCCCTATTTTCCATTGGTCAGCTGTAAATACAGGGTGCTCGTAAAATACTGCCCGTACACATCAGAATCATCTATGTGTACCGTAATGCTATAAGACTCACAGTACTCTGCTTTCGTACGATTCCAGGTATCGGCATCTATCCACGGCCCTCTTTCATCATATAGCACCTCAGTACCTATCTGTTCGTGGTAATCCACTATCGAGAAAATATGAGTGTAGCTGATACCATACCCATTTAATTGCTGAAGAAACTCTTGAGTGATCTTGTTACCGGTTATGATGTGGATCTCACACCCATAAGCATACAGTATCTTGGTGAGCCAAGAAAAAAACTCTGGATATCTGTCGAGCACTCCGTGAAAATCACACCCAACAGAAAAATTCATTGTAAAAGCCTTTCTAAAATGGAGCCGATGGAGGGCCTCAAACCCCCGACCTACTGATTACAGGTCAGTTGCTCTATCATCTGAGCTACATCGGCACTATAGTTTCTTGCCCAAGAAAAACTGCTGGATGCTGTCATCCATGACTATACTACCGTTTTTTATGCCCTGCATGATCCTGTCTTGAGAATATACTCTCTCCTCAAAAGCTTTCTCAAATGTACCCTCCTGTATCTGCCTGAGGGCATTTTTCCAGTGAAACCCCGACTCCGCGGATATCCCTGGGGTATTCAACATAGCTCCTGCTCCATCTACCATCTTTTTAAAATAGCGCTCGTATGATCGTATAGGGTAGTGCAACACCCGTAGACCATTCATGGCAGGCATGTTACGAGGATGCCTGTCTGAGAGCTCTTTGGAATATGCGTTATGATTCCCTATCTCTATGGTCACATCAGGGACACCTCTGTGACAGCATTTAGTCCATTTACAAACCCACTCCCTGAACAGGAGCGCCTCATAGAAGGCTGCATTGTTGAAAGGCCTATAATGGAAATCTAAACGGTTTACGTGGAGAGTGCCTACATCTGGTGGTATGCCCTCCAGGTACTCTTTCAAAGTACCGGTAGGAGGCACCCAGAATTCGTCTGCGTCGTTGTTTATCACCCAGTCTGCGCCATGCTCTATATAGGCCCTTTGTGCCATTTCAGACACCCATACGCCTTGATTGTAGGTATCCGTGTCCTCAAATAGGAGATCTATCCATCCTTTTTTCTTGTATCTGAGTAGGATCTCTGTAGTCCCGTCTGTAGATTTATGGTCGGTGACTACGAAAGTGTCTACTCCCATGGCTTTATGAAATAGGAGGTTTTCCTCGATTATATCATCTTCGTTACGGATTAGTAATGTCATTACGAGCTTCATCGGCTTCACCTCCCGATCATCAGACGCCATTTTACGAAAGCCAGCCGCGCGTCTGTAAAATCATTTATGAGTAAGGGTATGTCCTCCAGGGGTCTCTTTAGGATGCTCATCGCTCCCTCTACAATAGATTTGTCCATGTGGAGCGTTATTGGAGTCACTTTTATTGTGTATGGGTAGTGTAGATAGGGCTCCCAGTAGGGGGTACATACATCCTCTAAGAGTTTCAGCTCGTACTCAGTATATGACGACAGCGTCCATTTCAAAGGGAACGTGGTGAGATCCTCTTCTATTTGCTGCAGGGCGTCTCCGTCTATAAACATAGGATTATCCAAATAAAATGCCCAGGACCGGATTTGAACCGGTATGCCCGAAGGCATGGGTTTTTAAGACCCAAATGTATGCCGTTCCATCACCTGGGCGTAATCTATTCTACACACAATATACTCTTTTGCGATTACTTTTTGAAACAAATCTCCAAAAGTATGGGTAATACTCTTCTAATCTTGTTAATATATGTAAATTGCCCTGTCATTTAAACGCCCAAAAGGAATAACCTCTATGTGGGAGTATCTCACTGGTCTGCCTAGTGCTCTGTCCGTCACAGTAATCGTTTTGGGACTGACCTCTATAGTGATCATATCCCTGAAGGGTACTGCCGTAGTACGGTGGGGTAAAAATCTGGTGGGGCTAGGTAAAGCCAAAATCACTGAGACGTCAGAAGAGGGTACCGTAGATATAGAAAGTAAGCAGCCCACTGTGTCTTCCCCTACTGCTACAGCCCTATTACGTATGCCTAAGCGTGGCTGTGGTGACTGCATCTTGATCATCATGGGAGAGCGGGAGAAATATGAGTTGAAAATATCCAGCACGCAGGATAAAGTACTCCGGAATCAAATGAATTTTTTTGAGCAGAAAATGGTAGAAATCCAGGAACTTATTGAAAAAGTATTCAGTGATCTTATGGAATCTACTAAGAGACAAGCAGCTATAGTAGCTGCTGGAAAAAGTGTGGATATAGAGTATAAATTTTTCACAGAGCTTTTGAAAGATGCCCTGATGATAGTAAAAAATGAGATTAGGAGGTCATATAAAGATAATGGCTATTTTGATATGGCTGATTCAGATTTCTCCATGTATATAAAAGATAAAAACAGATTGATTGTAAACCTTATAGTACAGCATGTTAAAAGTATGTATCCCTCTCAGGGTATGACAGTCACCGCGTTAGATTTTCAGTCAAGTACAATGTTTGTTATGCCCCAGATGCACGATATCCTTAGAGAGTGTTTCGAATATGCTAAAGAGATCACACGTGAATCTCAAGCTCAAATAGAGGGATTTCATAAAGAATTCTCTATCTGGATAGACAAGTTCGTATCAGAAAAATGATAGTGGAGCTGAGAGGATTTGAACCTCCAACCTGATGCTTGCAAAGCACCTGCTCTCCCAACTGAGCTACAGCCCCATATAAAATAACAAACATATGATACAGGAGACTTATTTTATGGTTGGATCTATGATATGGACGACATCGCTACTTTTGAGCAACAACTACAAGCCAATAAAATATGGGTGGGTGAGGGCACTGTCCTGGAGATAGCTTGTAGGGGGACCTCTTTGTATCGCGTGGTGTTTTTTTCAGAGCGAGATGGGTCTTTAGATTTCGTACAGGTGGCTGTGTACAATAATTTGTATAAACTGGAAAAATTAATAAATAAGTTGGGCGTAAAACCACGTGGAGACCGCGGTATAGTATTGAAAGAGGTGTCCCATGAAAAACCAGGTGTGGGAAAATGACAGCATCGCTGTAAAGATCCAGCCAGCAGAAGACACTAAAGTTTTGGCGATAGTATTCAATAAAGAAAATCCTGAGGACACTCTGACGTTTTCACACGTAGATATCCATGAAGAAGACACGATATCTGCGTCTCTCGCTAGTATGGGGTGTAGTGTCTCGAGTAAAATGATTGTGGCTATGTAGAGAGCCCGTGACCGGGAGCGAACCAAGCGATCTCCACCTTACCGAGGTGGCGCTCTACCAACTGAGCTACGTGGGCGGATAATGCTGGCAGGTCTGGAGGGGCTTGAACCCCCAACCAACGGTTTTGGAGACCGCTACTCTACCAATTGAGCTACAGACCTATTTTATGTTAAGGACTATGAGAGAAGATATCGCAAGGAATATCCCAACATATTCCTGTACAGTGAGCCTGTCTCTGAAAACTAAAGCACTAACCACTACCAGTACCAGGATGTTGAGTATATTCACCAGGCAAGTAGCTACTGCTACGTGCCGGTACAGGTAACTCTGAGCCAGGAAATTCAAACCTATAAAATACGCCACGAGCCCTATCAGGTAGTAACGAGTCATGCTGCTTACCACCCACTTCTTCATTATAAGGTCTCCTACGGTTAGCAGGATCCCGCTCGCGATTATGTAGAGCATAGGTTTCATGGTTGAGTCCCTTTAATTATCTTTTCATAAGAGTCCCTATACTATGAGTAAAATAGTTGATTGTTTGGATAGAATAGCGGGTACTCTGGAAAACAGAGGGCTGATCAAAGAGGCCTATGACATCGACATCGTGTCGAATACAGTAGAAAAGCTGGCGTCCATCCCATCAGCTCAGGTCCTGCGAAAAGACTTTGGCATAGGAAAAGAAGGCATAGACAAAGCGTTTCTGAAAAAAATCCAGCAGGTAGCAGGTAAAAAAGGTTTCAAGACGCGGTCACTCGGGGACGTGGGTGACTCAGAGCTAATGGTGATAGAGCCAGCTAAGAAGAACAAAGGTAAGCATATCCTGCTCGTTTCTGGTACTCACGGGGATGAGGTCGCGGGACCGTTCGGTCTTCTACGATACCTAGAGCGTGTGAGTGACGAGACTCTCAAAATGGTTAATCTGTCTTTCATTCCCTTGCTGAACCCCACAGGTTTTAGAAAGTTCACCAGAGACAACCAGTGGGGTGAGAAAACAAATAGAAACTATGACAATGATGAAAAGATATCGAGAGAGGGTAAGATCCTTAAGGGGAACCTAAGCCTTCTAAAAGAGATCGCTGCGGATGGTATGATAACGGTCCACGAAGATCCTAAAGCAAAAGTCTGTTTCATATACATGTATCATGGAAAAAACGCTGAGGAGCTCGGGGAGATTCTTCTGGATGTCGACAGGATGTTTTTCAAGCAGCGTCCATCAATGCCCAATGAAAAAGGGAAGAAGCTAAAAAAAGGTATCATATGGGATCGTCATGAGGGATCTTTTGAGGACTGGTTGGATAAAAATGGTATACCCTCCATAGCCACTACAGAGACTCCTGGGTCTGTAGATTTCGAGGATCGCGTCCAGGCGAATACTCTGCTATTAAATTCTTTTGTTGACTTTTATATCAAGTAAGATACTTAATAATGATTATTTTCCGAAATGAATACCATGAAAGCAACGAAAAAAGCTACGAGCCTAGTGCAGGAAATGCTTCATAGAGGTGTTACTTTAGAAAGGATTAATAAAATTCGACGCATCGCCAATTTGTATGCTAAAGCCTGCATCCATAGTGAGTGCTCCCTGTGCTGTCTACTTGAACAAGTAGAAGGAATAAAAGTTATCTGGGAAAAGCTCGATAATTTTGGTGCAAATGAACAACAAGCCCTAATATTGATGCGTCATCTGGATGTCGGTAAAATTTTAACGATTTTTACTCGTCGAACTAAAGGACTCATCCCAATTTTCGCCGCATTTCATGAACTTGGACATTATTGTTTGAAACATTACACAGAACAACATATAGTGTTTGGTGATGCAACAGAGATACAAGAAATTGAAGCTTCATACTTTGCTTTTATTATACTGGCAATCGCTCAACATCAATCTTTCGATAACGTGATTTTTCCAAATTTCCATGAGATTTTAAAAGGGGTCTCACCAGTATTTTTTCCGTTTGTTGTAGCAAGGAGCTTTTTTACAGAAGAAATAGGCAACCTAGGAGTAAGCGATGAAAAACATTCCAATTGAGCGAATCAAGGAGTTCGATGGCTTGGGTATTGTATGGGCAGCCGCAAGCGGCACAGCTTCAAGAAGGGATCTTGCCCTTATTTGTAAGCAGGCAAGTTCAAAATTAAAGAAAAATGATGCAGAAACTAAAAAGTTGAGGAAAGAATTGCCTCAATACGCACTCTCATTGTAGTGGCTACTACAGAGACTCCCGGATCGGTAGATTTCGAGGATCGAGTCCAGGCGAATACGATGCTCTTGAATGCGTTCGTTGATTTCTACATCAAGTGAAAATGGTGGTAGGGGAAGGATTCGAACCTTCGTAAGCCGGGGCCAACAGATTTACAGTCTGCCTCCTTTGACCAACTCGGACACCCTACCATAAATTGACAAATGCGGCGAACTGGACTTGAACCAGCACGGGGTATCCCACATTAGCGCCTGAGGCTAACGTGTCTCCCATTCCACCATCGCCGCGTAAACAAAAAGTGAACTGTACTCGAGTCGTACGCGCTTGGTTTTGATACCGGCCTGTTTTTCGGACAGGTGCCTTACCAATTTGGCTATATCCCCACTTGTGGCGAGGACACTCGGACTCGAACCGAGAGTGGTTTAGTGTAAGCTCGTGCAGTTAAGAGTACAGCCCACAGACTTGGTGCACCTACCAGAACTCGAATCTGGATGAGCGTGCGCTCGGGAGACTCTCATTCTCCTGGGTCTACCAATTTCCCCATAGGTGCATATTTATTATCAGAAATGTGATCCCCGTCACACCTCATTAGTTTCTCAGAATCTATACTATAGGCATAACCAATAAGGAGGCTCTATGCTGTACGGGCCCTGTGTTAGAGACGGTGTCTGGACTGGAGGAGACGAGAGTCTTTCGCGGGAAGAGATAGAGCAATTAGTAAACCAGAGAGCTCGTAGTATCGTATCTGATATGCTGGAGGAACGTCGTATAAAAAGTTTGTTCCCGAGTATCGGATCTCTTGAAAAGATATGGTCTACGGATGAAGATGCGGATGAAGATGCGGATGAAGATTGGGAGGATTGACCAGGCGTACCGGAAGACGACCGTAAGCTAACCACAACCTATTTCCACGCAGTCAAACAATGCTCTGATCAGGTCTCCTAGGTATTAAAACAGGTGCTGGTTTATCCTCTCCTACGGGTCTCAGATCGGGTCTATTTGAGTGAGCTTTCTTAAGGGGTTCAGGAGGGGACATCATTTTACTGTACCAAGCATCCAATCGTTCACGCTTTCTTTGATACCTTTGTGCTCGTAATTGTTTCCTGATATGAGCGTAGACATTAAAGTCATCAAAAGGGATCAGCTCCAAAGCCATGGCATACCTCCAAAAATGGGTTGACTGACGGGGTTCGAACCCGTGACCTATAGAGCCACAACCTATCGCTCTACCACTGAGCTACAGCCAACATATAAATCTCCTCATAAAGAGGCACACGCGAGTTATTAGCGCAGTGTTTTTACAGTTCCTATGACTGTTGCCTGTACCGCTCGGCTACCTCCGGACTCAAGTCACCTTTATATGACCTGAGTCCGGAGGGTTGGATTCGAACCAACGATTTTAGTGTATGCGCAAAAAGTAAAGCGTGTGCCTCTTTAAAGGGGCACAGATCGGCGGGAAGCTCCACAACTGTAACCCACCTAACATGGATTACATGGGGGCTGCTTCCGCAGACGCCCACCCCCACCAGATCTGTGCCTATATCAGTCTCTGTCTCGATCATCGTTGTGCTTGTGACCTTTCTCTCTATGCTCGTCCCGATCTCCTCTCCTTTCTTTTTCATGTTTTTGACCATGCTTTTGTACGACAACGTGACTATGATCGTATATCACCACGCCCCCAGTAGGAGGGACCATCATCGGAGGAGGTGGTGGTAGCGGTAACCCAGGCGCTACTATTCTGCCTCGAGGAAGTGGCGGCAACATCGGAGGAACCGGAGGCAGTGAGACCGCAGGCCCTGAAACCATTACTCTACCCCGCGGAGGCGGAGGTAGCATCGGAGGCAGTGGAACTACAGGTCCTGACACTACCACCCTCTCGTGACGAGGTATGTAAGGAAAAGACCTATCACGTAAAACAGGCATGCCAGGTCCTGGAGGTAGTAAAAAAGGTGTCACAACAATCTGCACATCAGGAGGACTCGGCGGACTAACCATTACGGGAACGGATACCTCAATAGGAGCATCCATATCCATAGTAGGCTGTACCTTAAACTTCCTCTCGTATACAGGGTAGTCATCTCCTATTACCTGCTGCATCTTCTTGAACTGCCCGTAGCTTATAGGTTTCACAGCAATAGGAACAGCATTGTAGGCCACTATGGTATAATACCCTGGTGAAACATAAACAGGGGGAGTAGGGGGCATGAACGGGTTGATAACGTACACTCTACCATCCAAAACTTTTACATTGGTAGTGTAGGGTTGAGGGGAGAAAACCACAGTGAACTCTGTACCTTCTGCATGAACTACCGAGGTAGGAGTCCATACCTCATACAGAATGCCCTGCTGCTCTACCCCTTTTACGTTAGAAAGTACTTCACCTCTGACATCGAGCACCGCAATGAGCCGTTTGCCTTTGGAAGTAGTGTCTTTTACCGTGATACAGGTATTCTCATTGAGAGTGATAGTACCCCTCTCAAAGGTAATTACTGCCTTTGATTTCTTTGCCGTACTGATACTGTCACTGGTGTACACAGTAGCCCCTATTTCTAAAGGTGCCCAGGAATTGTTTTCTATGCTGTACTCCTGAGCCGTCCCTGTCAAACCGGTGACCCTCCCAAAGTCACGGTTTTTGGTGCATCCTATCAAGAGCAATACTGAGAGTATAGAGATCCCAAGAATCCGCATACGCTGCCTCCTGTGGAGAAATTGTGGTCTTCATAAGATACGTTTTGGGTATCCTCATAGACCACTAGAGGCTCTCTTGATGTAGAATCTCAATCTCTCCAAGACCCTGTCCCTATACTCCGATCCATAGACATCCGCGACATCGCTCTCTATCCTCAGTAGCACTCTCTCTGACTGCATGCCGTGTCTCAGCGCTGATTCGTAATAATCTATCCAGTCCACTACGTATTCTCGGTCTTTGAAGAGCGTGAGTACTATTATTAGGGGCAGACCTATAGAGGAGGTTACTTCGAACACGCCTCTCATCACTATTTTTCCCTCATGAGTTTTACCAGAGACACTCAGAGGGAATTTTGAGCTCCCCGCACGGGGCACCGCCTTTAAGGTTATAGGGTGGAGACGACGCGGGGACTTGAACCCCGAAAATCAAGGTTTTGCAGACCTTTGCCTTACCATTTGGCTACGCCGTCTTAAAAAGGAAGGAAGGCACGCCGGGGAGCGATGCCCTCCTTCCCACTATATCAAAACAGGAATAACTGTTTCATGTTGCAAAGTGCATAGTACATGAGAAAACCGACGATGTCAAAGAACTTTTGTGTAACGATACATAGCAGTAACGCTATGGTCGATTACATGAAACTTTCGGAAAAGACTTCCCACTATCCAGGCGTCTCCTGATCTCGTCTGCGGACATGCAGCACACTAATCTGCGTGCCTCACCTTTTGAGCAGCAGACCCTTTTGTCCACCAGCTCCTGGACAAGTACTGGATCTATTTCATTGAATTCCATGATAACCTCAAAACAAAAGACCCCTGCTTCGTTTCCGGAGCAGGGGTCTTGGTAATCCTTGATTTTGATTACGTTAGGTCCCCACTCCGTTCACGGTATAAAGATGTGAACACAACAGTGCCCAGACGGCTGGTGCCGCGGAGGTACATGTTAGTGTAGGGATGCTAAAACGCTTGTTCATGTAGTCTTCCTTGAGTCCTCTTAATATACCGTCATGCGAGAGAAAAGTCAATAGCCAACTTGTCAATCTAAAAAGGCTACGAATCTAGCCCCTGCAGCCAAATTTTCCGTGTTGAGAGCCACTTTGTGCCAAATATTTTTGAGATCCACCGTACTGTGCTCCTTGTGAGTGATACGCCCTTTCACGAACGCCTCAGGATCCCTTCTCATGATCTGCCACGGCACGGTCTTGTCTGAGGGGTTCCTTTTCATATGCTCTGCATACTCAGTATCGGTCAATCCATTAGGAAACTTTCGGCATACATGTACGGTCACCCCACCTCTACGGAACAGGTACTCAGCATAGTGGGCGTTCCCTCCGCGCCCTCGGCGCATGGGTTCATTGCGGAGTACGGTCGAGAGTCCAGTCTCTTTGACTACCATGTTCGGGTCAGGGATGAACATGAATTCGCCCTGTCGAATGATTTTACCGCCCGACGCCAGCTTCCGACGGCGTTTCTGCAAATTCTTCCTACGCACCCCACCGGCGATCTCTGCCTGGACCACCTCGGGAGGCTTCAGGGCCTGTTTCGCCTGAGCTACCGTAGTGATAGCCCCAGGCACCGCGCACGTGAACCAGTGCCTCTCATCGTGCCCACAAAGGTAGCGTAGGGGATTACCGCGGGTATCCCGTGTCATGAGTAATAGATGTCGATCCCTTTTCTGAATATCGAGTACGGAGAGCTCTTTATCAGGGGTAGCCCGAATATCGAAAAAAGGGCCGTCTTCATCATTGTGAATGTCTATGGTAAACTCTGACCCTACACTGGAATGGAATCCACGAGGGCTCCCGAGTTTAACGCGGGCACCGATCGTCTCGAACTTTCTCTCCAGCAATTCAGTTTCCATAGACATGTTCCTATCTTAGGAAGCAAAGAACTGTTTTTCAAAAACTTGTATCAAGCGCTCTTTTTGCTCTCGCTTGTATTTCGATAAAATTCTACGTATACAGTAGGCATCTTCTTTTTTCTTCTCCGTCCTGTAATATACTATCTCAATAGGCAGAGATACAGCTTTTATCTCACCGCTATTGATCTTTTTGTTCTCGATCTCTAGATTAGTGGTCACTCCGCATGTATACGATCTGTCTATACTCTGAGCAATGTAGATTGAGTACGGCCCTTTGGTAGGTATAGGCTTTTTACCTGATAATTCATCCTGAAGTATGCTCAGGCATCTACTGTGTTCTTCCTCTGATACGATCTTTGGCACTGGTAGTGCTAAAGGATTTTTGAGCTCTACAGGGATATCTTTGACCTCGGGCTCTTTTTCTGATACTATTACAGCCGGGATAGGTCGAGTCTTCGGTTTTTTGGTAGGAGTAGCAGAAATTTTTGTAGTTGATGTAGGTTCTTCTAGTATGCCTATAGGGAGTGCCTTTTCTATGTGGTCCAACTCATTTTCTGAAGGAAGCTTTTCTACAGAGGGTGTGTCTTTAATACCTAGATTCTTGAAACAGGAGATGCAGTATGTTATGGGACGACCTCCCCCTACGTTTTTATACTTGGTATCCTGTTCTTCTTGTTTGAAAGGACCCTCTCCACAGAGGGTGCAATACTCATGCTTTTGGACTATCCCTTTTTCATCAGTATAAAAGTACTGTCTTGCTGCCAAAAACTGACTCCTTTGAAAAGTATACACACCTGTTACGTATCTATAAAATATATCATGCTTTGTCGTTTTGGTGTGCTTTTTCTTCTTCCAAAATCTTTTCACGGACTTTTGTTAAAGTCTCTCCGAGCCAGTTTTTCCCGCGCCAGGTAGCCCTGTTCTGGGCTTTAGGATCGCTTTTGTGCAGCCCTATACCCCAGATACAGTCTTGTGGACTGGCTTCTACGAGGGTCGTACCTGCGGTAGCTATTAGTTCCCGTTTCAGGTCTGGATTCTGGGTGAATTTTGCATAGCAGCTTTTAAAAACGATGTCACGGGCTATAGCGTCCCAATTGTCTTTGTCAAAACCTATCACACAGCGCCCGTAGCGTTTCTGGTCACTGGGGTCCACTGCGTTCATGATTCTGTTCAGGGCTACGTCGTCCCCGAACATGCGAGCTTTCTCCGCCATCATAAACTGCTCGCTACTGTTGTAGACCATGCCGTCTATCTTGAAAGGAGAGGGGTACCAGTTGGAGAAAAGCCCCGACCAAAAGAACGTGAACTTTTCCATGGGGGACTCCTATGTGGATGTTATTTGGATAGGTATCAATCATCAAACAAGAAACCGCTGCCTGACTGCATGCTATCCAGTATCACTCTATAATTATCCTGGGTGACTTCCTTTGTGTATTGTAGCACTATATCACCGTGAGAGTCCATCACAAACATGTCTACAAATAATTTGTCGCCATCTTGTCGTGTATTGTACCTATAAGACTTGTTTTTTAGAGACAGGTCTTTATTCAAAAGCTGTACGCGTTTTTTTATGGTATCTGTATACTCGGGCCTGTTTTTTGACGGGCGAAATAGTTTCTTTGGAGGCTCACTACGAGAGGGAGCCTCTTTATTTCCAGAGTCTTTGTTGTGTACCTCGGACGTGACGACTATGCAGTCGACGACTCTTGCTCGAGGTTTGTTGCTGACACTGTCTGTGTTCATATTGTTGCATTTTTTATGAAAAGATCATCAGCAGATGTTCATACGAGCTATTGCCTTTTCCCGCTCACATTCTGCTACCACTTTTTGAAAAAGAGCTCTTCTCTCTTCCTCAGTAGTGGCTTTTTCGTACTGTAGTTCCGTGGGGGGCTCTTCCCCGGGTCTCTTGAGCTGAGATGGGTTGAATACCCGGGGCTTGCCTCCCGAAGGGAGAGAGCCGAGTGGTCGTGGGAAGTTGCTCATAGTTTAGTCTCTTAGCATCATTTTGGTTTGTTTAAAGCATACAAAAAAACCGAGCACCATGCTCGGTTTTTTCTGTCTTCAGCCGTGATTTTTTTACCACCAACGCGTTTCATCTATCGCGTCTTGTCTCCCGTCTTCTTTCCCTGAGTGATAATCTGGAGGGCCTAGCCATTCTGCTGCCTCTCCTAAGGAAGATATCACTGCCTCAGTGATTGAAGACTCCTCTTTTACCTCCTCCTGACCAGCGCGGTAGCCCTCATCATACTGATCTTGTGACATAGTAAGTATCCTCTCTATTGGTTGTGGGAATGGCTGAAAACAGAGAGGTACTTCGTCTATACTAATATAGTTCAAAAAAGACCAAAAGTGTGTACTATGTACATATTTTTTTGGGAAACATGAGAATTGACCCTCGGAGCATAAGAAAGCCAAATGATGCGGAGAGTGCAAGATTTGAACTTGCGAGGGCGATTAAACCCTACCGCGTTAGCAATGCGGGGCCTTAGACCACTCGGCCAACTCTCCACAGTTTCAAGGTGCTAGTATCTCAAACCAATCACCAGCTACCCAGTAAGAGTGCTTTTCGTTTTCTTCTTTCACTTTTATGCACTTCTCGCAGGTACCGTCTTCGGTAGCATGTACGCAAATAACTTCTTCAAGAACGGGGTCCCATTTTACGAACACTTTTATAGATGGTTCTTTATCCATGTCTACTGCCCTCTTTTCATCTTCTTACCCATGTGATGTCTTAACCAGAACATAAGTCTTAGTCCATCCCTCTTTGGACGCCATCCGGCTTTCAGGCAAGCTTTGTATAGAGCGTATCCTGTCTCTGGGTCACACTTAAAATTCTTCTCCATCTTCTCTGTTTCTTTTGCCCATATCAGATAGGCTCTATACGCTTTATCATTTTTATCTATATTCACTCCGATAGACGGGTCTATACGTGGAATCTCTTTGAACACGAAATCAGGATCATTCCAGTGCTGTAGGGCATAGTATCCCAAAGGCCAGTCAGGATGATCTACCATGCCTTTCAATAAATTGTACCCAGGCAATATGCCTTTTCGGATAGTCTTGGCTTTTGTCATGCAGCAGAGGCACATTAGAAGATATCCTCTATAGGTAATTGTTTCCCCTCTTTGCGCTCTTTGCGGTGGGTGAGTTTCTTAGTTAAACTCCCCGGGATCTCTCCACCTCTATGGAGGCGAGATTTCCAGTATTCCTTTCCAGGGTGCCCTTTGCGTTGAGCATTCTCTCCATGTGCCATAAATTGATCCTTGAATGTGGTGGGCCCGGAAAGAGTTGAACTTTCGTCTTTTCCTTATCAGAGAAACGTCCTAAACCGTTGAACGACAGGCCCTTATATCTTTTCACCACATCTATTACATAGCTTTTGTTCTCTTGCACAAGATGGGCAGGGTTGATTTCTCCAACCCATCCAATATCTACCGTGTTTTTCACATATCCCATCACCACGTATGACTGCAATTTTACTTTTGTTCTTACATTTATCACAAAGCATGCTGTTTTCCTTTCAGCAAAATAAGCATCCTAACAATAGTGTAATGTCGCGTTTCTGGGGATACTGGTTTAGACCACTAAAACAAATGCAGCTGACTAGTGCTCGCGTCCATCAACACTGCAACCGCGACATATAAATATGGTCCTATACATTCTGATACTCTTCGTATTCCTTCATAGCCAGCTCAGACGCTACACGGACGATCGGCTCCGTATCGCAGGAGTACAGCCCCGCTACCGAGAAGCTACCTATCTCCATGAGGGCATAGTTGCCATCAGCATCCTGACAGATATCAACCACGAACATAGGCTCAGGATGATAAACACTCGCAATCTCTTTAGCCAACTCTTTTGCAGCTTCAGGATATCCAGGAGCTCTCTTGAACTCTCCAGCTATCTCATACTGGCAGCCGGTCACTACCTCATCCTTGGTACATACGAACCGCCACTCTGCCTTTATGACTTTCGGAGTAGATATGACTATCAGGCTCTCCGGTTCTGTGTAATCCTCTACCCAGGCCCATGCTGAGGACCATTTCAGGTCAGGGAACAGTCCCGCATTGAATGTTTTCATCCCTGAGTTAGGGCGCATGAACAGCTGCTCATACTGCCCAAAACAATCCTTTAATAACCAATCTATCCTACGAGCGACCTCGGCTCTCGGGAGTATCACGTACCGGTCGTTGAACAGATATTTTCCTAGATGTGCATAGTATGTGGTGCACTCAAACGCTTTTGGGGTGAGCCACGCTCCAGGTATCCATTTCTTTTCTTTCTGTAGCTGCTGCACAAGGTTTATAGACCCCTGCATCAGTACGCAATCCTCGTCCCCATAGACGTCATAGGATCCGCTCTGGAACGGGAGGTACGTGATTACCTCGCACTCCATGCCCTGACGCTTCACCTCTTCGGCGAGATTACCGAAAGAGTTGTCCGCCTCAAAATCTTCTATAAGCCATTTCGGTTTCATATACTATCTCATTTAATGGAAGCGAGACTACGAGTCGAACGTAGCTTGAGAGTTTATGAGGCTCTCCAGACCACCGGGCCTAGCCTCTCGCAATTTCAAAAGTAGCGGAGTTTGGATTTGAACCAAAAACCTCGACGTTATGAGCGTCGCGAGCTACCGGATTGCTCTACTCCGCATTGTAAACTTATGGTCGTGGGAGCCGGGATCGAACCGGCGGCCTGCACCTTATGAGAGTGCCGCGTCTACCAACTGAGCTATCCCACGAATTATTCAAAGAACCTGGCGGATCGTAGGAGAGTCGAACTCCTGCTACCACGGTGACAACGTGGCGTTCTACCGTTAAACCAACGATCCATCTATCCGAAAACTCTTTTCATATTCAGTGACAAGCACCCTGCCACGATCATCGAGAAATACTCTAAAGAGATGTTCCCGTCGATCTCAGTCCTATCCAGGGCGTCTATCGTTCTTTCGACCTGCTCCTGATCTGGCAGCAGAGGTATCTTTTTTTCATTCTTGCCGTCAGACACAGTGACAGTATACCCGTCAGGCACAGGCTGGAACAATACTTTGAATCCCGCTATTTCCTTTATTAGCATATTGGGCCTCGTGCTCGGTCTTTGCTTTATCCAACATTTCC
>Ga0315289_10005056_pt1 | contig 19554 bp, 23 predicted proteins | sample YL17G11_40_MG_FD_203452 | JGI IMG/M metagenome (GOLD analysis project Ga0315289, IMG submission 203452) | Sediment microbial communities from Yellowstone Lake, YNP, Wyoming, USA - YL17G11_40 | ecosystem: Environmental > Aquatic > Freshwater > Lake > Sediment | place: USA: Wyoming | collected...
TGCTTTTCATGGAACAATAAGTCCATTTTTATACGACACATCATATCCGCATCCAAAAGCGGCACCAGCATCTCAGGAGGTTTGTATGGCAAGCGTTAACAAAGTGATTCTGATCGGCAATCTCGGCAAGGACCCGGAGCTGCGCTATACCCCGGGCGGGCAGCCGGTCGCCAGTTTTCCCATTGCGACAACCGAGCGCTGGAACGATAAAAACGGCCAGGCGCAAAAGCGCACCGAATGGCACAACATTGTAGTATGGAACAAGCTGGCTGAGCTGGCTAATCAATATCTTAAAAAAGGGCGACCGGTATATATCGAAGGTCGCATTACGACGCGCAGCTGGGATGATCGGGACGGAAATAAGCGCTATAAAACTGAAATCGTCGCAAATACGGTCCAGTTCTTATCAGGGGGAAGCGGCGGCGGCGGAGACGGAGATCCTGGAGCTGCGGCTTCAGCCGGTTCGGTGGATGCGGATATTCCGGCCGCGGCTCCGCCCTCGGCGGCAGGCGCTGCGCCCGATGCGCCGCCTCCGGCTGAAGACGATCTGCCGTTTTAGCCGCGTCCACGGCAGGCTTGCTTTTGCTGCTGTCGCGGTTTTAGTTTTGAATCGCAGGCGCCGTCATATGTTTTCCGCATTTCAACGGAAGGATTGATCACCCGATGAACACCGATATACTGCTTCTGGCAATTCTGGGCGGCATTACTCTGCTTGCCTACATGGTTGCGATCAACGCGCGTGGACCCACCCGCCTTTCGATATCGTATCTGTTTGCCACCATGCTGCTGGCGGGAACGGTGTGGGCGATTGTCTCATATGTCAATACCGACATCGACCGCCGCGAAATGGCGCGCATGCGACAGCTGGAGCAGGAGAAGCAGCAGGCCGAATTGCGCATTCAGGTCCAGGAAGAGGCGCTGCGGACAAACAAAGCGCGTTCTTCCGTGGCTTCGCGATGCAACACTTTTATTAACAATGGGTCAAGTCTTGCCACGGCCATGATGAATGTGGACCTTCGTGATATGTCGGTAGAGCTTGAGGCGCTGATAGCGCGCGCTAATGATACCAGAAAAAAGACCAATGATATGAAAACCGGGTTCGAACAGGCCGCGATCGCGGATTCGGCATTTACCCAGGTAATCCAGCTGATCAAAGACGGCACGGCAATGCTTATCGAAGCCTCGCAGACCTATGTCCTCTTTTACCGTTCCGAAGATCCCGCCCAGGAGGAGCTGCGCGAACGGGTCATGCGGCAAAAGGCAAAAGCCGCATATGATAAATTCCAGCAGGCCAGTGCGTTGGTCGCTTCGTTGAGTTGAAAGGGCGGGATGCCGTATGGCGTTGCCTGCATTCCGCGTTCCAATGCCGGGTTGCTGCTTGATTTTCACCAAACAGCCGATTCCCGCCCCATCAGATAGCCTTGCATACCGCTCTCTGGCATAATTATTTTAAAGGCTTATTTTATGCGTATCAGGGCCACGGCAGTCCCTGAGGGACATTCGGTGGTGAACGGCACGGTCACGGTTGATTCCGGAAAATCGGATGATATCCGCAGTATTGAACCTGTGTCATGCCGGGCTGAAATCGACCGGATCCAGTCGCGCATCCAGATCCGGCTCTTTTATCAGGGAAAAGCAGAGCTGGTCTGCGCGCGGTGCCTGGAAAGCTTTTCCTTGCCTGTGGATGGTGAGATGACGGTCATCGCGACCTTCACCTCCAAGCAGGGGATCCATCTGATTGATGACGAAGAATATGGCGGCGAATGCATCGACCGGGAAAATCATGAAATCGATCTGAGCGCGATGGTAAGGGATGAACTGCTTACGACTTTGCCGATGATGCCTCTCTGCAGCGAGCAGTGCGCGGGGATCCGCAGCCCGGAACGGGCGTCTGTTGCCGAGATTGATCCGCGATGGAACGCGCTCAGAAAATTGAAGAGCTGAATATTCGCAATAACGTACCTTTTCTAAGGAAACTACATGGCAGTACCCAAAAGGCGACACTCGCAGGCCCGACGCGATAAACGACGTTCTCATCTGGCCCTTAAGCCTGCCACACCTACGCTCTGTTCGCATTGCAAACAACCCAAGCCGGCGCACCGGGTATGCCCGAATTGCGGCTATTATGGCGGGGTGGAAGTTGTCCAGCCCGAGGACTAGCCGGGCGAATGCGCTATGCAATGCAAACCGGTCCTGCACTTCAGAATATTCGAAAAAGCACATGCGGCAGGTCCGGATTGCCATTGATGTGATGGGCGGCGATCATGGCCTGCCTGCTATTCTGCAAGGGGTCCTGAAGGCCAAAGAGCAGCATAAGCAATGGTTTGTTCCCTATTTGTGCGGAGACAGGCCGCGCATTGTTGCCGGGCTTCTCAAAGCCGGCGTTTCGCGCCGTGAACCGGATGCGGATTTTATCATCGAGCATTGCGCCGATACCATCACCCGCCATGATACGCCGTCGCGCGCGTGGAAGAACAAGGCGGACTCGTCGATCGTCCGCTGCATCGCGTTGCAGCACGAGCGCCGGGTTGACGCATCGGTAAGCGCAGGCAATACCGGCATACTTATGGCGGCTTCGATATTTGTTCTGGGTCGATTGCCGAAAGTACAGCGCCCGGCATTAGCGGCGTTTCTGCCGACGGCGCGCAAACGCCCCGCGCTGCTTCTCGATGTAGGGGCCAACCTTGCCTGCCGGGCCGAACATCTGGTGGCGTTTGCCCTTATGGGACGTTCGTATTACCGCCGCTGTTTCGGCATCGCCTCTCCAAGGGTGTGCCTGCTGAATATCGGCAAGGAGCAGCGTAAAGGCACGGAAGTGATAGCCGCCGCCGGCAGAGAGCTTGCCCGCATCTGTCCGGGATACGCGGGCTTTGCCGAAGGTTCGGATGTACTCACGGGAGCGGCCGATGTCATTGTTTGCGACGGCTTTGCAGGTAATGTACTGCTTAAGGCATGCGAAAGTTTTCATACACTGGTGGAATCGGTGCTCAGGGACGACCGCCGCGTACTTGACGTAATAAAAACAAATATGTCGATACTCAATGCCGAAAATTACGGCGCCGTTCCTTTGCTGGGCATCAATGGTATTGTGCTGAAAGCGCACGGCTGCTCATCCGCCACCGGCATCGCGCATGCTCTTACGACAACAATGTGCCTTGCGCGCAATCGCGCTTTGCTGCTTCGGGATTGTAGGGCATAACGGAAAGGTGCGCCAAGGTTGACTTCCTACACGACTTCCCGTCTCATCTCCATCGGCACTGCCGTTCCGGATCGTATCGTGACGAACAGCGATCTGGAGGAATTCGTCGATACGACCGATGAATGGATCACCACGCGCACCGGCATCCGGCAACGCCATCTTTTCGCGCATGACCGGCCGCATTTCGCCTGGGAGCTGGGCGCCCTGGCCGGCCGCCGGGCCATAGAAAAAGCCGGCATTGCGCCCGGTGAGGTGGGCGGTATCATCTGCGCAACCTTTACACCCGATTATTTTTTTCCTTCAACGGCATGCAAAATCCAGGAACGCCTGGGATGCAAAGGCGCCTTTGCGTTCGATATTTCCGCAGCCTGCACGGGATTTATCTACGGTTTGACCGTCGCCGATGCAATGATCAGGAGCGGTCAGACAAAGAACGTGCTTCTGGTGGGCGCTGAAGTCATTTCGCGCACCCTTGATTGGACCGACCGCACCACCTGCATTCTTTTCGGCGACGCGGCCGGGGCGGCGCTCCTGCAGGGCAGCAACGATAAACAGACGGGAATTCTATCTACCTATATCAGCAGCGACGGTTCGCTGGGACATATTCTTTCGCTGCCGGCGATCGGTGAAAAGCGCTTCATGAAAATGAACGGCAGCGAGGTGTTTAAAAACGCTGTGCGCATGATGTCGGACGCAACACTCACGGCGCTTTCGCGCGCATCGCTGTCGCTGTCCGATATCGATCTGCTGGTTCCGCACCAGGCCAATATCCGCATCATCAAGGCCATCGCCGAAAATCTGCGTTTGCCGTATGAAAAGGTGGTCAGCAATATCGATCGCTATGGCAACACGTCTTCGGCGTCCATCCCGCTGGCGCTGGAAGAAGCCTGGGACCACGGCCGCGTCAAGCCCGGGACCCTGGTGGCCTTTACGGCGCTGGGCGGCGGATTGACCGTTGGCAGTGCGGTCGTGCGGTTGTAGCAAAGCGGCGGGTCAGTGGCCTGCCGGGGTTTTGATGGCAAACGGCAATAATGGAAAAGGAAACCGGAGGAGCAATGGGCGGCTATGCATTCATGTTTCCCGGCCAGGGATCGCAGGTCGTGGGCATGGGAAACGATCTGTTCGAGCAGTTCCCGGCTGCCAGAAAACGATTTGCTGATGCTGATCGGATCCTTGGCCGCGGCATTTCGAGCATCTGTTTTCAGGGACCGGAAGAGGAACTCAAGGCGACCAATACGACGCAGCCGGCGCTGTTTACCGTTGAAGCGGCGATCGTCGATGTGCTTGCCGAAAAAGGAATCAGGCCTGCGGTTGTCATGGGGCATTCGCTTGGCGAATACAGCGCCCTGTATGCCGCCGGGGTCGTGAGCTTTGAACAGGGACTGACGCTCGTTGCCCGGCGCGGTGAACTTATGGCGCAGGCCGGGAAATCCACACCCGGAGCCATGGCGGCCATTGTGGGAATGGAAAAAGAGAAAATTGCGGCAACGCTGAAAAACATTGCCGGCGGGACTGTCGTATGCGCCAATGAAAACGCACCGGAACAGACGGTAATCTCCGGTGACGCTTCCGCGGTCAATGTCGCCTGCGAAATGCTCAGGTCCGCCGGCGCCAAACGCACCATATCATTGCCGGTAAGCGGGGCGTTTCATTCGCCGCTCATGGCGGCCGCGGCCGCGGATTTTGAGAAAACGCTGGCCGGCGTTGCCTTTGCGGACCCCGCATGTCCGGTGATCTGCAATGTAACGGCCAAAGGCGAAACAAATGGACAAACGATCAAAAGCCTGCTTATCAGGCAGCTGGTGTCCCCGGTGCGATGGGTCGATTCGATCCTGTACCTGAAAAGCCTGGATGTCACCATGGCCCTGGAAGTCGGACCCGGCGCCGTGCTGCAGGGGCTCGCAAAAAAGATTGATGCCGGCATGAACGTGATTTCCTGCGGAAAAGCCGACAATATATTTTCTCTGGGTTGATAAGGAGACGAATGATCGACATTGCCGGGAAAAAGGCGGTCATTACCGGTGCCGGTCGCGGCATCGGCCGCGAAATCGCGATCACGCTTGCGAAGGCGGGCGCGGACGTGGCCATCTGCGATGTGGATCTGGCATCGGCCCAGATGGCGGCCGCCGATATCGCTGCACTGGGTCGCAGGTGCATCGCCGTTAAAACCGATGTGGCTGATGCGAATGACGTGGCGATGCTTTTCAAATCTGTAATCGAGGCGTTTGGAACTCTGGACATTCTGGTGAATAATGCCGGCATCACCCGGGACGGCCTTATCATGCGCATGAAAGAGGAAGACTGGGACCTGGTGCTGTCCATCAACCTGAAAAGCGCATTTTTATGCTGCAAAGAAGCCTGCCGTCCCATGATGAAGAACCAGCGCGGCAAGATCATCAATATCGCTTCGGTAGTTGGGCTGATGGGCAATGCCGGCCAGGCCAATTATTCCGCATCAAAAGCAGGGCTTATCGGCCTTACCAAAACTCTTGCAAGGGAATTCGCCAGCCGCAATATCTGCGTGAATGCGGTTGCTCCCGGCTTTATTAAAACCGCCATGACCGATAAGCTTTCGGATGACGCCAAAACGAGATTGACCCAAGCAATCCCGCTGCAACGGCTGGGCTTGCCAAGCGATGTGGCGAATGCCGCGCTGTTCCTGGCATCCCCTTTGGCCGATTATATTACCGGCCAGGTGCTGACCGTGGACGGCGGGCTTGTAATGTGATGCGCGAATAACCATTTTATATAATCTTTTAAAGAGTGTCCAAACATAGCGAAAGGAGCGAATTGTGAGCGAAAGAGAAGTACGCGTAAAGCAGATCATCGCGGAAAAACTTGGTGTCAGCGAAGATAAGGTCACGCCGAACGCTTCTTTTGTTGATGACCTGGGCGCCGACTCTCTGGATCAGGTTGAGTTGATCATGGCCTTTGAAGATGAATTCGACCTTGAAATTCCCGATGAGGACGCGGAGAAGCTCAAATCCGTTCAGGATGCACTCACCTACCTGGACAGCAAGCTGTAATCGCTGCCTCACTTACAACATCCGTCGTTGCTGGATGCGCTCAAGGGTGGAATTGCCCGCGGTGCGCATAACAATCTGCAATTAGTATGATGATCTTTCGGTCAAGGATTGGATTTTCATGGTACGCAGAGTTGTAGTCACCGGCATGGGCGTAATCAGCCCGGTCGGCAACACCACCCAGGTCTTCTGGGACTCGCTCATTCATGGCGTTTCCGGAATCGACAAGGTTTCCGCGTTCGATATTGCCACGTATCCGTGCCAGATCGCCGGAGAGGTGAAGAACGCGAACTTCAACGATTTGATCGATCCTAAAGAGGTGTCCCGTACCGATCGCTTCATCCTGTTTGCGGTGCATGCGTCCGACGAAGCAATCAAACATTCCAAACTCGATCTGAATGCCGTTGATCTTTCCCGCTGCGGCACGATAATCGGATCAGGGATCGGCGGACTTAAAACGCTGGAGAACGAACACGGCAAGCTCGTTTCCCGCGGCCCCAACCGCGTTTCGCCCTTTCTTATTCCCATGATGATATCCGATATGGCCGCCGGCCGGGTATCGATAAAATTCGGTTTCAAAGGCCCCAATTACTGCGTGGTCAGCGCCTGCGCTTCCGGGGCGCATGCAATCGGCGATGCTTTCCTGCTTATCAAGGCCGGTATGATGGACGTGGCGCTTGCCGGCGGCAGCGAAGCGACCGTCACGCCGCTGGCATTCGCCGGTTTCTGCAACATGAAAGCAATGTCCACCCGCAACGAAGATCCAAAAAAAGCAAGCTCTCCTTTTGATAAAAAACGCGACGGCTTCGTGATGGGAGAAGGCGCCGGCGTTGTCGTATTGGAAGAACTGGAGCATGCGCGCCGCCGCGGCGCCGTCATCTATGGCGAACTGATCGGCTACGGCGCCACGGCTGATGCCTATCACATTTCCGCGCCCAATCCCGACGGCCAAGGGGCCATGGGGGCGATGAAAATGGCGCTTGCTTCCGCCAATCTGCAGCCGCCGCAAATCGATTATATCAACGCGCACGGCACCTCCACGCCGCTTAACGATCAGATAGAGACGAAGGCGATCAAGGCCGTTTTCGGCGATCATGCCGCTATAGTCAACGTGAGTTCGACGAAATCCATGACCGGCCATCTTCTCGGCGCGTCCGGGGGCGTCGAATTCATCGCATCCATTCTCTCCGCGCGCCACGACATTATTCCGCCGACCATAAACTACGAAGATCCCGATCCGGAACTCGATCTTAATTACACGCCCAATACGGCATTCAAGAAAACCGTGCGCACCGTTCTCAGCAATAATTTCGGGTTCGGCGGGCATAATGCTTCTCTGATAGCCGCGAAATATGAATCTGCATAAAACCGCAGTCGGATTTCTGCAGCACCTGATCGGCTTGTCGAAAAGAAAAGCGATCCACCGGCAGCTTGCGCGGCTCGAACGGGCGATCGCCATGCGGTTTTCGGACCCCGACCTCCTGATGAAGGCGCTGACCCACAAATCGGCGCTGCCTCCAGGCAGCAACGATACGGAAGGATCGAATGAACGGCTCGAATTTCTGGGCGATGCGGTCATCAATTGCTGTGTTGTCGAACACCTGTATCGGCGATATCCCGGCAAGAGCGAAGGCCAGCTTACCAAAATCAAATCGCTCATCGTCAGCCGCAAGATCCTGGGGGAGATCGGCTATTCCATCGGGCTGGAAGAGTTTATAGTGCTGGGATCCGGTGAGCGCGAAAGCCTGGGGCGCAGCAGACACACCATCGTCTCCAACACCTTCGAAGCGCTTGTGGGGGCCATGTACCTTGACGGAAATGGAAATCTCGAACCGGTCAAACATGTGCTCGGTTTTCTGCTTTTTCCCCGCATCGATGAGTTTTTAAGCGAAACGAGCAATATCAATTATAAAAGCCGCATCCTGGAACTGTCGCAGCAGGACGGCTTCGGCATTCCGCGCTACACCGTTGTGGAAACCACAGGGCCGGAACACGAAAAGACCTTCCGGGTCCAGGTTGCCATCGCCGGCAGGATGATGGGCGAGGGAAGCGGCCCTAATAAAAAAACGGCCGAGCAGGAGGCGGCGAAGAGCGCCCTTTTCATATACGATAAAGACCAGGTCTCCGAACAATCCACCGATCACAACAAAGGAGCCGGAAACAATGAACTGGTTTCTGACTGAAGAACAGCAGATGATCGTAGAAACTTCGCGGGAGATCGCGCGGAAATACATCCTCCCGGTGCGCGAAAAATACGATCATGAAGGCATTTTCCCCTGGGACGTTGTCAAGGCCCTGGCCGACGCCGATCTGACGGGCCTGTACATTCCGCAGGAGTACGAAGGCTTCGGCGGCGGCGTTTTTGAGCTCTGCCTGTGCGTGGAAGAGCTTTCCCGGGTCTGCGGCGGCATATCGCTTGCCATGGCCGCCACGGCTCTGGGCACGTTCCCGATCCTGCTTTTCGGCAGCGACGAACAGAAGAAGAAGTATCTTCCGCCCATTGCCAAAGGCCGGAAGCTGGCTGCGTTCGGGTTGACTGAAGCGAATGCAGGTTCGGACGCGCTGGGTATGCGCACGACGGCGAAAAAAGACGGCGACCACTACATTGTCAACGGCACGAAACAGTGGATCACCAACGGCGAAAACGCCGAGATCTATACCATTCTGGCCAAGACCGCACCCGAAAAAGGGCCGCGCGGCATCACCGCCTTCATCATCGAAAAAGGCACGCCCGGCTTTTCATTCGGAAAGCACGAAGACAAAATGGGCATTCGCGCCTCCAGCACCACCGAGCTTGTGTTCCAGGATTGCCGCATTCCCATCAGCCAGACACTGGGCAGGGAGGGGCTGGGATCAATCGTGGCCATCAATACGCTCAACTACTCCCGCCCGGGCGTGGGCTCGCAGGCGCTGGGTATTGCCGCGGGCGCGCTGGACGATGCGGTCAAATATTCGCGCGAGCGCGTTCAGTTCGGCCAGAGCATTTCGGGGTTCCAGGCCGTTCAGCACATGCTGGCCGACATGGCAACGCAGATCGAAGCGGCGCGCGCATTACTTTACGCAACAGCAAAAACCATCGACGCCGGCGAAAAGAAATTCGCCAAGGAGTCGGCCATGAGCAAGCTCTTCTGCTCCGATGTGGCCATGAAGGTGACCGTGGACGCCCTGCAGGTTATGGGCGGCTACGGTTATATGCGCGAATATCCCATGGAAAAGCGCATGCGCGACGCCAAGATCACGCAGATTTACGAAGGAACCAACCAGATCCAGCGCAACGAAATCGCGCTGCAACTGATCAAGGCAGCGGCAAAGTAGCCGGCCTTCCGAGAACGCACTACTGACGGACCGTCCGGCCTTTCGGGCGGCCCTGTCGGGGGGTATCCGATGGCGCGCCAGAATAATCAGCATTCCACCCGGCCGGTTATCGTGGCCCCTTCGATACTTTCCGCCGACTTCCGCGCGCTGGAGCGCGAAGTGAAGGCGGCGCAGGACGCGGGCGCCGACCGGATCCACTGCGATGCGATGGACGGGCATTTCGTACCGAACATCACCTTTGGCCCAATGGTGATCGAGGCGGTAAAAAAAAGCGTTGCCATTCCCCTGGACGTCCATCTGATGATTGCCGATCCGGACCGGTACGTTGACGCCTTCTGCGATGCAGGAGCGGACATTCTGCTCGTGCACGCCGAGGCGTGCAAAGATTTGGACGCAACGCTCGGTCGCATCCGCGCGCGCAATGTCAAGCCCGGCGTGGCCGTGGACCCCGACAAGCCGGTGGATCTCTTTCTGCCGCGGCTTGCCGCGATCGACCAGGTGCTGATCATGACCGTGTACGCCGGGTTCGGCGGGCAGGCGTTTATCGCGGATTCTTTGCCTAAAATCAAGTTAGTCGCCGATCAGGCGGCGCGCCTGGGGCTCTGCATCGATATCGAAGTGGACGGCGGCATCAATCACGATACGGCCCGCGTATGCGCGCAGCACGGCGCGAATATCTTTGTGGCAGGAAATTATGTGTTCCACTCCAGCGATTATCAGGGCCGGATCAAGGCGATACGGGATGCGGCCGCGGAAGGTAACGTGCGCGTATGAATCGTCGCGCCGGCATCTTCGCGCTTTTTCCCCTGCTGGCAATCTGCCTTTCCTGCACCCTTCCCAAACCTCTTGACAATCGCGATTTGCTGGAGATGGAGCGCGTAGGGCAGTTTCTGCGGGTCTATTCCATCTGGCAGGACCGCGTGCCGGCCGCTCCGTTCGATGCGTTTGCAGCACCGGAAGACCTCTGCGCATCGGTCCACGATACCCTTTATGGGACCGATTATACCGGGTACTGGCCGGCGGGCGCCGTGCCGCCGGAACTGCGCCAGGAGGTTGGCGGAACGCGTGCCGCGGCCGCCGAATCGCTGGGCACGGTCGGCTATCTCAAACTCAGCGACAGCACGGCGTATATCTGGATCGGCATGTTCGGAACGTACCGCGATCCAAACACCGGCCTGCCCCGGACCACGGTCAATGACCTTCAGTCGATAGATCCGAATGTGCCCAATGTGATCGTCGACCTTCGCGGGGATCCGGGCGGCGATATTGACGTATGCACTTCCAGCGTGGAACTTTTCCTGCCCGGCGGCGTTCCCTTCATCCACACACGATTCAGAAAGTATTATCCCGCTACCCGCGACACGGCAACGCTTGACCAGCGCTGGATCGCCGGCCGCTCCGGCGACCGATGGGAAGGCAAGAAGGTCGCGGTGCTGATTGATTCAACATCGGCCAGCGCGGCGGAGATCTTCGCCGCCTCGCTCCGAGACGGTCTGGGCGCCCCCCTCATAGGCGGACGGAGCTATGGAAAAGGCATCGGACAGTTCATCTTTTTCTTTAATTCCGGCGCCGCGATCCGCATTACCAGCTTTCAATTCATGCGCATCACCGGCGTCGATTCGCTGGATAATTATCATCGAAAAGGCATTATGCCCGATACCATGGTCGCCGGCGATCTGGAGCCCATTATCGCCGCGGGCAAAATGCTGGAAGGACCCGGTTTTTCGCTTCGCGGCCAATGGAGGCCGTTTGTCGCGAAAGCCGTGGCTGCAGGGGGCTGTTTCTCGGTGCTGCAGGATGATGAAACGCCGTGAAACCATTTGACATTGCCGTTCAACCGATGTATTTATAAGAAAACCGTGAAACGCCTGAGATCATGAATTTCGTCCAACGACTCTATCGTATCAACGAACTGCCCGCCCTGCCGGAGATCGTGCTGCAGATCCAGTCTTTGATCGGCTCCGATACCGCCGATGCACGCAAGGTGGCCCGCATCATCGAACAGGACGTTGCCCTGTCGGCCAAAGTGCTCAAGGTGGCGAATTCCGCCTATTACGGGCCGGCCCAGAAGATCTCGTCGGTACAGCATGCCATCACGCAGATCGGTTTTAATGAGATCTGCAATATCGTCACCACGGTCAGCCTGGTCAACCAGTTTCCCAACCGCTCCACCATTTTGAATTACCATCAATTCTGGCGCCACTCGCTCACGGCCGCGTATCTGGCGCAGAATATTGCCAAAATGTCAACAGCCAGTTTCTCGTCGGATGAATTGCAGTATCTTTTCCTGGCCGGATTGATGCACGACGTGGGCATTCTCATTTACGACCAGTTCTTCCATAGTGAATTCAAGAGCATGGTGGAAGACGCCGCGACCCAGGGACAGACGTTTTTGCAGTCCGAACTGGCGCACGCGGGCAACCTTTCGCATGCCTGGGTCGGCAGCGCGCTTTTAGAGCTTTGGAAGCTCGATATCCCCATCATTTCGGGTGTGCGCTTCCATCATGAGCCGCCCAAGGCGCCTGAAAAGCTCAAGCATATTGCCGCGGTGACATTCCTTGCCGAATACGTGGAATGTTCGTTCCGGCCCGATGCTTTTGAAGGCCGCATCGACAATGTTCCCCCCGAAGTGTGGCAGGCGGCGGGGCTCCTTCCCGATGCGCTGCCGTTGCTGTACGAAAACACCGAACTCCTGGTTGAAAAATCCGATCTCATGCTCGCCACGTCCGGCATGTAAATGCCGGCGGGCGCGCATCCCATCCATTTCCGAAAGGAACGCTGATGCCGGAGAAGGTCATTATCATCGGTTCGGGTCCGGCCGGATGCGCCGCGGCCATATATACGGCGCGCGCCAACCTTGCGCCGATCATCATTGAAGGGTTCATGGCCGGCGGTCAGCCCGGCGGCCAGCTCATGACCACGGGGATCGTGGAGAATTATCCGGGATTTCCCAAGGGCATTGACGGACAGGAACTGATGCAGCGGATGCGCGACCAGGTGGCCGCCGCCGGCGCCCGCCAGATCATGGACGATGTCGTGGAAGTAAAGCTCGATCGGCGGCCCTTTGCCGTGATAACGGCCGAAGGGAACACCTATGAGACCCATGCGCTCATCCTGTGTACCGGCGCCACGGCGCGGCGCCTGCCGATAGAATCGGAAAAACGGTTGTTTACGCGCGGCATTTCCGCCTGCGCCGTGTGCGACGGCGGTCTGCCCATGTTCCGCAATAAGGAGCTGGCGGTCATCGGCGGCGGCGACAGCGCCGTGGAAGAGGCCACCCACCTGACCCAGTTCGGTTCGCGCGTGTATCTGATCCACCGCCGCAATACGTTGCGCGCCAGCAAAATCATGCGGGACCGCGCCCTTGCGCACCCGAAGATCACCATCCTCTGGAACAAGGCGCCGGTCGAGTTCCTCGGCGACGCCGTGCTCTCGGGCATACGGCTCAAGGACACGGTGACCGGCGAACTCTCCACACTCCCGGTCGCGGGCTGCTTTGAAGCTATCGGTCACGAGCCGAATGTGGGTTTTCTCAAAGGACAGCTCGAACTTGACGAAATGGGCTATATCAGGACGAAGCCGGGGGCCACCCTGACCTCGGTGGAAGGCGTGTTCGCCGGCGGTGACGTGCAGGACGCCACCTACCGGCAGGCCGTTTCAGCCGCGGGCAGCGGCTGCATGGCGGCCATTGCAGCGGAGCATTGGCTGCAGGAAAAAGGATTGCTGTAATGCGATCCGTCGGCATCAGGAAAAGCGCGCCGATGCTTTTACCCCTGCGCGCTTTTTTATTCCCCGCAGAACACCTTCACATGGTCCCCGTTTTTAGAATCCACGTTGACTTCCATGTCGCTCAGATTGCGGATCAGCTCGTCGATATCTTCGGGCTTGATGTTGTTAAGATCGAATGAAATCCCCTTCTCATGCATGGAACTGTTGATGTGGTCCATGGCCTGCTTGGGGATGAGCGACGTCAGTCGCATGCCCGCGCGCAAAAGCCCGAGTGGTACGCGCACGTCAACGGTGTCGTTGCCTGCTACCTTAACATACATGTATTTAGGGCTTTTCGCTTTTGCGCTCTGACCGGCGTCGCCTGACGTGCCGGCCGGCTGACCCAGCGCATCGAGCAATTCTTCGGCCTCCTGCGCTGAAATCTTCCCTTCGGCCAGCATTTTCAGGATCCGCTTCCGTTCTTCATTCATGCGTTCCTCCCGGATTAATGGATGGTGATGTGAATATTGGATTGGTGTTGGCGACTGTTGACGACGACCCGCATGCCCCGCATTTCGGCGAAGAGCCATAGCAGGCTGATAATGATGGAAACGAGCCGCAGATCGACATGGCAGATCCGCAAAACGATCTCCGCGATGCAAACCAGCGGCAGCAGAATTATCAGGAGCGCGATCAGAATCGGCCATGCGAGGAAAATCGGCAGCCAAAGGCCGATGCCTTTTTCCCGTTGATTGACAAATCTGAGATGCATGATCCAGGGCGGCATCAGTTCCTCCTCAGCTGTTCCGCGGCCTTTTTTGCGGAGATCTCCCCGCGCTCCAATTGGGAAAGAACATCGTGCTTGTTGGGCGCGGATTTGATCTCCACGAATTGCAGTTGCGCGCCGATTTTGTTCAATCGGGATTTGATCGTGGGGTAGCTGACGCCGAAAGCCTGCTCCATCTCTTTGATGGACCCATGCGTACGGATGAAAGGGGCAACAAAGATCTGGTCCTCGTCCGAAAGCCGGGCCAGGGGCGGCAATTCAAATTCGCCTTCTATCGCAATATCGCTGTTTTTAAGCCTGATTTTGGTGATCAGATATTCCTTCCGGCCTGCAAGGCTGGAGATCATAAAGGGTCACTGCTTCGATACGCTGATGTTATATGCCATGAAGAAGGCAATGATCCGGCGTTGTGGGAGCGGGCTATCGTGTCCATGCTGGAGATACGGCGTGCGGTCGCTTGACTGAATCGATTGCGCGCAATGCGGGATTATAATTTGTATCCCAATCCCAATCCGAAAACCGGCGCAAGGACACTTCTATGGTCGTGCTTGTCATTTGCCGGATAGCTTATCCCGCCGTAGATTTGCCATAAAAGACCGAACCTGGACGTTCCCTTGTATCCGAGCGCAATTGCAGGCCCGACGACGGTATTTTTATTGGAGATGTTCCCCGCGGGGTCCTTAAAATGCCGGTCAGAACGATCCCATAAACGTCAGCTCGGGCCATGCCCGGACCGAATTGGTGCCAAGCATCGGCTGCGTGATGCCGAAGATCCGCACGCAGGGCATGATCGTGAAATGCGGCGTCAGCGGCCTTTTATATCGTACGTCAAGGAATTCATACCACTGCGGGGCGTTCGGATCGGTGCTGAGGTTATCGTAGCTGAGCGTCGCGTCACAATCGAGCCTTGCATGTTTGAACACGATGGTGACGCCGGCTGTTCCTTCGGCGCCTAGACGGGACCATTGGGGCGCCTGCACCTTGATTCCGCCGCGGCCGGCGACGCTGTCACGTTCGCTCCACGTGTTGGCATTAGCGATGCGCGCAAGACCAACGCCGCCGCGCAGAGAGGCTTTGGCATTCGCATCATACGAGGCGTTAATACCGCCGAATACCTCATGATCGCCTGCCTGCGCGATATAGGCATCGTTGCGGTAGATACGGTTGAAAATGACCGCCAGTTCGGGTGAAACGGCCAGCGTTCGCCAGCGTACCGGAGCGTCGGCAATCACCATCACCGCGCTCCACAGTTGCTTATACAGCGAAGGAATGGCGGGCAGGGCCGTGCGCTGATCGAGTACGGTGGCAAAAAGGTCAAGATCCAGCGACACTTCGTCTTTGATGAATGGAGCGCCGGCGCGCAGACCCGGAAGCGAATAATTGGCGACGATGCCCCAGGGCAGGTGCGCGGCGGCCGCATAGGACATTCCCCAATAGAGCGATGTGCCGATCAGGTCCATGGCGCAGGAGCCATCGATCGGAAGGATCCCTGCCGCGAGCCGCAGGTAGCCGGGGTCCCATTGGGCATTTGCCTGGCTGAACCAGGGCGTCATCGCATTGCGCCTGCCGGCGATATTGCCGTACAGGGCATGCACATCCTCGGTGGCATACCAGTCGTTGCCGATTTCGAATTGCAGCTTGACAGATGAATCAGGGACTATCCGTGCGCCGATCTTGTAGGCCAGACGGTTCGCATAGGCATACGATCGCTGCCATTCGCCGGATTCGGGGATGGAGGCAAAACCCTCGACGCGAAGCCGATATTGGGCCATACCATATGGGGTTACGGAGAGCTTTGCGTCATTGGCGCCTGCCAGTAGTGCGGCCAGGAAAATCATGCTGCATGCTGCGGAAAATTTCATCATTGCTCCTTATCCGATAATTCGCTGACTGATGGTCGTGGACGATCAATGGCCGGGGCGACCCGATGGGTCGTCCTTCCTAATCCAGCAATTCCGGAAACGCCTTCTTCACTCTATCAAGGTCCGCCTGCCTGTATCCTTTGCCGTGCAGCGTGAGAATCAGGGACTGAAGGTCCTGGGCGCTGATGGTGAAGGTCCGCCTGGGCTCTTCCTTGACAACGGTTGAAATCCGCCTGATTGCAAAGGAAAAAGGGAGCGGCTTTTTCGCCCGGGGCTGCTGCATTCCGTCGCGGAGCGCCTCTTTTTCCTTTCCCGCCGGGGCCGCAAGGGCCTGCCGGATGATCTCCTTTGCCCGGTTCCACGAGAGTTCGCCGGCTTCGAGCCTATGGTGCATCTCCTCATCCACCATGGGCGCGAACCGGATGATTTCCTCGATCCAGGATGCGCTTTTATCAAGAAACTCGGCAATGCGGTCTTTGGTCCAGCCGGCATTGTTCAGGTAGATGACCGTCTGGAAATAGTCGGTGATTTTGGTGTCCAGACGGTCGGCATTCAGCTTGAGGTTGAGCGCCCGGATCTCGTCCGGGTCGCCGGCCACCACGCGCACGTCAACGCGGTCGAAGTAGCCGGGGTTTTTCGCGCGGATCGCCGTGATGGCGGCCATCCGGTGAAAACCGCCGACAAGATAGTATTCGCCGGCATTGCGCTCCCAGATTATCAGCGGCTCTAAAAGGCCGTTGCGAAGAACGTCCTGCTCCAGGTGCGCCACTTTGGCGGCGTTGAGAGGACGATGGTTCGTAAGGGATGGATGATTCCCAATCCTGTCGAATTGCAGATATTCGTAGCGTCTGGTGGTCAGCATGGTTCCTCTTTCAGGTGGATTCTACCGCCGCGGCGACCGGATGCACGGAAATACCCGTCATTGCGGAGATTTGACTTCGATCTTTTTGATTTCCGCGCCCGCATAATATGCCGCGAGAATATCGCGATACTTCTGCCCCTGCTGGGCCCGGCCCACAGCGCCCATCTGGCACATTCCCACGCCGTGGCCGTAGCCTTTGCCTGCTATCTTGACATTGCGCGTATCGGCCGAGATCACGGAAAAATTGGCGGACCGCAGCACGTCCCGCTCGTGCGTGTTGCGGCGCATGGCAAACCGGATTTTATCGGTGCCGTAGGTGAATTTGCCGGTGGTGGTCATGAAGTCGCAGAACTGTATCCGCCCGCAGGCATACCGCGAAAAGACCTTGACGCCGTTGATTTCGCCGGTGAACGGCGTGGCCGGAAATGCCGGTTTCGAATACTCGCGCATGATCGCCGAGAGCTCGGGGGAAGACCAGCTTTCCTGCCATGTAAAGAATCGGGATGACGAACAGTAGGCTTTGCCGTTGCGGTCGTAATCATCAACGCCCTTCAGATAGACGGCCGCTGGTTTGTCCCACACGTCCTCGATATTGGCGGTGCGGCCGCCGCAGGTGGAGTGGTAGTAGGCGTGGATCAGGCTGTCGCCGAAAACAAGCACCAGGTCATTTGTCTCGCGCACTGCGCGCGTGCATGTGGCGCATTCGGCGTTCATGCCCCCGTATACCTGATCGTCGGTGGTGGCCACCATATCGAAAAGGTCGGCGGCCTTATTCGCGATTTTTTTGTAGGTATACGTGCGCGCGGCAACCGCCTGCGCCTTGACCGCCTCCAGCTCTTTTTCCGGCCGTGCTCCGATCTCTAGGCTGATCACACCGCAGAGATATTCTTCCACGGGAAGATGGTTGATAACCGAGAAAGAATGCTTTTCTTCGGGTGCGATGATCAGGTTCCCGCGATACGATTTGTCGCCCACCTCAATGATGTTGTCGTCGGCGGCCGCCTTGAGCGTGCATGGCATGCTGATTTCACGGCTTTCCAGCTGCGAAATAAATCCCTGCAGCGTGGACGCCCCGCGCTTCAAGGTGAGTTGCAGCGGCCCTTTAAAAGAAAAGCCGTTGCCATTCCCCGCGCAGCCCACGATCATAAGGCCGGAGCTGTAGAGCGAGATGGATGCGAGGCCGCGCACCAGGGCAATGCGCACGGTTTGCGTGGGAACGGGAAAAAGCGGCGTGGCCCCTGACCAGGCGAATGTTGCCGGGACAACCGCTTTTTCAGAATCCGAAAGCGGGTTTCGCGACGCTTCGCTCGCAACCGGTGCGGCGGCGGCCGTATCGACTGATGCGGAGGAAGAGGGTTTGGAAGCCGGCGCTGCCGTTGACGACTGGTTCGCAGGTACAGGCTCGGCGGCCGGCGGCTGCTCCTGCTCCGACTGCTTTGCGGGTGAGGTGGAGGTCCCGCCGGGCGGAAGAGGCGTAAAGAACGTATTCGGCGCGCAGCTCATCTGCGGTATGTATAGCAGGATCCCGATGACGGCCGGCAGGAGTAAGGAAATGTGCCGCTGCATGCAGGGTGCCTCCGCGTTGAAGGTTGACTTATGCTGATATCCGGTGCCCTACGGCGTTTGAAGCCGATATATGGGAATATAGTCTTCGGAATGCAGAAAAAAAAACAGTGGTGATAAAGAATATCGCTGAAGATCCGCCGGTTCCGGCGGCACGGGCCCCGGCTATGCCTTCACACCCGTCTTCTGCTCTTTTGCCATACGCTTGAGCTTGCCTGCAATAAGCTGGCGTTGCAGGGGCGATACGCGATCGACAAAGAGGATCCCGTTGAGATGGTCGATTTCGTGCTGCAGCACCCGGGCCAGAAGACTGTCGGCATGCTCGATAACATAGGGCGCACCATTGACATCATGCGCTTTCACGGTCACACGCAGCGGCCGGTTCACTTTAAGCCGGATATCGGGAACGCTCAGGCAACCTTCTTCGTAGTCCTCGCGTTCAGGCGAAAACCAGACTATTTCCGGATTGATCAGCACATAGGGAGGTTTTTCGCCGTTACTCGGGTCCACAACGGCAAGGCGGATGGAACGGGTGACCTGAGGCGCGGCAAGGCCCACGCCGTCGCTCTCCTTCATGGCCGCGATCATCTCATCGGCGAATGCGCGCAGCTGCTCATCGAAAACCGTGACCGGCGCGGCGATTTTTCGCAGAACCGGGTGTCCATAGGTGACCACTGACAGCATTATTTGTTTTCTTTCTTTTCTTCCGGCTTATCCACCAGCACTTCGGCAATGGCGCCTTTGCGCACTTCCACAACGGTATTTTCGGCTATTTTTACCATGACCGTCCCATCTTTAACATTGCCTACTATTCCAATTACGCCGCCGATGGTCAGGATCTTGTCGCCTTTTTTAAGTTCATTCATCATCTTCTGGCGGGATTTCTGCTTTTTCTGCTCGGGCCGGATCATCAGGAAATAGATGACGGCGAACATGATGAGCATCATGGGCATTATTCCCATCATGCCTTCCCAGCCCGATCCGCTCGCCGGTTTAGGGGTGGCCTGGGCAAAGAGCGCGGCCGAACTCAGGAGAAGTGTAAGGGAGGCGATAGGAAGGCGCATGAATGTCCTTTCTGCTGAATGGTTTGGAACGATCTGGGAAAATACGTCTGATCCGCAGGGACGGGCAAGGCCGGGGTGTTCGCGCCTTTTCAGCCGGGAAACGCCTCGATCGCATCGCCGATGCGCATTCCGAGTTTCTGCGCGGCGCTGCCGGCATTGACCGATATTTCG
>Ga0315289_10005057_pt1 | contig 19551 bp, 23 predicted proteins | sample YL17G11_40_MG_FD_203452 | JGI IMG/M metagenome (GOLD analysis project Ga0315289, IMG submission 203452) | Sediment microbial communities from Yellowstone Lake, YNP, Wyoming, USA - YL17G11_40 | ecosystem: Environmental > Aquatic > Freshwater > Lake > Sediment | place: USA: Wyoming | collected...
TGCTGGCTGGGCGACGTAAACCATACGATCAGAGAGTACCGGCGCCAGGAAAAGATCTCAAAAGATGAGGAAGAGCGGCTCTTTGTTGTGGCACAAAAAGAAGACCTGGAGTCGGACCTGCACAAGGCCCTTTCGAATATCAGGAGGGCAAAAACATCGCTTGCCGCCGCAGCACAAGACCAGGATATCATCAACCGGACGATCCGGTTCTGGGAAATTGGACCGGACGACCACCAGATGATGGGGGAGTTTGTCGCAGCCCTCACGTCCGGGACCTTGGAGGCTGACCTTGCCGGGATCAGCCGGCCGCTCCTTGCCATGGAACAGGATCTGGCGGGACTGGCAGGCGACCTGAAACGGGACAAAACCGTACAGAAGGACTGGAATATACCGGCGCAGAAGATTGCGCAGCTGACAAAGGACCTGTCAGCCCTGAACGACCGGATGGCCGCAGCTGAAAAGAACCTGTCGGCTGCAGGATCCGCCCACCGGCACTGCTTCCGGCAGATCGATCCGGTGCTTACGGACCTGAAAACGACCAGGACAACGATCAGCACCTGCAGAAACGTCCTTTCCGAAATCAGGTCTCTCCATGAATTTTTTACCGCGAACCCGGCGGCATGGCCCGGCTATGCAGGAAATTCCGGCCCCGGCCCGGAAATCTCCTCCCTTCTCCGCTCAAAAGAACAGGAGCACTACCTCTCCCGCACGGAGGAGGAGGCAGCGCAGACCGCATCATTCCTTTCCTGCCCAAAGGAGAAGTATCCAGAACTCTTTGGCGCGGCGCTGCATACCCTGCACGAAATCGCTGTTCGTGCCCGGTCTGAGGGGGACGGTGCAGCCGCGGCGCTGCAGACCCTGCAGCATCACCTGTCATCCCAGGAAGAACTCCTGCAGGCGTACCTTGAAGAAGTCCGGCTCCTTGAGTCCCGGCTGCAGGACCTCCATGCAACCGCCACGCTGACCGGAACCGACATCCGCACCCTCGGGCCACGGCAGGACCGGATCTATGCCCGGTACCACAAGGTACGGATCGCGCCGGAGGATGAACCGGTGTTTGCAGAGATCACACAGGCAGTCTGCTCGTGCACTCCGGACGCAGACCTCGCCCATGTCACCCGCATGCTTGCTGAACTCACAGCGGCCGTGCAGCAGGATGCACAACGGGTGAAGGGCAGGTCGGAAAGCGCCCTCATCCTCCCGGTGGAGGCCCACCGGAAGGGACTGGAGAAGGCAGAAGAAGACCTTTTGAACCTCGGCGCCCGTATCTTCCGGTGGCATGAGGTCCAGCAGGTCTACCTTGACAGGATTGAGCGGCTGCAGCAGCGGTCTCCGGGCCGGGTTCTGCGGAACCTTGGCACCGGCATCAGGGAATCCCTCCAGGCACTGGCACGTGGGCAGGAACGCGATCCGAAGAAATGAGGGGGAGGACAAAAATCCCCTGCGGTCTCACTCCCGCCCGTTCAATGTCTCAGGCGTCCCCCGCATCACCATCTCATGGAACAAAAGATGATGATCGTCAGCGTTCCATTGAACTATCTCAGGCATTATCGTGCCACGAGAGCCGGCAGCCTCCCCTTCCGCCGTTTCCGGTACTCTTTCTTCAGGTAGCGACCTGTGTCGCTGTTGCGACAGAGAGAGCTCGTGAAAATGCCAGGGACATTTTCTAAGCAGCCGCGAGCGCCTTCGGCTCATCACTCATCTTCCACCCGTACTCCAGTTCCCAGCCGGAATACAGCAGGGCCCAGAGCGGATACTGTGCCGTGTGGCGGCTTGCAAGATCCCGGTACTGCCCCGCAGGCGTGTGCCGGCTGTTGGGATTTGTGCCTGCTGACCCGGGGTAGATGACCGGGCACCCGGTGATGTTGGTGACCCGGGCAATCCGGTTCATAATATAATCCTCGACCATCCCCCAGTGGAGGCCTGCGATTGGGGTTGTGAGCTGGCGGATGATCTTGTCCGGGGGCAGCCCCCGTTTTGTGATTTTGATGACGTAGACGCCTTTTTTCTCCGGGGGCTTTGCCTTCGTGATATCCTCAAAGGTAAAATCCGTGAAGATGTCCATGCCGCAGTAATCTTCGGTATCCATGGTTGCACACACCTGATGCCGGTAATTTCTTTTGTTGGAATTTTGTAATCCGGCACAATAAATGAGATGGATGAACCAGAAATTCTGCGGAGATTTTTTTGCTCTCCCCGGCTCCTGAACAGGCAGGTCGCTTTGTCGTGAGGCCTGGTCCGGATCCTGCCAACCCGTCAGGTCAATGCATTAATATTCCGTCCCGCATACCTATCTGGTAACCAAATCAACAAAGATCAGGCATATGAAAAAAATTACCGCAATCAAAAAAATCCTCCGGGATCACAAGGCCATCATCCGCGACCGGTACAACGTCCAGCGGATCGGTGTCTTCGGGTCCTATGTCAGAGGGGACATGCACCGCAAAAGCGACGTGGACGTACTCGTTGAGTTCTCCGAGCCTATAAGCCTCATCCAGCTGGTCTCCCTGGAAAATTATCTTTCGGATCTTATCGGGATCAAGGTCGATGTTGTCCCACGGGAAGATATCCGCAGCGAGATAAAAGACGATATCCTCAACGAAGCGGTCTATGTATGAAAGCCCGGAAACGCAATGTCCGGATTTTTTTAAAGGACATCATCGATAATATCGGCAGGATTGGTCGGTTCACTGAAGGCATCACGTACGAAGAATTCCGTAACGATGAGAAAACATATTTCGCCACGATCCAGTGCATCGAGATCATTGGCGAGGCTGCAAAGCATATCCCGAAACCAGTCCGGTCTGCTTACCCGGCGGTTCCCTGGAACGATATGGCGGGCATGAGGGACAAACTGATTCATGGGTACTTCGGCACAGATCCCATCCGTGTCTGGAAAGCAGCAAAGGAAGATCTTCCCCACATGCTGCCCGATGTGGAAAAAGCCTTCAACGATCTGGAGCAGGACTCTTCTGGTTAGAGCCGATATTGATCGTTACTAAAACCGGTCCTCAATACAACCGGGAAATCGGAACAACCATCGGGATCCAAAAATTCCTCCATTACTTCCCGGCTCACCCTGACCGCGTCCTCTGCCGCAAGCGTGTGCCGGCTCTTTTTGATCGTACCTGCTGACCTGCCTGAAAAATTTTATACATTAGCAATGTAAATAAATTTCATAAAGTATACATTGGTAATGTACATGTTTACCGCATCACAGCTGGAAGAACTGGTGGTCAGCCAGAAAGAATCGTTCCTCGCCCGGGACACCGGCATCCCGCGGGAAGTCGACATACAACGGTACTGCAGGACCGGCCAGATCGTCGTGATCTCCGGTATCCGCAGGAGCGGCAAGTCCACGCTGCTGCGGCAGTTCTCAGCGCACTACAAGGAATTCCTGTACATCAATTTTGACGATGACCGGCTGCTGGATTTTTCCCTTGCGGACGTTCCTGTCTTACTGCTCGTGTTCGAAAAGCTCCACCCGGGCACAAAAGTCATCTTCATCGATGAGATCCAGAATGTTGCCGGCTGGGAGAGGTTCGTCCGGAGGATCCATGACGAAGGCTACAAGGTGTTCCTGACCGGTTCAAACGCAAAACTTCTCTCTATGGAACTCGGGACGCACCTCACCGGCCGGTACGCAAAGATGACGCTGTACCCCTTCTCCTTCCGGGAAGTGCTCAAGTTTTATTCGGTCAGCACCGACCGGATCACAACAAAGAAGAAAGCGGCAATCCTTGCACAGTTCGACCGCTACCTCACCGGGGGCGGGTTTCCCGAGTACCTGAAATATGCGGATACAGAGTACCTGAAGCGGACGTACGACGACATCCTGTTCCGGGACATCATCGGGCGGTTTGGGATCCGGGAAGTGAAAGCGTTCCGCCAGCTTGCCCATTACCTGTTCACGAACACAGGAAATACGGCAAGTTATAATGCCTTAAAAAAAGTACTCGGGTTCAAAAGCGTCGTATCCGTCCGGGATTACGTGGGATTCCTTGAGGAGGCGTACCTCGTCTTCGAACTGTTCAAGTTCGACTATTCCTTAAAAAAACAGTACGTCAATGACAAGAAGATCTATTGCATCGACAACGGTATGCGCAACGCAGTCGCGTTCCGGTTCTCCGGGGACCGGGGGCGCCTGCTTGAAAACCTCGTCTTCATCGAGCTGCTGCGGCGAAAAGACCCGGTGTACTTCTTCAAGAATGCCTCCGAATGCGATTTTGTCATCGAAAAACAGGGAACGGTGACAACCGCGATCCAGGTCTGTTATGAGATATCACCGGAGAACCGGGAACGGGAACTCGACGGCCTGACCGAAGCGATGCAGACACTGAAGGCCGGCCATGGAATGATCCTCACGTACCACCAGGAAGAAAATATTATCCGCGACGGGTATATGGTTCAGGTTCTTCCTGTCTGGAAGTGGCTGCTGGATAAGCCAACCGGAAATAAAACATTGTAAAGCCAAAAAACCCGGCCACAAAATTTTTCTGGCGTAAAAATTTCCCACATCCAATCTCCCTGCGCCGGCCAGAGCGCGATGCACTGCCACGTCCACGTCATCCCCCGCTATGCCGGTGACATCGATCATCCACGCGGCGGGATCCGGGGCGTGATACCGGGAAAGAAGGATTATTGATGTGGGGGTCTTCGATAACAAGGTATCATTCCATTACGGAATATCGAACCCAGCAAAAAAAAATTTAAAAAAAATTTACATTGTAAAAAAAATTTTCCAAATTCTGAAAACTTTTCAAAAAACGGGAATGAAAGGCAGAGCCTTCCAGGCACGTTTGATGAAAAAGTCGGGACTTTTTCATGCCAAAGTTTGAGGGAAGTAAAAAATTTCCAGAAATTTTTTTAAGAAATTCCGGCAAATCATAAAAAAAAATTCAAAAAATTTTCTGAATGGTAAAAAAAATTTGGTGCTGCAAAAATTTTTCTAAAAAGATTCCCGTGCAAGATAGTGGTGCATGGTTAATGAAGTGTCACAGAATCGATGAGCTCCTGCGTAATCGGGAAATATTCATCGACCGCATCGAGCAGCTCATTGTGGATTGCCGAACGGGAGTACCACAACTGGATGAGGACCCCGGCATCCTTTGCCGCTTCCACCGCAGGAACAAAATCACTGTCTCCCGTAACAAGAATTGCCGTTCCGATACCCTTTGACCAGCTGAGCCGTACAAGTTCAACGGCGAGCAGGATATCAACCCGCTTCTGCACGAATTCGTTCCCGATACGCCCGAGTTTGCCAAAACGGACCTGAAACCGCGGCAGCCGCATCAATCTGCTGATGAACTTGTCCATCCTCGCATAGCGGACGCTCTCCTCACCTGTTGGCGGGTTGCCCTGAAACGGCATGCAGTATTAATAATACGTTCTCAGGCGCTCACGTTTTTGGCAGATGGCATCCGAAAATTTTTCGTAATCAATCCGGGTGCCACCGTAATCGAGCTCGAGCAGCTTGGAAAGATATGCACCATCGATGAAAACAGCTGCTCTCGAATTCAAAGGTCAGACTTCCCAAAAGTGAAGAGAACTATCGTCCCTTACGGAACGATAGCGGTTATAATAACCTATTGTTATATGGTGATTCATTAAAAAGTTTGCCATTGTCCCGGAATATATCCGATTACCAACAATCTTTCCGTGTATAGTTTCTGTTGATGAAATGAACGGTTCGTTAAGACTACCACATTCAATGTCTCAGCCCATACCATAACGTCCCGGCTTTGAAACGAGCCCGATCGCATTTGTCTTGCCAATCCACTGTTTGGGAGTAAGAGTAAAACTGTTGAGTCCGGCCAGTTTTCTAAACCCGTCGAATTCCACGGGTTTAAAATCCGGGTTGTTGAGTTGTTCCCAAATTCCAGGAAACTCAATGGTATTCCGGTTTCGCAGCCAGTTCCGCATTAAATCACCTATGCACAAACATTATTGGTCACCGGATGCTACGTATTGTAAGGGATAACCCATGACCACCATTAAGGCCAAAGTGATTGACAGCCACCACCTTGAGCTTGAGCGGGGGCTCACAGGAAAAACCGGTGAGGTTTTTGTCAAGATCATTGAGAGAAAACCCGTCGAATCACTGCGTGGTGCATGGGGATATGATATTGACAGCGCGGATTTCGTAGAGAATCTGCGCACATCAAAAAAGATCAAACCCCTATGAACTTTTTTCTGGATACAAGCATCTGTGTTGATGTCTTAAGGACGCACGGTGTGCAGAAGTCCCTTGACCTGTTCAAAAGTTTTGGAGAGAATAATACCGGATATGTCTCGGTCATCACGGTGGCAGAGCTCAGTGCCGGCGCTTCCCTCTCCCCGCAGCGCAATGCGATGGAGAAGACCGGAGCGCTCCTTGAATATGTCCGGATCATTGATCTCACCGAGCCGATAGCAATTGAAGCCGGGAGGATCTACGCGGGTCTCTCCCGCGCCGGGAACAGGATCGAATTCAACGACTGCCTGATCGCAGCAACTGCACGATCACTGGGGATGAACCGGATTGTGACACGGAACTGCGATCATTTTAACAGGATTGAAGGATTTGCAGCAGTACTCCCCGAAGAGATCGAATTCTGATTCCTGCACCGGATTCTGCATGGCAGCAAGCGAATCCTGTTTAAAAAAAGACTGGACACGCCCTGAGGAGGATGAGGCGTGGGCAGATATGTAAAGGGTGATGTATAGTGTTGAACACGACACATGTTTCCAATTGCAGATTCGAATGAATCTGCTTCGTTCCTCTCATCGATTATCACCCTCCCAAACCCTGCCATCATCCAAAACCACAGTGCCCGGACCGGTTACAAAGACACCGTGGCACCGGGCAGGCCTGTCCCAATGGCCGCCGGCCAGAGCGTGATACACTGCCACGTCCATGTCATCCCCCGCTATGCCGGCGATATCAACCATCCACGCAGCGGGGTCCGGGGCGTGATCTCTCATAAACGGGATTATTGATCAGGTTTTTTTCTTGTATTGGGAGACCAGCGCCGGCAGCCTCCCCTTCCTTCGCTTCCGGTACTCTTTTTTCAGGTAGCGACCTGTGTCGCTGTTGCGACATAGAGAGCTCGTGAAAATGCCAGGGACATTTTCTAAGCAGTTTCCAGCTCCTTCGGCTCATCACTCACCTTCCACCAGTACTCCAGTTCCCAGCCGGAATACAGCAGGGCCCGGAGCGGATATTGTGCCATGTGGCGGCTCGCAGGGTCCCGGTACTACCCCGCAAGCGTGTGCCGGCTCTTTTTGCCCGTGCCTGCTGACCCGGGGTAGATGACCGGGCACTCGGTGATGGTGGTGATCGGTGCAATCCGGCTGGTGAGGTAGGCCTGTACCATCTCCCAGCGGAGACCCGCGATAGGAGTTGTAAGCTGGCTGATGATCTCGTCCGGGGGCAGCCCCCGTTTTTTGATTTTGATGACGTAGACGCCTTTTTCTTGTGGGGGGTTTGCCTTCGTGATATCCTCAAAGGTAAAATCGGTGAAGAGGTCCATGCCGCAATAGTCTTGTGCATCCATCGGTGTGCTCTTTTGTTCTTTTCGTTCCTGTATTGTACGGTATTATGTTCTGTATTATTTCCCGCAGCGCAGGCTGGTGACTTTTGTTAAACCCGGCCCGGCCTGATCAAGCCAGCGTTCATTCTTTATCACCCATCATATGTCACACATCATGTGTCACAGATCACGGCCGGGTGTCAGGTCACACCCGGTACAGGGAAGACACATGGTCTGCGAGACTTCGACATCCAGACCATATTTTCTGAGGATATCACGGGTCATTTTTGTGAGTTTCAGCAACCTTGCTGCGCTGGGCCGTTCTGCCGGAATCTCACCGTTACGATACGGAGAAATGGTGATAGGGCGGAGAACGGCAATGACCCCCATCTTTGCCAGGTATTCAACACCTTTTCTGACACATTCATCAGTTTCACCAAGACCGATAATAATGTTTGAAGATACCCTGTTCTTTCCAAATACCTTCACGGCATCGCGTAACGAATCGAGAATAAAATCGAGGGAGTGGCCTTTTCTTCCGGTACAGACCTGCTCAAAGATCTCCCTGTCCATGGTCTCCACATTGTATTTTACTTCCGTCACCCCTGCGTCCCTGAGCCGTTGTGACGAGTCTTGTGTCGGGTACACCGCGACACCGATAGGGACATGGTATTTTGCTACTGCCTGTACATATTCCACGACCCGGTCGATCTCGTTTTCCGGCGTGGTAGCAACTCCTGAAGTAAATGCAATCGTCTTCAGTTTCCCGCTTTTTTTTGCATTCTCAACGATTGCAAGGACCTCCTCAAGGGTCTTGATCTTCCCCTGGAACTTGGGCACGGAACAGAACTTGCAGTCATACATGCACTGTTCACTGATCGTGATGTACGTCTGTTCGGGACAGTGCGCCACAACCGGGTCAATGACTCCCCGGACCAGTTCCTTATTGTCTTTTTTGATGACAACATCCCCGTTGTGCTGTACCATCTTCAAGGGAGAATCCGTATCGATCTCCAAACGCACCCGGTGGCCCCCGGATTTAAAAAAAATGGACCGGAGTCCTGTGCCGGGACCTGCTGTAGATGTACGGGAAGGTTGTGGTAACAACGATGGTTCGACATCGACTTTTCCAAGTGCCAGCAGTTCCGCTTTGATTTTTGCATTCATGTGGGTCATTTCATCCCTTCTCCGGAGTGTTGTGCTTTTTTTTGTATATTCCCCGTGTTCACAATCGTGTCCACCGCAGAACGTGGTTGCCGTGTGCCAGTCTTCCCCATGGCATCCCCATAATCCCGGGATTTTTTGTCCTTTTGTTAAACCTGCATATTATATTTTTATCCCGAACAGGTCCGCTGCATTCTTACAAAGGAGGTTCTCCAGCACCCCGGGTTTGTACGGGAACCGCCGGAATTCTTCAAGGCTCTGCCGCAAGGGCCGTACCGGGTACGATGATGCATAGAGGATCCGGTCCCCCAGGTAGTGGTTGGCAGCCTCCACCCAGTCTAAAGCTCCCGGAAAACCGGGAATGAACTGGAAGAAATCCGGAAGCACCCACAGGTTTCCCAGAGGTGCATTGGCAATCATGACCCCGAGCATTTCGCTCGTGTAGGGGAATGCCCCGTGCACCACAACGATCCGCAGGGCCGGGAAGTCGTTTGCCACGCGCTGGATGCGCCACGGCTCAGCATACGAAATATCCGGTCCCTGCATCAGGCTGCAGGTGAGATAGAGCACGCCCCCAAGTTCTGCGCATTTTGCATAGATCGGGTAAATGCGGGGATCATCCACGTACATCGGGGGGACCCACCATCCGGGGTCCACCGCAATGCCGGAAAATCCCATGTCCGTTATGGTACGTTCTACCTCACGGACGGCAGCTGGCACATCGGCCCCGTTGATGCCTGCAAGGGCACGGGGAAACCTGCCGGGGTACTGGTCACGGAGTTCGGCGATGTCATCATTGGAGACAAGACGGTGTCCTGCCTGCCTTCCCACCAGTATTCCCCTGTCAACGCCGGCTTCATCCATTTCCTGCAGGAACAGCTCATTCGATTTCTGGACCATGGACTGCGGGCGTTCGTATCCGCTCACCAGCGGGCTGCGCCTGGCCGATGGCCGTGCTCCTGGTGCAGGTGCAAGCACGTCCTTAAGACTTTTAAACGGGGGTCTCACCCGTGCATCGAGTATCATGCTTTTTGTTCTCCTCCCGGGGTATATTCTCCGGGGACTTGTACCGTAATAAAGCAGGATGATCGGAAATCAGCCGGAGACATGGTATTTTTATCCGTTTTTTTTTAGAGAGAACCGGGGAAATCATGGAATGGATTGTACCGGCATGATCTGCCGTAATTCATTGCCGTGTTCACAACCTCAGGAACGTGCCGCGGGAATAAGCACAGGGTACACAACAGGAGAATGGTGATTACCCTGCAAGGGATTACGCAGGCATGACTTCCCGCCCCTGCCACAGGATCGCAAGACCAGCCCAAACGTTTATCGTTCCGGTACTACAGGGATCTGATCGTATGGGTAAAAGCCCTCCCTGTCCGAATGAATGCCGGACGGTCTCATCGAATGCCAGGACCCGGCGCCGGCATATGTTCAGGGCCTGTATCCGGGCCTGCGATGCAAACCGCCGGCAGCGCACCGTCCCACAATCCCTGCATCCCTCATTCAATCATCAGACAAACAAAATCCGCAACCCTGATGAATACATTTTTTACTCAATTGAATACATTATGTATTCATGCTGGAAGCACTCATCTCCTCAAAGACCCGGGTGAAGCTCCTCACCTTGTTCTGGCTCAACCCGGGAAGCGAGTTCTATATCCGCGAGATCGTCCGCAAGACCGGCGAGAATATCAACGCGGTGCGCCGCGAGCTTGCAAACCTCGAATCATTCGGCCTCATCACCGGACAAAAGAAGGGAAACCAGCAGTATTACACCGTTTACATCGGCCATTTCCTCTACGCTGATCTCCAGAAGATTGTACTCAAAACCGAGGGGATTGCCGGCATCATCAAAGAGTCCCTCACCGGTGAGAAAGAGATTGAGTGCATGTTCATCTATGGGTCATTTGCACAGGGGACCGCCGGGGCAAAAAGTGACATCGACCTCTTCATCGTGGGGACCGTGGATGAGACCCGGCTCATCCCACTCGTCCATGAATGCGAACGTGCAACGGGCCGTGAGATCAACTACACGCTCATAAAGGCCGGTGAGCTCGCAAAACGGAAAGAAACGGGCGATCCTTTCGTAAAGAATGTAATGAAGGAAGATAAGATCATGATCACCGGAACCTGTGATGATTGAAGATCTCAAACGGCAGGGACTCGTCAAAATGGTCCCGGTCGACAAGAAAAAAATACAGGATGCGCGTGATCTCGCTCTGCGGGATATCGCCACCGCTCGGACGATACTTAGCAGCGATCTGGACTGGGCTTATACCATTGCATACAATGCAATACTCCAGGCGGGCCGGGCTCTCATGTTCTCACAAGGCTACCGCCCGGATGGAGCAAACCAGCACATTTCTGTGGTGAAATTTGTCGAATTGTATCTTAACAAAAATGATAGTATTATTTTTGACCGCATGCGACGCAAACGGAACAACTCGGTTTATGACACCGCTGGCTCCATCACGGAAAGCGAAGCGAAGTTTGCCGTCAAACAGGCTGAAGATCTGGTAAAGAAGATCTTTGCCGTTCTGGACAAATCCTGAATTGTCATTGCCTTACGTATAAGATGAGAACAATTCATAGGCTACTATTTGTTCCTTATGGAACATTTTTGAACCAATCCGATAGAATGAGGCCACCAGTGAGATGCTGACGCTCGGTCATGTTCACTCGTCCTTGTTGTGTTCGCTCATCGCTCACTACACTCCGGCTCGCTTCACATCACCTCGCTATTTTTTCGCGGTGTATTGTTGAGATGATGACGCCCCTGTCGCGGTGCTCGCTCGGGCCGCTGGGCCAACGGACTCCTTTTCTTCCGGCTCTGGTTTGCGTGTGTGTTTATGCGATTTTATTATGGGAAGCTTTCTTTCAGCAGAACAGACCACATTTACATATTTATTTTATCGTATCAGCACTACGGTAATGGAATGGCAACCTTCGATCCTTCAATCCTCGGCATCTTCGTCTTCGGCCTGATTGCCGGCATTTGTCCCTGCAACAGTGTCCTTTGCCTCGGATTGATAGGATACCTGACGAGCGGGAATACACAACTCTCACTTACCAATATTCTTAAACTGACCATATCGTTCTGTCTCGGTACGATACTCGTACTCCTACCCCTCGGCGTAATTGCAGGATTTATCGGAAAATACCTTTTGTTCCTCAACAGCACCATCGCCTGGGCTATCGGGGGAGTGCTTATGATCCTGATGGGTTTGCAACTTCTCCTGCTCTACAAGCCGCCAATACGACGTATTTTCAATTTCTTCAAAGTGCCAATGTCTTACACGCTAACTGGTGCATTCCTGCTGGGGCTCTCGTTTGGTGCAATTACTGTTGGGAGAGGAGCTCCGATGCTCCTCATTGTCCTGACGTATATCGCCCTCTACCAGACGCCATTCCAGGGATTTTTCACGATGCTGATTTACGCTGTCGGCCTCTCCATCCCCCTCATTGTCATCAGCTCGGTGGGAGGATCGCTTGGTAAAAAAATCAAGGATAAAGCCCGGGTGAGCGGTGAGGTATTCGATAAAATTATTGGTATCGTGATCATCCTGATAGGGATTTATTTTTTGTATCTCGCGTTCCAGTAACACCTTTGTGGGCTCGGTGCATTCAAGTCACCAAAAAGACAAAGAACCGGCACATTACAGGTCATCATAATGAATCCCGAACCACAGGAAGTTCAACCTCCACTTATCTACCTCAACAACTCTGCAACAACGTGGCCAAAACCTACTGAGGTCTTTGAGGAAGTTGCACAGTGCCTGCGCCTGCCGCTGCACGAACCGGGAAGGACAACGGGAAGGATTCCATTCGGGAAAAAATGAAGATTCGGTTGAGACCACTACCAGGAAATATTACATGATCCCTTCACGCTGTGTTTTTGAGGACCATGCCGGAGATTATGACCGGTGGTTCGATGAACATGGCGTTGTTTATCAGGCACAGTTGAGGATGCTCCGTGGTGCGATCCCCGATCACGGGCTCGGTCTTGAAGTGGGGCCGGGCAGGCCTTTCCCGTTGGGATCCGGCCGGACGACCGGCCATCCGAACGGATACCGTTCCCTGTCATGTCTTTTTAATTCCGGCAGCAAACTTTTCCACGGTTGCTGTATATGCACCGCTGTCAACATCACATTCGACCGTTGCTGCAGAAGAGCCAAAACGCATCCCTTTCTTTTCAAGCTGTTTTTTCACGGCAGCAATCGCGCCTTCCGACCCCCGTCCTCCCATCTCCGCGATTACGTGGAATGGTTTTCCCTCGCCGCCTTTTACAGCTGAAAGATACTCGTTCACGTACGGCGGCACCTTACCCGCCCAGACCGGGGTGGCAATGATCAGCTCATCGATCCCGGCAAGGTCGGTTTTGCATGGCCTGATCGGCGATCTCATCGAGAGGATTGCTTTCATCGCTTTCATCGCCATGCCGGATTCCTGTACCGGTTCGATCCTTACAAGCTCTGCATTCAATACCTTGGCAAGAGCAGTCGCGACCTTCTGCGTGTGCCCTTTCCATGAAAAATATGCAATACGGATGGCCAGAAATATTCCTCCATGAAATAATGGATATTTCCTGTAAAAAGGGTTGGGCGGGTGAAGGCGGGATGAACCGTGCACATGTTTTTTTTTAAAACGGCAAACCGGAAAAAGTATCTATGAAAAGAGGAACAGAGGGAATTATCATGGTGGAAAAAATGAAATGTGAGTATTGTGAAAAGGACGCTATAGGATATCAGGGGTACGGGTGCTGTTCGGCATATGTGTGCCTGGACCATGCCGATACCTTCCTTCTTGCCCTCAGGCCCGGGGAAAAACTGACCTCTGGTGAATGTTATTTTGAGCGGTTTGGTATCCCGGATTAAAAACACATCACCAAAAAGATACACGGAATGGGAATACGCCCCAAATTTAAAAAAAACAAGGTAACAAAACAGCGTTCTCTCGTTGACAGATTCTCTTGTTTTTCAATGATTCCTTTTACAGTTTGAACCGGTTTTCACTCTGCCGTTCAAGGTGCCATGTGCCCCCAAAAAAAGTATCCGGAACTCTTACGCCTTTGTGACCGTGACCGGGTCGATCGTCGCATCGATCATCATGTCAAATTTAACCACGTCCAGCCACCCGGCCTTTGCAAACATGTTCATGAAGCAGACGCCGATCACAACCGCGCCGGGGTGCAAGTCGATCACGGCCCGTGCCTGTTCTGCTTCCACCGGCACGTTGGGCATCGAGAGCCCGCCCATGACCACGATCACTTTGGGTTTCAGCGTGGCAGGTCCACTGCCCACCTGCATGCCGACATCGGGCACCAGGTGGATCTTCTTTGCTTTCGTCTCGTCCACCATCGGGACAAAGACCTGCTCCGCGTCGATCGAGCGGATCGCAAACCCGAGCAGCTCGACAAACGGCGTGCAGGTGCCCGGGACACCGTAGTACACGATCTGGTCGCCTTTTTTCAATCCCTTTGCCTCAAGGTACTCCTTGAACGGGCGCAGGATGCCCGGCACCCCGTGAAATATCTCAGCTTGTGTCATGATCTCAGTCTCAGGAGAGAATCCACCATCCACCATGATAAGCGTTGCCGGGGCTGCAGGGCCGCACCTCCCGCCGCATCGACACCGTTACAGGTCATGCCTGCGGCTCGGGATGATCTCGCACCCGAGGAGATACACCGCGTACAGGATCGAGAGGCTGGCAACGAGGAAGAGGAACGAGAGGACCGCTTCGTCCTTCGGGAGAAACCCGAGCCGCGAGAGGTCGAAGACCACGTAGAGTGCAAACGTCAGCGCGATCCACCACCCGTACACCTTCTTTCCCTTTGTGGCAAGCCGGACGCCGGCGAGTACCACGATGCATTCGATCGCGACCGCGAGGAGCTGCAGCACGCTGTTGGTATCCATAGGTTCCTTTCCGTCAGGAGATGCAATAGTTCTTTTGGTACAGCGGTCTAAAAGACCGAATAAAAAAGGGAAAAATCCCGGGCTTATTTCCGGAGCCGCTGCAGGATCAGCCCTTCCAGCTTTGCCGGGATGTCAACGTCGCCCACAAGGACAGTTTCACCAATCACAACGGCGGGGACACCGCCCGGGGCCCGGTTCAGGCGCGAAAGGACCGAATTGTAGGTCTCCTGGTTGGTCTGGTTGTGCCAGATTTCGAGCACCTGGATGTTTGCCTCCGGGTATTTTTTCGACAGGTTCGCAATGAACGGCATAACCACGTGGCAGTGCGGGCACTCTTCGCCGTAAAAGAAGTAGACGGGTTCCCCGCCACCCGGTGGGAGGGCAGGGGACGCGGAGGAATTCCCCGCGGTACCAGCGATCATATATGCGGCAGACAGTGCCAGCCCGATAGCGACGATTGCCCCGATGATTTTGATTACCTTGTCCATGGAACAACCTCTGGAATACTGTAACACTGATACGACGCATTGATACAAAACGGTTGGGATGGATCATTCATTTTGCATTGCTCAGGGAGCAAAGATGCCTGGAGCACTGAAAGCAAAATTGATCAGTGACCCGGTCTGCCCGTATGCCGGTAATGGTATGCATGGCCGTTTCGCACAGGAGACAGCGCAGTTTCGTGTCCAGACCAAGGAACGGTTTCCTGTCCAGAGCGGCTGGTAAAAAGACCGTAATGCATCCGTTTTACCAGAATTGGCACATGATCTGCCGCGTGCTCCAGTGGAACCAGAGGGGTATAAAAAGATGATCAATTTGCCGGATTGGCACGCGTGGCACAGCCTGTGGATAAAATCAGGAATGCGGTTTTTTCCAGACGCATTTTCCCGGCCGGATCATGGCCGTTTTTTCCGGTAGCCCCACAAAAAATTCCGTCTGTGGCCAGATTCCGGCCTGACACCCGCGGCCGCCGGCAGCCATACCGGACCTACCCGCAGGGGACCCGGTTGCGGCGGCGACCTTTTGGAAAAACCATGAGCCCGGCAGGCATGCCTCATTACCTGACCGGGACATGCAGCACGGAGAATGCATTCCCCGGCTGTTGTCCCCTTCCTGCGCCCGTGTGGATCACGCCTCCCATACACAAAAAAGGGCTTAAAAAAAGGAGGATTGAAATATCCTCCCGCCTATCATGATGCATGGACGGGCTGGCACTGGTCGACGTCATCAACTTTTTTTCCCTGGTGTTTGGCATCACCGGTTCAGCCCTGATCATCTTTGGCGGACTGAAAGCGATCGTAAACATCATCCTGCTGGAACTGCGCAGGTCAAAGATCACCTACCCCACGATCCGGCGCGAATTTACCAGTTACCTGGTCTTCGGGCTTGAATTTTACATTGCTGCCGACGTCTTAAAAACCCTCATCACCCCCACGCAGCAGGAGATCATCCTGCTGGGTGCGGTCGTGGTCATCCGGACGATTCTTGGGTATTTCCTTTCCCGGGAATCCAGGGAATTTGAACAGGCGGGCTAGGGAATTCTCCCTTGTCTCCCTTGGATCTCCGGCAGGTATGTCTCACATCCGGACGTGCGAAAAACCCGGAGCGATCGACGACATGAACCACCGGCAGGTTTATAATAAGGGTGCCCTTCTTCCCCCGGAGTTCTGCAGGGAACCATACGGGTTGAAAATTATCACAAGAGGTAGTTCTGCTGTCTGACCGTGCCAGGTGGTTTTGAAAATAACAATCGGGTGATCCTCTGAACTCCCGGGCCAGAACATCGCGGACAGCGAGGATTTATTTCAGAACGTGCCCGGTCGCTGTGCGACATCCGGAGCCCTGAGGTACCTGCCGAACGGATCTTCCCCCGTGCCCGTGCGTTCTTATAGTACACGGTGTGATTATCACTGAACCGGATTTGATCTTTCCCTGCCCGGGTACAGACAATGAGAGAGAAAGACCCAAAGGAAAAAAAGCGAGCCTCCGGCAGCTATCAGAAAAATATCGGCTTTTTATCCGCTGCCATTGAAGAACTGGAAGGTTTACCCCTGGATGCAGACATTTATCACTATATTGCCGGATCCCTGACAAAGATTACCCCGACAGGAACCATCATCCTTGTTAACACCTTCGATCCGGAGAGAAATGTCGTTGCCCTTCACGCCTTTGCAAGGATCGGGCCACACCTCCTGGAGATCGAACGGATCCTTGGCCGCCCCCTCCATGGCATCTCGTTTCCCGTCCCCGATCCTGCCATGATCCCGCTGCGGACCGGTGAATGCCGGGAACTGTCCGGCGGCGTCAGTGCGCTCACGTTCGGCGGTCTGCCTGAAGCGATATGCAGGGCGCTTGAAGCCCTGCCGTTTTTTGGGAGGATCTATGGCGCCGGGATCAGCTGGAAAGGGATCCTTCATGGCGCGGTCACGTTTATACTCCCGCCGGGACGTGAACTGTACAATCCCTGGATTGTTGCCATTTTCGTCCGCATGGCAGCCGGGTACCTCCAGCGCCGTAAGGGGCATGAAGATCTTGTACGATCCGAAAATCTCTACCGGACCATTTTTGAAAATACCGGTACCGCAACGATCATTGTGCGGGAAGACACGACCATTGAACTTGTCAACAAAGGGTTTGAGAACCTTTCCGGGTATGGAAAAGAAGATGTCGAGGGGAAGCTGAGCTGGACGCAATTTGTCGTACAGGAAGACCTTGAGCGGATGAAACGGTACCATATCCTCCGCCGGCAGGGCTCGAAATTTGTCCCCGAAATCTACGAATTCCGGTATACCGACCGGTACGGGGATGTCCGGAACTGTATCAACCATATCCGGATGATCCCGGGCACAACAAAGAGCATTGCGTCGATCCTGGATGTCACGGAATTAAAAAAGACCGAAGCGGCACTCACCGAGAGCGAGGCAAGTTACATCGGGCTGTTCAACACCTTTAAGGACCCGGTATTTATCGTCGGGCGGGATGGGAAGCTGCGCAATGCCAACCGGGGTGCCATTGAGATGTTTGGATACCCCCTTGAATTTTTTATCGGGAAAACGTTTGACGCCCTCTCTGCACCGGGCTTCAATGACCTGGCTCACATCCATGAGCACATCACCCGGGCCTCTGGCGGGGATGTCCGAATGTTCGAGTTCCGGGGCCGGCGCAGCAGCGGCGAGACCTTCCCCCTGGAAGTCCGGCTCTACACGGGCATGTATTTTGGTCAGGATGTCGTGATCGCCATTGGCGCAGATATCACCGAACGCAAAAAAGCAGAGGCGGCATTGCAGGAGAGCGAGAAGAAATACCGTGAACTGGTCGAGAACATCACTGATGTTGTCCTGATGGTCGATGAGCACCGGGTGATCACCTACGCATCACCGTCATTCAAAAATATCTTCGGGTGGGAGCCCGGGCAGGTTACCAACCTGTCGATGAGCGAGGTATTCAGCACACCTGCCCTGTCCGTGCTCCGGTCAGGTATATACGACACGGTGCAAAACTCCTGGACAGACACCAGGGAACAGAACCAGCCGGTGGAAGTCGAACTGACCTTTTTTGGACATGACAAAAAAGTCCATGTCATTGAGGTGCGTGCAATGCCGGTTTCAGAGAATGACACATTCCGCGGCGTACAGGTAATTATCCGGGATGTCACGCAACGCAGGCAGGCAGAAGATGCGCTGAGGGCAAGCGAGGAGCGGTACCGCTCTCTGGTGGAAAATGTAACGATCGGGGTATTCCGTGCCACTGCAGATGCGTTGGGCACATTCACCTGGGCAAACCCTGCACTGGTGAAAATTCTCGGGTACGATTCCCTGGATCACCTCAAAAAAACTTCGGTTGTCGACCTGTACGTGAACCCGGCTGACCGGGCGGCATTTCTTGAAAGATTGAACGATGAGGGTTGCATCAGGAACCAGGAACTGAACCTCCACAGGAAAGACGGGTCGAAGATCTGGATCCGTGAAACGGCCTATGTCACAAAAAATGAGCGGGGGGAGACCGAGTACCTTGCCGGAATCATTGAAGATATCACCGAACAACGGCTGGCAGAAGAGGCAGTGCGGGAGAGCGAGAAGAGGTACAGGGAACTGACTGAACTCCTGCCCCAGACGGTCTACGAAGTTGATACATCGGGCAGGATCACGTTTGCCAACCGCTTCGCTTTTACGGCCTTTGGCTATACCAGGGAAGATTTTGAGGCGGGGCTGCATGTCTCGCAGATGATCCACCCTGACGACCGGGACCGGGCACTCCGGGACATGGAGCGGGTTATCCACGGAGAGAATGTCGTCGGCGACGGGTACCGGGCACTGCGAAAAGACGGTACAACGTTTCCTGTCATCATCAACGGGGACCGGATCATCAGGGGCAACGTTGTCGTGGGAATGCGGGGAGTCGTTGCCGATATCTCCGAGCACACAACGACATGAAAAAGCGCCGGCGATCCGAAAGGAAAGGATTTTTTGTCCAGCCTGGTCAAAGGAAGTAGCTTTCCCCTGAAGACACGGTGGCAGATCGTGCCGGCACAACGGGATCGTGTACGGCTGCCCGCTTCGCAACCTATAAACCTTCTTTCCGGTAATTCTTGTTGATGCCGGAAGTACGCTACTTCTCTGAACCTGTCGAGACGCTGGAGCGGACTGACCTTGATGCGCTGGTCGATGACCGCGTGCGCACCACGGTGCAGTACGCGGTGGCGCACTCGCCATTCTACCGGCACTGGTTTAAGGAGAACAGGATCGATCCTTCGGAGATCCGGGTCCACGAAGACCTGCTCACCCTGCCCGTCATTTCGGGAACGACGATCCGGGAGCACCAGCCCCCGCTCACCCCACACTTCCAGTTCCTGTCAGCAGGCTGGGGGGACGTATTCACTATCCAGGAGACGAGCGGGACAAGCGGGACGCCCAAGAGTTTCTTTCTGACATGGGATGACTGGAAGCGGTACGCGGAGA
>Ga0315289_10005058_pt1 | contig 19551 bp, 18 predicted proteins | sample YL17G11_40_MG_FD_203452 | JGI IMG/M metagenome (GOLD analysis project Ga0315289, IMG submission 203452) | Sediment microbial communities from Yellowstone Lake, YNP, Wyoming, USA - YL17G11_40 | ecosystem: Environmental > Aquatic > Freshwater > Lake > Sediment | place: USA: Wyoming | collected...
CGTCAAGGTGTAGGTCGTAAAGCGGGTCGCGGGCGCCCAGGGTGAAATAGCGCGGAACGGACGCCATTGCTTTGAGTACCAGGTCTGGGGAAAGCTTGATGATTTGGCTTTTATGATCTACCTGTGCACCGCGGTCAGCCAGGAGGGTTAGCGCCTTCTCTGAGGGAAAGCGCACGCCGGTATTCTCCAGGATATTCAGAGTGGCAAGTCGAAGCTGATCCAGTTGTTCCGGGCTGAGAAATTGGAGTTTGTAAGGTGATTTAAGAGGTTCGAGTGGCGGGCGTTCGATGAACATTCACATGACTCCTTATTTGGTAAATCTGAATGTCTTACACTTCCCCTACCTTTTGCAGGACCTTGTAAGGATCATAGGCATCTCTCAGGCCATCGCCAATGTAATTGACCGAGATGATCGTCAGAAAAATCATCAAGCCGGGGAAGATCGCTAGCCAGGGATGCCTGAGAAAATGTTCCTGTGCGTTACTCAACAGGTTGCCCCAGCTTGGGGTCGGGGGCTGGATGCCAAAACCCAGAAAACTCAGGCCCGACTCTTCGATGATGGCGTATCCCAACTCCAGCGTTGACTCAACGATGATCGGGCCAATGGCGTTCGGCAGGACGTGGCGGACGATGATGCGAAGGTGCGAGGCGCCTAAACTGCGCGAGGCGGTGACAAAATCCATCTCGCGCAGGGTCAGGATGGTCGCATGCACCAATCGGGCGAATGTCATCCAGGAAAGCAGGCCGATCACCAGGGCAATAGTGATAACGCTGTTCCTCTGGAAGAGAGGGAATTCGATTTCACGCAGGATGGCGCTCAACAAGATCAAGACCAGCAAGGATGGCAGGGTCAGGGCCGCGTCAGTAATCCGCATCAGGATGTTGTCCACCTGACCGCCAATGTAACCGGCAATCGCACCAGTGGAGACTCCCAGTGTGAGTGTAATCGTTACAACCAACAGGCCGACCGTCATGGAGATGCGCCCGCCGTAGAGGACGCGAGTCAGCAGATCCCGGCCTAAGGCATCGGTGCCCATTGGATGACGCCAGGATGGGGGCTGGAATCCTTCGGTCACGCTGGACGTTTCGGGATCGTACGGCGAAAGAGGCGCGAACAGGATGGCCAGGATCAGGAGGCCCAGGATGACCGAGCCAGCCACGGCTCCGGGATGATGCCGGAAGCGTTGCCAGACTCTCGATTGCATCAGCTTGTTTTCTGACTTGTTATCCATTATGAGTACATTTTTAGCTGTAACGAATCCTGGGATCCAGAACGGCGTAGAGAATATCTGCCAGCAGGTTAGAAAGGATGATGAATCCTGCGCCGATGATGAGAATAGCCAGCAGGATGGGGTAATCGCGTTGCAGCGCAGCCTGGTAGTAAAGCCGTCCCATCCCCGGCCAGGCGAATAACATTTCAACGAATACTGCTCCGCTGAATATGTAGGGCATATCCAGCGCAAACAAGGTCACCAAGGGGATCAACGCGTTCCGCAATGCGTGGCGATATATTACCAGGCGTTGCGGCAGGCCCTTGGCACGCGCCGTGCGCAAATAATCCTGATGGATCACGTCGAGCATACTGGAGCGTAAGAAGCGGGAATACCAGGCAATCCAGCCCAGCGCTCCGGTTGCTACTGGCAGGATCAAATGCACAATACGGTCGCTGATCGAAAAGTCGCTGCCAACTGTGTAGATACCGCCCGAAGGGAGCAACGGGCCGCCGGTCAGCGGGTTCTTAAGCCAGGCATAGAAAATGATGATCAGGATCAGACCGAGCCAGAATTCAGGTAGGGCCTGTCCGGCAAAAGAAAAAGTGGTTACAAAAATATCAAAAGCGGAATACTGTTTTACAGCAGAGATAATGCCAATCGGGATAGCGATGCCAAGCCCCACCAACAAGGTGACAACCATCAGGTAGATCGTATTAGGCAGCCGCTGGCCGATCTCTTTCAGGACCGGCTGCCGGGTCCAGAACGAGAAGCCGAAGTCACCCCGTAGAATTCCCTGCCGCGTCCCGTGGCTGTCCGCGATCCCTTCGCCATCTGTGTCAATCTTCATCCAGTCATTGCCCGCCAGCCAGATCACGTACTGGAGCGGTAAGGGTTTATCCAGCCCAAGCTGTCGCTTGAGCAGAGCCACCTTCTCAGCCGGGACATGGCGGGACTGCCCGTATCCGGCCAACGGCCCCCCGGGTGCCAGGTTGACCAGGGCAAAGAATAATACGCTGAGCAGGAACACCATCAGGACGGCCTGCAACAAGCGCCGCAAGATGTATTGGGCCAAGTCGCCCTCCGCCTTACTTATGATGAAAGGTGTGGGAGGTAGCCTTTCCACCTCCCACACTATTTCGGGATTACTTGACGATCGTCCAATCGGCGATGTTCCAGGTCACCACGCTGTTGATATTCGCCTGGACACCTGCCAGACGTGTCGCATAAACGTCCGCGTTGATGGTCGTGAAGAGCAGGATTTGAGGCAATTCGTCATCCAGTATGTGCGCCATCTGGCAGAAAAGGTCTTTACGCCCAGACTCATCCAGTGTATAGGCGCTGTCCAAAAGGGCGTCGAATTCCTCGTTCTTCCAGCGACCGATGTTCCAGCCGTAATCCGGTTCGGCAGAAGCGGAGTGATAGTATTGGTAGATAAAGTCGGTAGGATCTACGCCAGAGTAGCCATCATCGTAAATATCAATATTAAAGTCTCCGCGCTGTTCGATGCCACCGCTGGCATAATCCGCCCACAGGACGCTGCCCTGCACTGTGGATAGGTCGAGGTGGATGCCGACCTTGCCGAGCATCTCGGCGATCAACTGCTGCGTCAGGGTCAGCGGCTCGCCATACTCCGAGTAGGTGATCAACTCCATTTTCATCGGCGTGCCTTCAATCGCGGTCGTACAGCCATGACATTCGCGCACGCCGTCGCCATCCTGGTCAATCCAGCCGGCTTGTTCGATCAGCGCCTTCGCTCCCTCTTCGTCAAATTTTGGCTGGGGGATGTCACATTTATATGGGTCACGGAAGAATTCGGTCCAAACCGGTGTGCTGTAGCCGCGGAAGACCGAGCTTGAGATGGTATCCACGTCTATCGCCATGCGGATCGCCTGCCGCACGCGCACGTCGGATAGAAGAGGATTGGGGTCTGCGACCGGATCCATCGAGCCTTTGGCTGCCAGGTTCATGAACAGTCGCATCACCCATCGACCCGAGGTGCTGATGCTGACCTTGACATTGGCTTCGTTCTTCAAATCGTCAGCCACTTGTTCGGTCGCCCACATCAGCACATCCGCATCCCCCTGGCGCATCATGGTCACGCGGACGGTAGCATCCGGTACGATCTTGACGATGACATTTGCATTTTGCGGCTTGCCAGTCTCGAAGTATTTGGGATTGCTTTCGAAGGTCAGATGATCGCCGGTCACCCATTCCTTGAGAAGGTACGGCCCGTCGCTGAGCGGATTGCGGCCGCAATCCCAGGAGGTGAATCCCTGGTCTGCATTGCAGAAGTGTGCCGGCCAGATGACAATTTTCTCGCCGCCGAACAAAGTCAGGTAACCGGGGTAGAGGGTATTGAAGTGGATGACAAACGAGTAATCATCAATTTTTTCGACGCCGTCAACGTAGTCAATCCCCTCGATCCACGTTCCAGTTTCGGGGTCGGTGATCGCTTCGTAGGTGAAGATCACATCATCTGTCGTGACCGGCTGCCCGTCCGCCCAGAAGATGTCGTCGCGCAGTCTCCAAATGACAGCCATTGTGCCAGCCTCTTCGTCAACGAGAACGCCCCCGTTATCAACGGTGGGAAGTTCAGCCGCCAGTTGTGGGTAGACATTGCCATCCGGATCTATGCCGGTCAGGCCCAACAGGGTCATGTGCATCACCAGGGCGTCATAGCCCGTGTCGCCCACGGCCGCATTGAAGTTGAACGGATCTTCCGGAATGACGATGATAATGCTGCTCGTCTGTTGATTGCCACCCGCAGGGCCGCAATTGGCGAGTCCGAGGACCAGCACGATCAGAAATCCCACCTGCATTATTGCTCTTAGCCTTTTGCTGATAGACATCAGGTTCCTCCTTTGCTGTTGGAAATTGGACAACCAGGAGAGAGGGTGCTTCTTTGGCATGAGCGCCTCCTCCAATCGGAAAAGAAACTAGCGTTCTCTGGGCACAGCCAGAATAACAAAATAGCATATCCAAATTTGTGAGTCAATAGGGGAAGCAGCAATGTCTAAACCAGAGGATATGGCCTTCAAGTTCGTCATTGTTACCAGTTCTTGGGCAGATGGTAGATCGCCCGGGAGGAGTGAGCAACGTAACGATTGACCCAATTGACGACCGTCTGCGGATTGACCTTCAACTTGCGCGCAATCGAGCGAAAGCTCTGACCGTCGAGGCACATCAGCACGGCCTGCTTTTGGACCTCATCCGGATAGCCATTTGGGTTTGGTTCTGGCGTGTACTTCCTACAACATAAATTGCACAGATACCTTTGGCTACCGGATGGATTCCTCCCGGCCTTAACTTGTTTTTCCGCTCTCTGGCAATATGGACACGTCGTCATGTTCCGTAGAATCTACATAGAGTGAAGCATCATGGGCAGGTCTGGATAAAAGCATCCAGGTTGCGATGCTTTAGAATGGCACTGAACTGCATAGTCTGGGCTTGTGAGCAGAAATCTTCTAGTGCGACACTCGTGTCGGTGTACTCGGTGTCAATGACGGCTTTCCCGGCTTCGATGAAAGGAATCATCTGCTCGCACCAACCCTGGTCAAAACAGTCCTCGGTCAAGGCCCAATCGAAGTAAGGGAGGAAGTCGACCACTTGATCGCTGTTATTCTTCAAACCGATGGATAGACCGTGTGCGTGAGCTTCTTCCGCCAGCCAGATATTGTAGCGGAGTTGATCCTGATAAGTGAGAGGGAAGCCGGTATCATTGGTATAGGCGTCTATGTTATCCGGCTCGATGCCGTCGAAACCCTTTTCACGGCACAGATCCAGGCGGGCGCGCAGGATGGGGGCAAGTTTATCAACCTGGCGGATGTCCAGCCATTTTTCACCCGGCCAGCCTTCGTAATCCTTGCCAATGACTTCGAGCGGGAACTGATCCATATCCGGGCGCCAGTCCTCCCAGGAACCGGCGCTGATGTAGCAGATGACTTTGCGCCCTTGGGCATGTAAAGCCGCGACGACGGATGCCTCGTTGTCAAACAGATCAATATCATACACTTCGGCATCCACCGATGTGTCCACCGGTATATCTATCAGTTGCCACTGCCAAGTAATGCCCGGAGCCGGCTGCCAGATGACTTTACCTGTTGTAGCCGCTGGCGTGACTTGGGCAACTACCGGGGAAGCAGGCTGGGTTTCGAGAGGTGTGGGCTTGTCTTGCGCTTCCTGCACCCGGTACGAGGCGAGCAAGAGAATAATGACGAACAAAATAACGAGAAAATGCCATCTAAATAGGGACAATGGATAAATCACCATTATTTATCTATGTTCATCATTTTCATCTGTCGTTGTAGTATGGTTGAGAATCACCCGCTCAGCGTTGCGGAAATACACCTTCATCAGCACCTCGTCCGGCAGGAATAGACCATGTACGTTCCAGCGTCCATGCATGGGAATGGGAGCAGGGCTGTAGTTGAAATACTCGTCGTCGGTTTCGAGGAAGCGGTACATGACCCGGTACGCCTCAGGGTAGGGGTCGAAATCCGAGCCGAACAAAATGCGATCCGCATACTTGAGGAAGAACCTGCGCGCCGTATAGGGCTGACGGCCCAGTTCCCCGGTGCGGGCAGCAATGTCCACGTAGAAATTCGGGCAGCGATCCAACAGATCGCTTACCCAGGCCAGGTTCTCGGCGTAGCAGCCCACATGCGCTCCGATGAAAGTCGTTAGATGCCTCGGCAGGATCGTGGTTGGCTGGTTTCAGACTATATCGTATCATAATGTTGGATTGCTGAGCTCATTGAGGAGCGATTGTCCATTGCTTGTGTTGTGAAACAAAAATCCGGCTTGAGCCGGAAATTTTCAACTATGAAGGCTGAAGTACTTCTTTTCGGTGGCTTGGTTATCCGAACCACTAAACGGGCCAAACTTGCTATTACGCGCAATCGCGCGGGCGTGGGGCACGATGGTTCCCTTTCCACCGCGCCCCTGTCCCCGCGCCATCCGGCAATTTAGATTTTCGTAAAAAGCATACCAGGACCGAATAATAACTTAGCCATTCTCCCATAATTATAGTCATGATCCCCTGAAAGTAAATAGGCAAGCTTCTCGCTCGGATAGATGTTTGTAACGGTTTCTTGATGAATACCCTCTATCCTTATTGGCAGCGTCTCACGGCTTACGCGGGTGGCGAATCTTGTTAGGCACGTTGATAGCCTGACCGGATTCGGGATGGGGTCTACTAATAACTGAGATAAAATGTGGTTAATTATGAATACTTCATTTCCTTCCCAAACCCCCAGCGGGGTCGCCTTTGACCCCGCGCACGATGTCTACCGCTACGCGCCGCGCGCCCTGCAAGCCATCTTTGCGCCCAAGAACGTGGCTGTGATCGGCGCGACCGAAAAAGCCGGCAGCGTCGGGCGCACTATCCTGTGGAACCTGATCAGTAGTCCCTTCGGCGGGGCGGTCTTCCCTATCAATCCCAAACACACCAGCGTGCTGGGCATCAAGGCTTACCCAAATATCAGCGCGGTTCCCGATCCCGTGGACCTGGCCGTGGTCGTCACGCCCGCTCGCACCGTCCCCGACCTGATCGGCGAGTGCGTGGAAATGGGCGCGAAAGGTGCCATCATCATTTCAGCCGGGTTCAAGGAAGTCGGCCTGGAGGGTGCCGAGCTGGAACGCAAAATCCTGGCGCGCGCCCGCAAAGGTAAGATGCGCATCATCGGCCCCAACTGCCTGGGCGTGATGAATCCGCTCACCGGCCTGAATGCCACCTTCGCCACGGCGATGGCGCGTCCCGGCAACGTGGCCTTCATCAGCCAATCCGGCGCGCTGTGCACCGCCGTGCTGGACTGGTCTTTCCGCGAACATGTCGGCTTCTCGGCCTTCGTCTCGATTGGATCGATGCTGGATGTGGGCTGGGGCGACCTGATCTACTACCTGGCAGACGATCCCCATACGAACAGCATCGTCATCTACATGGAGACCATCGGCGACGCGCGCGCTTTCATGTCCGCAGCGCGCGAGGTGGCGCTGACCAAGCCGATCATAGTCATCAAGCCAGGACGGACGGAGGGTGCGGCACGGGCGGCTGCTTCGCATACCGGCTCCCTGACCGGCTCCGACGAGGTGCTGGATGCCGCCTTCCGGCGCTGCGGCGTGCTGCGCGTCAACTCCATCAGCGACGTGTTCTCGGTTGCCGAGGTGCTGGCCAAGCAGCCGCGCCCCGTGGGTCCGCGTCTGACCATCCTGACCAATGCCGGCGGTCCCGGCGTACTGGCGACTGACGCGCTCATTTCAAGCGGCGGCCAACCGGCCGAACTCTCAGCTGAAACTATGGAAGCGCTCAATGCGATCCTGCCGCTACAGTGGAGCCACAACAACCCGGTGGATATCCTCGGAGACGCAAGCCCGGAGCGCTATGCCAGGTCGCTGGAGATCACTGCCCAGGACCCGAACAGCGATGGCTTGCTGGTTATCCTGACACCCCAGGCGATGACCGATCCCACCGCAACGGCCGAGGCCCTCAAGCCTTATGGCCAGGCTTATAAAAAACCCGTCCTGGCCTCTTGGATGGGCGGAGAGGATGTGGCTGCAGGCGAAGCGATCCTCAGCCGGGCGAACATTCCTACCTTTTCCTATCCAGATGAGGCCGCGCAGACCTTTGTTTACATGTGGCAGTACACCTACAACCTGCGCACGCTGTACGAGACTCCCAGTCTGCCGGAAGACACGGACGGCAAAGGGCCTGACCGCGATAAGGCCAAAGGCATCCTGAAGTCCGCTCGCCAGGCCGGGCGCCCCCTCCTGACCGAGGCCGAGTCCAAATCACTGTTGACCGCCTACGGCATCCCGACTGTGCCCACGCACATCGCTGCCAGCCTTGAGGAAGCTGTTCGGCTGGCGGACCAGGTCGGGTATCCTGTGGTGCTCAAGCTGCATTCGGAGACGGTCACTCATAAGACCGACGTGGGTGGCGTGCAGTTGAATCTCGAAGACGCGGCGCAGGTCAAAGCCGCATATGAGAGAATCCGCGCTTCGGTGACGGAAAAAGCCGGCGCGGAACATTTCCTGGGCGTCACCGTCCAGCCGATGATCCGCATGGAAGGCTACGAATTGATCCTGGGCAGCAGCGTTGACCCGCAGTTCGGACCGGTGCTGTTGTTCGGCATGGGTGGGCAACTGGTCGAAGTCTACAGAGACCGCGCCCTGGGCTTGCCGCCGCTCAACACCACCCTGGCGCGCCGCCTGATCGAGCGGACACGAATCTTTAAAGCTCTGCAGGGTGTGCGCGGCCGCCCGCCGGTGGACTTGGAAGCTTTGGAAATCCTGCTCGTCCGTTTCAGCCAGTTGATCGTGGAACAGTGCTGCATCAAGGAATTGGATATCAACCCGTTGATTGCCTCGCACGAGGGGTTGCTGGCGTTGGATGCGCGCGTTATGCTGTATGGCTCTGAGATGATCGAAGCCGACATGCCCAAGATCGCCATCCGCCCTTACCCGAGCCAGTATGTATCCGTATGGACGATGAAGGATGGGCGCAAAGCTACAATCCGCCCAATCCGCGCCGAGGACGAGCCATTAGTCATCCATTTCCACGAGGCGCTCTCTGACCGGAGTGTATACCTGCGTTACCTGTCGCCGATGATACTCAGCCAGCGCGTCACACACGAACGCATGGCGCGCATCTGTCATAACGATTACGAACGCGAGATCGCGCTAGTCGTCGAGGGTGAAACGCAAAAGGGCGACCGGCAAATCTTTGCAATGGGCCGGATGAGCAAGTTGCACGGTGAAGAGAATGAGGGGCGCGTCACCATGCTGGTAAGCGACCAGTTTCAGGGTCAGGGCATTGGCGGCGAGCTGCTGAAGCGGCTCATCCACATCGGTCGCGCTGAAAAGATCAAGCGTCTCCTGGCGACCATGTCCCCCGAAAATATCGCCATGCAAAAACTGTGTGAAGGGCTTGGTTTCTCCATGCAAACCAATACGGAAACCAGCATGATCGAGGCGGAATTGCCGCTCAATCCCTAACACAAAATCAAAGTTGCCAGGAACCCGTTTTCTCCGAGAAAATGGATTCCTTCTTATCAATCACTATCCTTCAAGTTGCGCCCGTTTCCTGGCGTGGAGTTCCAGGACATCCTTTTGCACCTTTTCAAGGTGCGCGCCCTTGAGCGGGAACCAGATCAGGATGATCGCGCCCAGGATCAACACTGCGCCAGGGAGCAGGCCTGTCACCATCTTGATGCCCAGGATGGCGCTCGCCGGCTGGTTCAGGTAGATCAGGCCCATGTTTTGCTGACGCGTCACGAAGTTGGTGACTTCCAGGATGAACGGGGTGAGCGCCAGGGCGATGGACTGCGCCGGTTTGGTGATCAAGGCGTTGACGCCGAAGAACGCGCCCTCACGCCGGACGCCTGAACGCAGCTCGTCCTCGTCGGCTACTTCGGCAAAGAGCACATTGGTCAGTGTCTGCGGGCCCGAGAGTCCAAATCCGGCCAGCGCCAGGCAGACGAGGATCAGCGGATTCGGCACAATGACGACGAGCATCAGGCCAATCCCCGCGATCACTAGGAGCAATTGCTGCGCCCCGACGACACCCATCCGCCTGCGGATCAGGCTGGTGACGGGCACGCCGATAATCAGCGGGGTGAACACGCAAGCCAGAAGGATTATGGTGTTGATCTTGAGCACGTAATCGGCCATGTAGAAGAGCGCGCCCATGATCAGCGACTGCATCAGGATGGACATGAAGTTCGCCGCCACGAGGATCAGGAACGACTTGCTGGCGAAGGTGGCCTTGATCTGCTGGCCTAGCGGCAGCGGCTTGTCCACCAGATGGAACTCCGGCCGCTCCTTGACCACCAGCGTGGTGATGACGATCAACGTCGCGCCGATCACTGCCACTACGATCATGGACATCTGCAGCGGCAGGAAGGAAAGCGATTCGGTGCCCTTGGGCCGGAACATGTCGGGGATGATGAAGCCCAGGAGCGTGCCGAGCAGCCCGAACAGTGAGGACGAAATTTGCAGGCCGTTCCGTTCGGCGTCCGACTCGCTCACTTCGGGCAGGAGCGCTGAATAGACCAGGCCGATCATGGTGTATGCAGTATCGTACAGGATCATGGAGACCAGCATCCACCAGAACAGGGCCTGCTGCCCGGCCAGAGGCGGCGCGAACCACACCATTACGAAGGTCAGGGCCAGGAAGGGCGCCGTGAAGCGCATGTACGGGATGCGGCGTCCGCTTTTGAAGCGTGTGCTATCGGTGATGTAGCCGAACAGCGGGTCGTTGATCGCGTTCCAGATCGCATAAATTGCCGAAGCGGCCGCGATCCATTTTGCTTGCACGCCCAGGTAATCCTGGTAGAAGATGGGCAGGAGGGCACCGAAGATGCCGGAGATCAGCGAGGTGCCCAAGGCGGCGATCCCCCAGACAACCTTGTACTTCAAGCTCAACTTGACAGGTGCTGCTTCGGAAACATTCTTGCCTTGTGACATGGCTTTGCTCCTTTCCTTGAGAGTTATCAACTTTCCATTGCCTGCCACCTAACCAGTAGATATAATCCCTGGCTGGGATAAGACCACGACGACTGCAATCACGATCAAACACAGACAAAGCGCAGCCACCGCGATCAACAGGCACTAGATCCAGAAGGGCTTGCGAGCGCCGAGTTGACTCCGCTGAGGATCGAGAGCAATACAAAAACTGCGCAGAGAGTTCTGAATACTGTATTGGATGACATCATACGCATAGATCCTCTTCTTCGTTCTTGGCGGTTGCCTGTCCTAGTGGGCTAGGCCAGGGAAACTGCACTACCAAGCCCGCCGCGAAGCTGACCCTTCGACCTGCTCACCTGTGCCGCGGCGCTGGCGCAGGCAGGGCAAGCCTTCGTCGGCTGACCCCGGTAGTTCGGGGGCTGAAAGTCCACGCAGGGGGTGTGCTGAGCCTGTCGAAGCATGGACTTCGCTATCTGGTAGCGGCGATTTAAATCGCTTGACTGCAATATAACTTTCCTCACTAGGCGCATCACAAGGCTCAGATCAACTATGTTAATTATATAAGAAATGTCAAATATCCGTGCTATTGAAAAACCGGAAATTTGCCTGGCGCGAGGGAGAAACTTCGTGGTTTAATTGCATACCATGATCCATCGGAACCTTTTCATTCTTGAGAGTCAGCTATGCCCAATCATTGCGAATACTTCCGTGCTGCGCCCAAAGATGCCGCGCAGTTGACCGAGATCGCTCTGACCGCCAAGCGCTATTGGGGCTACCCGGAGAGCTGGATGGTGCGCTGGACGGCAGGCATGACCATCACGCCCGATTTCATCACCCGCAACGAGGTCTACGTTGCGGCGCTCGACGGCGAGGTGGTCGCCTTTTACGGGCTGATCCCTTCCAGACCAAAGGCGATTTTGGAGCATCTGTGGGTGCTGCCAGGGTTCATGGGTAAGGGTCTCGGCGAGGGGCTGTTCGCTCACGCCCTGTCCCGCAGCCGGGAATTGGGAATCGCGAAGCTTGAAATTGAATCCGACCCGAACGCGCTGGGTTTCTACGCGCGCATGGGGGCGCGAAAAGTCGGCGAGCGCGTCTATGAGCTGGACGGCCAGACCCGCGCCTTGCCCATCTTGGAGATCGAGTTGTGACGGGAAATAAGTTGTAAGAGATACGTTGCGAATTACCGCTCTGCGCTTATAATAAGTATGCTCGTCACGTATCCTCACCTCTCATTACTCATTTCTCACCCCTTCCTACTATGAACCAAATCATCCAAACTGCTGAACCCTTTTTCTTTTCTGGTAAGGGTGCTCACGCCCGCACCGGCTGCATGGTCATTCACGGCTTCACAGGCGCGCCGAAGGAAATGCGTTGGCTGGGCGAGTACCTCAACCAGCAGGGCTGCACCGTGCTCGGCATCCGTCTGGCCGGCCACGCAACCAAGCCCGAAGACATGATCCGCTCGCGCTACACCGACTGGCTGCTCTCCATCGAGGATGGCTACAACCTGCTGCGCACCTGCACGGATCGGGTGTTCCTACTCGGTCTCTCGATGGGTGGCATCCTGTCCTTGACTTTCGCCAGCAGGTTTCAGATCGCGGGCGTGGTTGCCATGTCCACGCCGTATAAACTGCCCGACGACCCGCGCCTTCGTTGGATCAAGCAGATCTCCTGGTTCCTACGTTACATGCCCAAGGGCAAGGAAGACCCAGGCTCGGACTGGTTTGACCAGGAGGCTTTCAAGCAGCACGTCTCTTATCCACAGAATCCGGTGCGCTCGATCCGGGAATTGACCCAGTTGATGCCTGTGATGCAGGCCTCGCTGTCGAAGGTCACCACGCCGGTGCTGCTCATCCACTCGCGGGACGATACTTATGTCGTCAAGGATAGCATGCAGTTGATCCATGACCACCTGGGCAGCACCGACAAGCAAATGCTGTGGGTGGAGGGCGGTGGGCATGTCATCACCGAGGAGCCGACGCGGGAGACCGTTTTCAAAGCTGCGGCTGATTTCATCGAGCGGGTCGCGAAGTTCGCATGAGTGCTGACCTGCTCCTGGTCGCCGCCTCGCTCTTCGCCTGGGGCGTGGGCGAGGGCATGTTCTTGCTCTTCCAGCCGATCTACCTGCAACAACTCGGCGCCAGCACGATGACCATCGCTAGCGTGTTCAGCGCCTTCGGAATGGCGATGATGGTGACTCACATCCCGGCTGGCTACCTCTCCGACCGGGTCGGGCGGCGTCCCCTGCTCGTGGCGGCCTGGACCTCGGGACTAATCGCCATTTGCGTCATGGCCCTAGCGCGCACCCTGCCGGCCTTCGTTATCGGGATGCTGTTGTATGGCTTGACGGCTTTCGTCTCCTCGCCTCTGCAGAGCTACGTCACGGCGGCGCGCGGCAAACTTTCCCCCGCCCGCGCCATGACCCTGACCTCGGCCGCCTTCAACCTGGGTTCAGTGATCGGCCCAATCACCGGCGGCTGGATCGGCGACCGCTTTGGCTTACGGACGGTGTACTTCGTGGCCGCTGTAGTGGTTATGGCTTCTACTGTCATCTTGCTTTTTTTACGTGCTCAACCGCGCGATGATCACGACCCGGATTCGCCTCCTGCCAGGCTGCTCACCAACCAACGTTTCTTGGGTTTTCTGGTTATCACATTTGTGACGATGTCAGTCATGTACCTGCCGCAACCGCTGACGCCCAAATTCCTGCAAAACGAGCGCGGCCTCTCCTTGAGCGTGATCGGCTGGATCGGCTCGGCCGGCAGCCTAGGAAATACCCTGCTCAACCTGCTGCTTGGCCAGTTCAGCGCCCGGCTCGGGTTCCTGCTGGCGCAGGCGGCGGTCGCCCTGTTCGCTCTGCTGCTTTGGAAGGGTGATAACGCCATCTGGTACGCGGTTGGCTATTTCCTAATGGGCGGTTTCCGCGCTGCCCGCATGTTGATCTTCGCCCAGGTGCGCCCGCTCATTCATCAGGCCCAGATGGGACTGGCCTACGGTATCACCGAGACCGTCAACTCGCTGACCGCCATCCTGGCCCCGCTGCTGGCCGGATACCTATACACCAGAGACCCGGTCAGCGTCTACCCGGTCAGCCTGGCGCTGATCGGCGTTGCCATCCTGGTCAGCCTGCTCTTTGCACCGGGCGACACAGTGATCAGTAATAAGTGAGCTGTGATCAGTTACAGATCACCGACCACTGATGATTGATTACTGAAAACTGATTACTATGCCCTTAGAAATCGTCCCCTTCACCCTCGGCTCTGTGCTGACCAATGCCTACCTGGTCGCCGATCCCGAAACCGATATGGCGGCGGTCATTGACCCGGCCTGGGATGGACACCTCATCCTGGCCGAAGCCAAAAAGCGGAACTGGCGTATCGGCCAGATGTGGTACACCCACGCCCACTTCGACCACATCGGCGGCGCGGCCGAGATCGCCACCGGCTTGGACCCACAACCTGCTGTTGCGCTCCACCCACTCGACCGCGACTTGTGGCAATTACAGGGCGGCGCGCCGCTGTTTGGTTTTCGTATTGACTCCGGCCCCGCGCCAACGATTGATCTCTTTCACGGTCAGCTACTGCGAGTGGGCGGGGTGAACTTCGAAGTGCGTCACACGCCGGGGCACACGCCGGGTCATTGCGTATTTTACTGTGCTGAAACCAATACTCTCTTAAGCGGCGACCTCATCTTCCAGGGCGGCGTGGGCCGCACGGATTTGCCTGGCGGCGATTGGGAGGCATTGGTGAGGAGCATCTGTAAGCAGGTGTATACATTACCGGAGGAGACCCGCTTGCTTTCTGGCCATGGGCTAGAGACGACGGTGGGGGAGGAGAGGAGGGGGAATCCGAATGTGCGGGATTAAAACGCAACCTCCCACCAGTCACCAAGCGGGAGGTTCCCATTTCTAGACCTTTGACAATTCGACTACGCATCTTCCCGACTATTTCGCATACTCCACCGCCCGCGTCTCCCTTATGACCGTTACGCGGATCTGGCCGGGGTAGTGCATGGTCTCCTCGATCTTCTTGGCGATGTCGCGCGCTAGGCGTGCCGCTGCCAGGTCGTCAATGTCTCCAGGTTCGACGATGATGCGCACCTCGCGCCCGGCCTGGATGGCGTAACACTGGTTAACACCGGGGAACGAGGCAGCTAGGTCTTCCAAGGCACGGATGCGCTTAATGTAGGCTTCCAGATCTTCACGTCGCGCACCGGGACGTGCCCCGGAAATAGCGTCTGCGGATTCGGCGATCACCGCCTCGATCGAATCTTGCTCGACCTCGTGGTGATGAGCAGCAATGGTGTTGACTACGGCCGGGTTGACGCCGTAGCGCTTGGCAAATTCGGCGCCCAGCATGGCGTGCGTGCCTTCCTGGTTGTGATCCATGGCCTTACCCAGGTCGTGCAGGAATCCGCCGGCTTTGGCAAGTTCTACATTGGCGCCCAACTCGGCAGCCAGGATGCCGGAGAGCTTGGCGACCTCCACGGCGTGGGCTAGTTGGTTCTGACCATAGGAGGTGCGGAATTTCAACCGCCCCATCATGTGCAGGACTTCCGGGTGCAGGCCAGGCACGCCAGCGTCAAAGGCGGCCTCTTCACCGGCCTCAACAATGGTCTTTTCGATGGCTTTCTGTTCGTCATCCAGCACCTTTTCGATGTGAGCCGGGTGGATGCGGCCATCCAGGATCAGGCGGGCGAGGGCGCGGCGGGCCACCTCGCGCCGCACCGGGTCGAAGCAGGAGATCGTGACTGCCTCGGGTGTATCGTCCACGATGACATCCACACCGGCGGCCTGCTCGAAGGCGCGGATGTTGCGTCCGTTGCGGCCGACGATGCGGCCTTTCATCTCTTCGTTCGGCAGCGGGACAAGTGAGGTTGCTACTTCTGCGACGTGGTCAGAGGCGACACGCTGGACGGCGTCTGTGATCAGCTTGCGGGCGCGGCGCTCGCCTTCCTCGCGCGCCTCGGTTTCGATCTGGCGGATGATGTGCGCCATGTCGTTGCGCGATTCTTTCTCGACCTCGCTGAGCAGTATGGTGCGCGCCTCATCCGTGTTCATCTGGGCGATCTTTTGGAGTTCGTCCATTTGCTGCTTGTGCAAGTTTTCGATTTCGTTGAAACGGCGGTCAACGGCGCTCTGACGTTTGTTTACCGCTTGTTCGCGCTGTTCGAGTCGCTCCACGCGCAGGTCCAGCTCGGAGCGGCGCTTCTGTAAACGCTCCTCCTCGTGGGTGAGTTCTGAGCGCAGGTGGCCGATCTCGGCCTCGGCGGCTTGTGCAGCCTTGAGGGCATTGTCACGCGCATGGATTTCGATGGCCTGCGCCTGTTCTTTGGCTTCTTGAAGGATCCTTTCTGCTCTATTGCGCTGCTGCCGCTGCGCCTTCTCGGAAAGATAGCGGTTGAAGAAGTATCCCACCGCCAGCCCCACGATCAGGGCCAGGCCCATAATCAAGTAGTCTATCGGATTCGGATTCATAGGTTTTCCTCGTCGTCAATTTTCTCCCTGCCGTCCGCCGTCTGGCGCATCTCCTGCCAGACTTGAGAGATGACCGGGGAAATTGTGGAATAAGAGAAGCCGCGGCGGGATAGGAACCCGCTTAATTTGACGCGGAATTCGGAGCGTTCCAGACCCGCGAGTCTGCGGACGTATTTCCGCGCCGCTTTCAAGGCCATGCTCTCTTCGTCCACACCTTCAACTAGCACCGACTGGATGATCTCGTCGTCGAGGCCTTTGCGCCGCAGTTCCATCTTGAGCGCCGACTTACTGCGCGGTCTGAACTCGCTGCGGTTCTCGACCCAGGCGCGGACGAAAGCTTCATCGTTCACCAGTCCGCTGCGCTGGAGGCGTTCCAAGGTCGTTTCGATCAGCGCCTCCGGCACATTATGCTTGTTCAGGTTTTGTCGCACCTCAGCTGTGGAGCGCGGCCGGTAGCTCAGGAAGTGCAGCGCCTTCTGGTAGACGGCTTCACAATCATCCTCGTCTTGCAGCGAAGCGATCTTCTCCTCGGTCAACGTCTGCCCAACTTTCAGCCAGGCAACCACCAGCTTGGACAACCTGAAGGCAAATTCTCCATCCAGGTAGACACTCACCCGCCGGGGGTTCTTCTTTTGGGGCTCGATTGCCGTAATCGTCCGCATTCGCGTTCCATCTCCCCTCTCCCAGGGGGAGAGGGATTGGGGACGAAGTATTTAAACGCACACAGCCGCCGGCCGCCTGTGGGGGCCACGGCTGTGGAAGTGTTCCTGGATATACCTACACCCACATCTTGCCAGAGGCGAAACGTGGGGAAGATCGAATCCGGTAACGGGTTACATCACCAGGATTGGGGGATTATCGCGAAGTCGTCGGTTCGTGCGGATATGCCTGTCCTGATCAATGTAGAGTACAACAAGCTCGAAAGGACCTGACTTCTCAATTCATTCTGCCCGATTATTCCAGGGCAAGGGGCGTACCCCAGGATTTTCCAAGAGTTCCGTTTTCGTTTATAAGCCGTGGCCGCAATATATGTTGAAAGAGCGGCGATATTGTAAACCAACTGGTTCGCATATTATACTTGAAAAGGACCGATGTTGTAATGAGAGTGGTTCCTTATTTCGTGCTAAAATAAACCCATGCCTAACCCACCCGATTTTGAATCACCCACACTGCGAGCGCATAAGCGGCAACGCATTTGGCAGATACTATTGCCGATTGTGTTGGTTGCTCTACTGACCGTTGTAATTGGGGTCTTCACTGCCCGGACGGACGCGGTTCAAACCAGACTATGGGCGGACATTTCCACCATCTGGCTGGTCGCGCCGTTGATGCTTTTCGCCCTGCTCTGTATGGCTGTGTTCGGGGGGATGATCTATGCCGTAGCCCGCCTGACGCAGATAACGCCGCGCTACACCCTCCAGGCTCAAAACTTGGCTTTACGGTTCTTGGCCGGGGTGAAGCGCGGGACTAATGTAGTGGTCAAGCCGATTGTGTGGCTGGAACAGGCGCGGGCAGCGTTAAAATCGCTGTTCAAATAAAAGTAGGGTGGGATTCCAATCCCGCTGAAAAGTGGTGGCAGGATAGAATTCTGCCTTACTGATGAAAGGAATGCAATCATGGAAGAAAATGCCATTATCGAAACCCCAGAAACCGATAACACTTGGAAAGTTAAAACCCTGCTTATCGGCGCGACCCTTGGCGCGTTGACCGGTCTCGGCGCGGCCTATCTGCTGACCAAGCGAGCCGAGCAGACCGGTCAGCAACTGGCAATCACACCTGGCAAGGGGGTGAAACTGGGGGTGCTCATCGCCGGTCTGCTGCGCTCGATTTTATCGCTAGGAGAAGATTAACCAGGATCCCTGGCCAATGCCGGAGTGGGGAAAAAACCTGAAGATTAGATTGCCAAAAACCTGGAATGTTGTTATTCTTAAACGAGATTAGCGCGTTCTGCAATCGTAAGAACGGCTTGATAAAACCTTCCTACAGACCAGCCCCTTCAAATACGCCCCCTCGGGGAAACTAAGCGCCACAGGGTGATCCGGCGCTTGCGAGAGATATTCCACTATTTGCGCGTCCACGCCCGCATCCAGCGCGGCGGAGGCGACAATCTTCTGGAACAATGCCGCGTCCACGCCGCCGGAGCAGGAGAAGGTGACCAGGATCCCGCCTGGGCGCAGCAACTTGAAGGCTAGCAGGTTGATGTCCTTGTAACCGCGTGCCGCTTTCTCGGCCTGGGCTGCGGTTGGTGCGAACTTGGGCGGGTCGAGGACGATGAGGTCGAACGAGCGGCCTTCGTCACGAAAGAGACGTAATACTTGGAAGACATCCCCTTCTAAAGTGGAGTGGAGCGTGGAGGGAGGAGCGTTGAGGGAGGCGTTTTCGCGGCAGAGAGCCAGCACATCGCCAGAGGAATCCACCGATAGCACCGATTTTGCTCCACCTGCCAGCGCGTTGATGGTGAACCCGCCAGTGTAGCAAAAACAATCTAAAATCTCACGGCCTTTGGCCAACTGGCGCACGCGGGCGCGGTTTTCGCGCTGGTCGAGGTAGAAGCCGGTCTTGTGACCTTCGGCAATATTGACTTTGAATTGCAGGCCGTTTTCTGTGATGCGTAATGCAAGAGGCGGGTCGCCGCGTATAGGGCCGGTGCGCGGGGGGAGACCTTCCAATTCACGTACGTCAGCGTCGGAGCGTTCGTAGATGTTTTGCAACCTGGTCAGTTCGAGGAGTAGATCGGTGATGGTATCGCGCCAGTACTCCGCCCCGACCGCCAGGAATTGGACGACGAGCGTGCCAGCGTAGCGATCCACGATCAGGCCGGGGAGGCCATCAGATTCGGAGTGGATCAGACGGAAGGCGTCCGTAGGGACGGATCTCAGACCCGCCCGTATACCAATGGAGCAAGAGATTCGTCGGCGGAAAAAATCTGCGTCCACCGCCTCGGACGGGTCGAGGGTCCAGACGCGGGCGCGGATTTGCGAAAAGGGGCTATAGGCGGCGCGGGCCAGGAAATCGCCTTTCGAGGAGAGCAGGTCCACGGTCCCGCCCGCCGCGGGATTTCCATCCACACGATCCACCGCGCCAGAAAAAATCCACGGATGGCGGCGCAGGAGCGATTTCTCGCGTCCGGGTTTGAGCACCAGCGCAGGCATTACTTCTGCATGAAGCGCTCTACCTGGTCGCCGATGATGATGTAACGGAAGTCTTTGCCCTGGAAGACCTGTATGGCGGCCACGATGCCGTAGATCAGGAAGAGCAACCAGCCCAGGCCCATCAGGCCCAACACGCAGAAGGGAAAGGCTGTGGCGGCTATAAAGGGCCACTCGGAGCCTGATTCCATAATAGGGATCATGGGGATCATCAGGAAAAAGGAGAGGATGTAGCAGCCCCAGCCCAGGA
>Ga0315289_10005059_pt1 | contig 19549 bp, 14 predicted proteins | sample YL17G11_40_MG_FD_203452 | JGI IMG/M metagenome (GOLD analysis project Ga0315289, IMG submission 203452) | Sediment microbial communities from Yellowstone Lake, YNP, Wyoming, USA - YL17G11_40 | ecosystem: Environmental > Aquatic > Freshwater > Lake > Sediment | place: USA: Wyoming | collected...
GGGTCCTCCTCCAAGAGTGTCCGGGGGGCCACTCCGCCCCCCTCAAACTCCCCGGCGGTTGCGCGTTCAAAGAAGTATCTTTATTTATGCAAGATATTGGCGAGACGCGCAACTAGATATTTTCAGCCTTTTCCGTGATGACCCGGCGGAATGCTCCCACGACGAACGGGTCGAACTGCTTTCCGGCATCATCGATGATTTTTTGGAGAGCTTCCCAGAGCTGCATCCCTTTTCGATAGGGCCGGTCGGTCGTCATCGCATCAAAAGCATCGGCCACGGCAATGATTCGGGCACCCATCGGAATCTCTTTGAAGGCTTCTTCCTTGTTGTCCGTGAGATCTTCATAATACCTGTGATGGGCCAGGACGTAGGGGACGACTTCTTTGAGGACGATGCCGACCTTGGCCAGGATCGAGGCCCCCTTTTCCGCATGCGTCGCCATGAGGTCTTTTTCTTCCGGAGTCAGGGCGGCCGCTTTTCGGAGGACGTCGCTGCTGATCTCGATCTTGCCGATGTCATGGAGAAGGCCGGCGACGCGGACGTTTTCGACCTCGGCCCGGGACAAGCCCATGGCGATGGCGATTTCCATGGCCATCTCGGCGACGCGGACGGAGTGGCCTTTGGTGTAGCGGTCAAACGAATCGATGTATTTGGTGAGAATCTCCAGGATCCCGATATAGGCGTTCTTGAGCTCCAGAGTCTGGCGCTCCTTCTGTTCATAGAGGCTTCCCACGGCATAGCTGGTCAGGATGAGAAATCCCCCCCAAGACGTCAGCCTGAGAACACTGCTCAGGAGCTGACCCTTGATCAGGAAATATTGAGGAAAAACGATGATGCAGGCGACGACCGCCAGGACGGAAAAAAAGGCCGAGAGCACGCCCAGGCGCTTGCCCAGGAAATAGGAGGCGAAAACGACAGGCAAAAAATAGAAATTCAACAATAGGGTCTTATCTTCGATAAAAAAAGTCCCCACGGCGGCGGCGAGCAGGATGATCAAAACCAATATTTTTTCGAAATGCTTGACGATGAATTGTTTCAGGCGATCCAATGTCATTGGATGTTCTCCGTTTTTGCCGCTCTCAGGGTATCTAATCCCCCCTTATTTTACGACGATGGCGGTATGAAAGTCGAGTTCCTGTCCACCGTGATATCCCGCCGCGCCGTGGTGATGGTGATGGTGAAGCCGGCGATGACATCGAAGAGCGACATCAGGCAGAGGATCAGGAACACGGACGACCCGGCCCCCTTGACGACGATGAATTCCACGAGAAAGATGATGAAGACCAGCGTCGACAGGATATGGTCCAGGATGGCGGCCTGGGACGTCCGGGTCGATTTGATGACCTCGATAAATAGAAAGATCATTCCCAGGATGATGAACAGGTCTCCCAGGCTCATCAGCCATGTCGCGCCGGACATCATCTTCAATCTCAATAGGGCATTGCCCATAATATCGGTTTTCCCGATAACGATCAGGATGTCATAGACGACGAGCAGGAACCCAAACATCGGGACTTTTCTCAAGAACTTCATGCCGACCTCCTTGGCTTGAACATCAAAACCCAGCCATCGTATTATCCGGAATTATAACAAAGGAGCGGCGGGAAATCAAAGAGAAGCCGGTTTGCGGTTGACTTTTCTCACCCGACGCCTCCGTGAAATCAGACACGCTGAGATGCTCACCATCTAAGATCTATTTTTGACTTCGCTAATTCCCTGTGTTATATAGTTCGAAACCCCATGAAACGCGTTTCGATCTGCCGGTCAAGGGACGGCTACGTCAACAGGAAGGTCCTCACGAAAAGAATCATCCCCGGTATTCTTGTTTTCTTTTTGGCCTTTTGTCCTTCTCTTTTTGCCGCCCTGAGCAAGCCCATCGTCCGCTATGACATCCAGGCGACTCTCGTCCCTCAGGATAAGACGGTCAAGGGACAGGAGATCCTGACCTGGCTGAACGATTCCGATGGGCCCGTGACCGAGCTCCAATTTCATCTCTATTTGAACGCCTTCAAGAACAACCGGACGACGATGAGGAAGGAAAGCGGGGGCCCGTCAGGACGGGTGAAGCCTGCTCCTGAAGATTGGGGGTTCATCACCATCCACAGGATCCGGATCCAGGACGGGGCGGACCTGACCCCGACCATGACCTACATCCAGCCGGATGATCAGAATTCCGATGACCAGACGGTCATGAGAGTGACCCTGCCGGCTCCGGTGAAGCCCCAGGAAAAAATCAATCTGGCCATCGATTTCACTTCCAAGCTGCCCAAGGTGAGAAGGCGCTCCGGGTTTTCCGGCGATTTTTTCATGGTTGCCCAGTGGTTTCCCAAGATCGGCGTCCTTTGGAACGGCGCCTGGAATTGTCATCAATACCACAGCAGCTCGGAATTCTTCGCGGATTATGGCGTCTACAAGGTTGAGATCACGGCGCCGGAGAAATTTATCGTCGGCGCAACTGGGAAACGGATTGCCGAGAAGAAGCGCGCCGACGGAAAACGGAGCTATACCTATTACCAGGAAGATGTCCATGACTTTGCCTGGACGGCCTGCCCCGATTTTGTCGAGTTAAAAGAGAAATTCAAACTGGACGACCCCAAGGTGGAAACCGAGATGATCCTGCTCATCCACCGCGCCCACCTCAAGCAGAAGGACCGGTATCTCGAGGCTCTCAAGAACGGCATCGAATTCTACAGCAAAAATTATGGGCCCTATCCGTACGAGACGATCACCCTGGTCGATCCGGCGCCGGGCGCATCCGAGGCCGGAGGCATGGAGTATCCGACCTTGTTTACGTCCATGACCATGAGTTGGATGCCGAAGGGCATCCGCATGCCGGAAATGGTCACCATCCACGAGTTCGGCCACGGCTACTGGTACGGGATCGTCGGCTCGAACGAGTTTGAAGAGGCCTGGCTGGACGAAGGGATTAATTCGTACTCTGAAGTCAAAGCTATGAGCAAGTATTATGGCGTGGATCGCTCGATGATTGATATCGGAAACCTGAAAATAGGCGACCTGGCCTTCCAGCGGATCCCGGTCATCGGGTCGGGGAAAATGGACCCTATCGTAAAGAATTCCTGGGAATACGTGACCGGCGGGAGCTATGGTTTGAACGTCTATAACAAGGCTGCCCTGATGCTCCTGACGCTCGAGAAATGGCTCGGGGAAGACGTGATGGCGAAGATCATGAAGACGTACTACGAAAAATGGAAATTCCGTCATCCGAGGTCGGAGGATTTTGTCCAGGTCGCCGAGGAGGTCAGCGGCCGGGACCTGAAATGGTTCTTCGACCAGGTCCTCCGCAGCCCGGATAAACTCGATTATGCCATCGGCTCGTTGAATTCCGAGGAGGTAAAGGAACCTGAGGGTATCTTTGATGGGAAAACACCGGAGGCCAAGGATCAACGCGGTAAGACCTCAAACAAGCCCCTGAACAAAGCCTACCGGAACGAAGTCGTGGCCGTGCGATACGGCGACTGGATCTTTCCCCAGGATATCCTGATCGTTTTCGAGAACGGCGAGAAAATCCGAGAGACATGGGACGGCAGGGACCGATGGAAACGTTTTGTCTACTGGAAGCCGGTGCGGCTGGCCTCCGCCCAGGTGGACCCTGATCGAAAAATGGTCCTCGATGTCAACTACACAAACAATTCCAAGGTCCTGACGCCGAAGCGGGCGCCCATCATGAAATATGCCCTGGGCTTCATGACGTTCTTCCAGGGCCTTCTCTCGTTTGTTTCTTTGTGACGGGGAGAGGCCGATGAACATCATTAAAAGCTACAGAAAAGGAATCCAGGAAGCCACCTTGCGGCCGAACATGGCCGTCGTGCTCTGGATGATCAATTTCTTCTTTGCCTCCGTCATCTATTTTCTTTTCTCGGCCATGCTGAAGGCCGCCTTCGGAAAAAGCCTGCTGGCCGCCGATCTGCTGCAGAAGCCCAACATGGATGTCCTCCTGGAATTCCTCACGTCTTCCGGGACCTCTCTTGGGATGCTCGTGACGGCCGGCCTGGTCCTGGTTGTTCTCTTCTTTTTGGCCGGCATTTTCGTGACCGGCGGAATTCTGCAATCGCTCGTCCACCAGCGGGATCATGAAGGCTTCGCCCAGGTGTTTTTTGCCGGTGGCGGGAAATTTTACGGCCGGTTTTTCCGCCTGTCCATCTATTCCCTGATCCTCTGGATTCCGGGGATTATCGCGTATATGATCATCAACGGGCTCCTCGGAATTTTAACCAAGAATCCGCTGAACGAGCAGCGCACTTTTTATATCCTGCTGCTGAGGATCGCGATCGCCCTCTTCTTGGCCTTCCTGATCAAGATGATCATGGACTATGCCCGGATCAGAATCGCCACCCAGGATTCCCGTTCCGTGCTCCGCTCGCTACTCGAGGCAGCCGGGTTCGTCTTCCGCAAGCTTGTAAAGACGCTGGCCCTGTACTATTTGCTCGGCCTGACGGGAGTGGCGGCCTTCCTTATCTATTGGGGAATTCGGTCCACTTTCTCGGCGGGGTCCTCGGGCACGATTTGGCTGGGATTTTTTATCTCCCAGCTTTTTATCGCCAGCCGGGGCTGGCTGCGAATCGCTTTCCAGGCCGGGCAGTTGCGGTTTTTCACGCTCGAATCCTTCTAGAGACTCAAAGCGGGCGTTTGGGGATTTTATCTAGAACCACGGAGGGCGCGCGCGGGAAGGGTGATCAGCGCTTTGAAGAGGTCGAAGACGGCATTGACCGTGATCCCGACCAGGCGGAACGGCAGCATGAGGAGCCAGACCAAGGGATAGAGAAGGAGCGCCAGGAGCGCCACGGGCCAGCAGATGACGAGCAATATCAGCCAGAGCAGAAATTTCATCGTCGTTGATCCTCCTGTCTTGATCATTGTAAAAGCATTCTCATCCGAAAATCAACCTTCATGAGCTTAAACGAAAACGACGAGCCGAAGGTTCACCCGCCGTTGATTAGGCTTGGGGAGGGATGAGCATGACCCTGGAAAGAGAGCAGAAAGTTTATGAAGCGCTGGAGGCGCTGAGCATCGTTTATTCACGCACCGAGCATCCGCCCGTTTTTACGGTCGAGGAGGCGGTCCAGCACTGGCGGGGAATCGCCGGCGCCCACTGCAAGAACCTCTTCGTCCGCAACAAGAAAGGCAACCGCCATTATTTGATCATTGCCGAGCACCTCAAAAAGGTCGACCTGAACGCCCTGGCCAGAAAGCTGGGAGACGACCGGCTCAGCTTTGCCTCGGATGAGCGGCTGGCGCGCTATCTGGGGCTGCAGGCCGGCGAGGTCTCACCCTTCGGGCTTCTCCAGGATGGCCAACGGGAAGTGATGGTCGTCGTCGACGCGGACCTCAAGAACGCGGCGTTCGTCAATTTTCATCCCAATGTCAACACGGCCACGATCGGCATCACCTTCGCCGATTTCGAAAAATTCCTAGCCTGGCGCGGCAACCGTGTCGTCTTTCTGGCATTCTAAATGATGGGCTTTCATAAACGGATATAGAATAACTGTGGAGGTATCCATGCCGCTCGAGAACGCATTTCGCGAAATTTCTAAAGTCTTTATTCCGGCCGATGGTTATCCTGTTGAACGGACCGTCGCCGCTGAGCTCGTGGGATTTCTCAAGAACGGCTCCGTCATTCAAAAAGTCGGCAGAGGCCGGGTCCAGGAGAAAAAGGGGATTTTTTCTATCGCCGTTGCGGATGAGAAATGGACGGACCGGCTAATGAAATCCGGTGTCAGAATCCCCCGGGACGGCGAATGGGTCTACTTCCGCATGGACAAAAACCGGGGCGGTTGCCTCCTCAGCTCCAAGCCGCATTTTCTCTATGCCGGTTTCCGCGAGGTCTTGGAACAAATATCAGAAAATCGCCGAGCCGGCCGCCGCGGCTGGATGAAGGAAATCAGTTTTCCCATAGAGAAATCGACGTTTGACCTCTTTCTCACCCAGTATGCCCGCACCATCCGCCAATTTGACCGGGAAGCCTATATCCGGGAATACGCCAGGCTCGGCTTCACCCACGTCGAAATCAACGCCCTGGCCACGCCTTTTCCCTACGAGCAGGGCGTTCCCGGAGAATTTTACCAGGATTTTTATACCTACTGTCCCGCCCTCGACCAATTTGTGGAGAGCCGTTTGAACCAGGGGCTCTATCCGCAAGAATATTTGAAGGCCAACCTGGGCCTTTTGAAGGAGAACGCCAGGCTGGCCCTCAAATATGGACTCGTCCCAGGACTTCTATGTTTCGAGCCCCGCTCGGTTCCAGAGACCCTGTTCCAGAAATACCCGACCCTGCGAGGAGCCCGGGTGGACCATCCCTTCCGGAGCTTTAAGCCTCGCTATACGCTTTCGCTTGTTCATCCATTAGCTCAGAAGCATTATGCCGAACTCATCACAAACCTGATGAAGGAAGTGCCCGAGCTCGGGTTCATGGCCGTCTGGTCCAATGACAGCGGCTCAGGATTCGAGCACACGAAATCGCTTTATGTCGGACGGAACGGCGGGGCCTACATGATCCGCGAATGGAAAACCGATGAGGACATCGCCAGGGCGGCCGCCGCAAACGTGGCCCGTTTCTTGAAGCTTCTCAAGGAGGCCGCCTCGAACATCAACCCGCGGTTCCGGGTGATCAGCCGTCTGGAGTCCTTTTATGGCGAGCGCCGGTATCTTTGGCCCCAGCTCTCGGACGGGGTGGATGTCGAGGTCAATTCGCTGCTCGTGACGGGATGGGAGAATAACTATCCCCATCCTTCCTATCCGGACATCAAGGTCCTCGGGTCGGCCTATCACAACTCGCTGTGGGACAAGGAAAAGAACATCGAGAAAGAGCTGCGGTCGCGGGGAAGCCGGTGCTATTTCTATCATTTCCTCAACACCCACGGCAACCATGAGCCTCTGCTCGGAATTCCGTTCCCCTGGCTGGCCTGGGAAAAACTCGTGGCTTGCCGGAAAAGGGGATTCCGGACGCTGGCCCATATGGGCGGGCTGCAGCCTCCGGACAAGGTCCCGTACGCGGTGAACCAGGAGGTTTTCAGAGCTTTCCAGTTCGATGCGGGAATGGATATCGATGAGACGGTGCTGGCAATCGCGGAGAAGTATGCCGGCAAAGATGATGCCCCGGACCTCGTCCGCGGCTGGCGGCTGGTCGAGCGGGCCATCCGGCGGTTCGTGCCGCTTTCCCTTTATTCGGGCTTTGGGACGGTCTGGAACCGGCTCCTGGTCCGGCCGCTTGTTCCGGACATCGACCGGATTCCCGAAGAAGAGAGGTCCTATTACGAAAAATTCATGGTCAGCTCAATTCACAACCCGAATAAAGTGGACTTGGCCAAAGATGTCCTTTTTGAGTTGATCTCCAAGGAATTTGCTCGAAAGGCCTACCGCCGGATCGAACGATACGTCTGGAAACCTCTGGATGCGGCGGTCGCTCTGTTCAAGAATAAAATGGATGAGGCCGGGCGCCAGGGCCGGGGAAAAGCGTATCCTGTATTCGAGGACCAATATTTCCGGGCCACGGCTCTTCGCTGTCTTTACGAAACATTGCGGAACGCCGCGGTATGGATCTACGCCGTTCATGAGTATCTTGACACCCGCGACAAGCAGAAGAAAAAATATTGCCGCCGGCTTCTCAAGGACATGACGGAGCGAGAGATTCGAAACGCGCGCGAGTCGATCCGGCTCTGGCGCGATGCGCCTGTAGAATGGATGATCGTCTCAGGATTCGGGGAGACGCCCTTTATCTATGCGGAGAACTACCCCGAGCTCCTGGAGAAGAAAATAGCCCTCATGAATAAATACGGGGGCAATGAACCTTTTATCGACCCCGGCTATATGTTCCGCGTCGAAAACAGTCCCTATCGAAATAAAGATTCATAATCCCCAAAATTGCCGAAAGGGGCTAATCATCGGTTAAGAGCTCAGGGCATTCCATTAAATAGAATGGGAGTGACGACACCCGACGGGTAGCGTGGTTCGGGGGCCCCCCGGACACTCTTGGAGGAGGACTCTTTCACAGGGTCCCCCTCCAACGGGCGGCGGGAATACCCGCCCGCCCTGCCACCCCTCCAAGGGGCATCCTCCCATGAATTCATCGCCGGATGCTCCTTGGAAGGAATGCAGGGAGCAAAGCGACCGTTGGAAGGAAATCCTATAAAAGGGTTTCCTTCCAAGAGTGTCCTAGCGGGTCTTGTCCAGGTTGGCCACATCTCGCCAATAGCGAAGCTTTCCGGTCTCCTGGGCATCCGGGCTCCCGTCAAAGGCCAATCCAGATAGCCAGGGCTTCCCCTCGATCAGGATTCTCTCTTTGTATAGAGCCTTGGTCAGGTTGACGACCGTATAGCTCAGGCTGCCTCCCTTGAGGGAGGCGAAGAGAAAGTCGCCGTTGGTTTCGAAATCCCCGCAGCGCCACCGGCCGGCCTCATAAGTGTATTTGGGACGTTTGGAGTCTCGGCTCATGTCCTGGCGGAGGTCATTTTTTGCTCCGACAAAATAGGTCTTTCCGGACACTTCAATTTGGACTCCCTGGCCGGCTCTCGGGGACTCCACGACAAGCAGCTTGACTTGGGCCGCCAGCTTTTGAGGGTCGTCCTTGGCCGGATGGGGAATGAGAACGGTCGCGAACCCGACAGTTTCGCGGAGCTCAAAATGTTGTCCCGTTGTCTGGTGGATCGCCCACTCGTCTTGGTAGTGGCGCTTTTGCAGCTCCGTGCCCTCAAGCTTGAAGTGGGTGGCCGGAAAGACGATGAGCAGGTGCTTGTCCGCGGGAAGGCTTCCTCCTTGGGTCCCGCCGAATCCCGCGATGGTGTCATAGACGGTGTCATACCAATGGTCGCCCCGGCTGAGAATCTTGCGGGTGTGCCAGAGATTGGCCAGGGTGAAGAACTCTTCCTTAAGAGATTTGAAGATGTCCAACACCACGAAAATATCGGCCTCTTTGACATAGGTGACCACCCGGTCCCATGAATACCCCCAGTTATCATCGGTCAACCGGGTGCGGCTGTAATCAAAGTCCGGCAGGCTCAGGAAATCCACCTTCTGGGTTCGCACTTTTCGGTACGAGCCCGCGTTTCGCAAGAAATCCAGGACGTTCTGTCCGGGAACGGCGTCCCGCACGCTGTAGCGGTATTCGCCGGCTTTCTGGCCCATCCAGATCTTCTCCGGCCGGACGCAGAGGCGGTTGTGAAAATAGTCCTGCCTGTAGTTGCCGAAAGGCCCGCTCGGCATGTAATCCCTGTAGCCGCCGTCATGGAGGAGGACCGAGCCGCCGGACATGAGAAGGACGAGGCTGTTCTCATCGGCATGGCCGTGGGTCATTTTTTCCTCTTCCACGGGGATGGTGTCCCTCAGATAATCGCGGAAGTTGAGCCCGCCGTCTCCCTCGTCCCTGTAATTGAGGAGGAGGTACGTGGATTGGGGACTCCAGCCGTTGCGATAGACGATCTTTTTGCCCTGGACATCTTCCATGATTTCCTCGGACAAAAACTGAGGCGGAACCGGCGCGACCGCGTCGCTTCCCCAGCGGCAGCAGTCGAGCAGCATGAAGCCAAGGCCGACGCTTTCCGGTTTCTTGAAGTCGATGTATTTGCGGGCGATGGTGGCCGCGGCCCATTTCATGTTGGGGTCTTTATAAAAAGCGGCGGCGGCTTCGAAAAAGACGAGAAAGTGCGTCCACTGTGATTCCCAGTGGGCGTCACCGAAGTCCGGGACCATGCCCCAGGGGCTGATGAGATGAAGGTAGTACTGGGCGTAATAATACATCTCCGGCGTTTTAAAAAGCGCATCCATTCTCTGCAGGGCATCGGCATAGCCCAGCATGGAATAGAGCCAAACGCCGTTATAGATCGTGGCATCCTCGATTTGCCAATTGCCCCAATTGTCATCGCCTAAGGCCTTTTTCTGCATTTCCCAGACCTTGGCGTTTTTGTGCCCGGGGAGGGCCCGGACCGCCCAGGCCAGGCCTTCGGCGCGGAGGATAGCCCTGTTCATCGGGCCCCATTCCTGGGTCCTGAGCATATAGGCCATGCTCTCGGCGATGACGGTTTCCGCTTTTGCGTTTTCGTCGGGCGTGAGCTGTTTGAGGCGGCGGAGCGTGTCGTAGGAGCGGATAAAGCGCATGACCGTGAAAAAATCGGGAAGCGCCGGCACGCCGTCTTCGTAGTCCAGCCGTATCTTCCGAGCCCAGTCGGGGAATTCAGCCCGAAAATCGCCGTAGGTGAGCAGGATCTTTTTGGCTCTCTGGGCATATTCTGGCTTTCGCTCTTTCTCATAGAGATAGGAATAGATGGCGGCCGTTTCGAGAAGCCCTCCGGGGGGCCGGTATCCGAAGACGTTTTTAGGGTCAAACGTCTGTTTCCATTTGCCGATGATTTCGTCGTAGTGCTGCCAGGTCCAGTCCGCAGAAGCCCGGGCATAGGTCAAGTATTGAGCGGCGGGGACGGCTTCGACGCCGAAAATATTGCCGGAAAGCATCGTCAAGAAGAGAGCGGCAAAAATGAGACAACAAACAAGCCTAAGAGATTTTTTTATCATGCTTTGTTCCCTCCGGAGGATTGGAAATTCACACGCTCATCATATGAAAAAGAAAAGCCCGTTTCAACCCATGACGCGTAAATATCTGATGTTCTTCCATTTTGTGGGAGTCACGAAACTTAGAGTCCTTGATGCTCGCTGCGACCGTCACGGACTCCAGCCTCCTTTTCGTGAAACGGAAAACGGTCCAATAAAATGCGTATTCTGTATATAATAGAAATATCCTTATTTAATAAGGAGAAGAAACATGGCCAAAAGAAAGATCATTGAGATAGACCGCGACAAATGCGACGGCTGCGGGCTGTGCACAACGGGCTGCATGGAAGGCGCGCTCGAGCTGGACGACGAGAACAAGGCCGTCCTGGTGAAAGAGATCTAATGCGACGGCATGGGCGCCTGCCTCGATGTCTGCCCGACTGATGCGCTGAAGGTCGTCGAAATGGACAGTGCGGAATATGACGCTCAAGCCGCCTACGCCCATGTCCTTAAAACACGCGGAAAAGAGGCCGCTCAGCATGTCCATGGTGCGCGACCGGCCGAGAGAAAACCGGCCCCTCATTTTCACGGGGGATGCCCGGGCAGCATGGCCAGGGAAATTTCCCATGATCCCCAGCCGCAAACAGACCGGTCTGTTTCAAGCCGCTCGGAGCTAAGCCAATGGCCCATCCAGCTCCATCTGGTTTCGCCCTTCGCACCGTATTTTCAGGGGGCTGACCTTTTAATCGCTGCCGACTGCACGGCCTTTTCCATCGGCGGCTTTCATCAGGACCTGCTGAAAGAGAAGAAGCTGGTCATTGCCTGCCCGAAACTGGACGACACGACAGGATATATCGAGAAACTGGCGGAGCTCCTCGAGCGGAACGACATCAAGTCGTTGACCGTAGCCATCATGACCGTTCCATGCTGCTCAGGCCTGTATCACATGGTTGAGGAGGCCGTGGCTCTCTCGGGGACCCGGATCAAGCCCAAAAAAGTTGTGGTCGGGATCGACGGAAGAATCGCCGCCTGATTTTTTGTGGTCATTTCTCGGGGTCAATTTTCGGGGTCAAAGCTACTTTTTACGCAAATGCGTAAAAAGTAGCTTTGACCCCAATCCTTTTGCAATTTTCCTGCCTGTTTTTGCGTAATGAGTAGGTTTGACCCCAATCCTTAATTCAAATTGACTAATTCCGCTCCGCCGTAATAAATGCCGTTGAACAAGAATTTAAAGGTGCCGTGCGGCTGGCCGCGGAAGGTGATCTCGGGGCAGAACATGAAAAGCTTTCCTTTGCCGACCGGCGCCGAGACGACTTCAACACCGCGCCGTAAATATTGATCGCCCCAGACCCAGCCGCTTCGGAGAGGATTTGTGTTCTCGAACCAAGCGACGGCCTGGGCGTCTTTCAACGCGGCCTCGGGCGTCAGGTCGAGGACAGGGCTGTTGTCGAAAAAGATATCCAGAAGTTCGGGCATACCATAAGCCAGGGGATTTGAGTTGTCCACGCGGACTTGGAGTACCGAGCCCGGCACATAGAATTTTTGCGATCCCACCGGCGCTTCTCTTCCATCCGCCGTTTTTTCGACAAGGTGGTTGGCCATGGGCAGACCGAGATGATAGCCGAGGTTGGCCGAGCCGCCGATGGTCAAGATGGCGCCGCCGTCTTCCATAAATTTCTTTAGCTGCGGGATCGTTTTATCAGCCGTGATCCGGCCGAGCATGTGTCGGTATTCTTGGGGAATCGCGTCGGGGTTGAGCTGGCCGAATCCGCCGCGTCCCATGCCTCCGAACTGGCCGCTCTGGACGAGCGCCGGGATGGCGCCGTCCACAAAGATCAGGACATCGAACTTGGCTCCGAGATTCCCCTCATCCAGGGCCGGGGCAAAGACAAGCTCGAACGGAAATTCGAATTGCTCGAGGATCCAACGGACCCAGCCCGAGTCCATCGAACCACCGTAGCTGTCCCAGAGCCCGATCCGCAGCGGCTTGAGCCGATAGGCTTCACCCGCAGGCCTTAGGTCTGCAGCGTCGATATTCAACCCGAGCTCTCTGGCCGCTTTCTCCAAAACCGGCACCACCGACGGCTTGGCGGGAACAAAGATCGTCCCGGCGGGATAGTCCTTGCCCCCCGCCCGGAACGGCTCTTTGATCCAGTAGACGTCTTCGTTGTTCTTCAATAGCCTGTTTGCGGCGATAAAGGAATCATTCACCTGATGGCTGATGAGAAAGCCGGCCGCCCGGTCGGCGTTTTGAGCGGCGAAAGCCCCGGCCGGCGGCTTGATCAAATCGCCGATGGCTTGAAAGGGGCCGTCGAAAGCGTCAAGAATCTGATCAAAGACAACGCCCATCTGAAAGGCCACCGTCCAACCTGCGCTGTCATACGGGGCCCGAGGCGGCCCGCCGGGATAGGTGAAATCGTTGGGGTGGTCCTGGGGCTCGAACATGGACATGATGTGAGCGCGGAACGCCTGAGCGCATTTTACGATAAAGGAGCCCTGGGGATAATTTATGCCGGCCACGGCAAAGTCTTTGGTTGCCCGGTGGACGGTCACACCGCTTTTGATGAGCGTGTTGACGAATTTGACGGCCGTAGGGAAGTCGGGCTGGTTCGAGGGAATGATGAAGCCCCGCGGGTCGCGCTTGGCCGGGTCGCGGAGCATGTCGTAGTACTTGAGCGGGGTGGCGGCTCCGCCTCTCATGCCGGCCGGGCGCTCTCCCGCGGCCGGCTGTTGTGTGCCCGCCGCGGCTCGCTCTTTTTCGATCTGTGCCTGGAGGGCGGCAATCTGCCGGGGTTCGAACGTCCAAGTGTCTCGGTTGCCCTTTTCGATGGCGTTCTTCCCCATGATAAAGCGGTTATACAGGATCTCCTCGCGGCGCCGCGTGGCGAAGTCGAGGATGGCCTTGTCGGCCGTGATCGAGTAATCGATGGACTGGCGCATATGCCACTTCTGGGGCATGATGGGGTAGGGGTAGTCGCCTTTGGGCAGGACCCGATCGGGAATGAAAGGGATGTCCTGGGGCGTGGGGTTGCCGATGATCTCGGTCAGGATGCCGATGATGTTATGGAAGTAGCCCGTGCTGCGCAGGCCGCCGTTCCACCAGGTCGAATAGCCCGCGCCCGACCGCATGATGGCGCCAGGCTTTCCCTCGGCCGCAAACCTCTCGTGCATGGCCAGACCGAGCAGGTCGGTGCCGACGGGGACAAGCGGGTCAAAATAATAGTTGAAGGGATCGCGGAAGGGCGGGCAGAACAGGACCGTCCCGGACGGGCCGGATTGGTGGTGGTTGTAGAGGAACTGGGGATGCCACTCGCGATAGAGCTGGCGGCTGACGGCCTCGGTCTCCGGCTGGGTGACCATATAGAAATCGCGGTTGTTGTCGTGGCCGATGTATTTTTGGTAGAGACGCGGCAGGCCGCTCATGGCTCTTTTCTGCGGGTCTTTTTCCCTCATATACCAATTGGCCACGAGCTCCAGGCCGTCGGGATTGACCGGCGTGGCCAGCAGGATCACTTCGTCCAGGATGCGGAGCGTTTCGGCATCGCGGCCGCTGACCATTTGATAGACAAGCTCCACGAGCTGCTGGGAGCCCACGATTTCGGTGGCGTGGAGGCCGCCGTCGATCCAGACAACAACCTTCCCCTCGGCCGCTAGTTTCTTGGATTCGACGTCGGTCAGCCCCTGTGCCAGTGCCAGCCGCCGGGAAATCTGTTTGTAGCGGTCGAGATTCTTCATGTTTTTGGGAGAGGTGATGATGGCCATGATCATCGTCCGGCCTTCGGCGGTCTTGCCGATGTCCTTGAGGATCATCCGGTCGGATTCTTTGTCCAACTTTTGCCAGAAGGCGACGAGTTGGGTGTAGTTGACGAGCTGGTAATCGTCGCCGATGTTGAACCCGAACTGCTCCTTAGGACTCGTGATTTTTCCCTGGGCCGAGGCTAGAGAACAAACCAGTAGAAGGCAGACAGAGAGACAAAAGATTTTTTTTGGGGGATTCATGCGCACCTCGCTTTTTTTCTTGGAGGAGTCATCATAGACGCCAGACTTATATCAAAGAACCAAGGGGATGTCAAAAATCCGGGGTCAAACCTACTCATTACGCACGCTCCCCAAGAGAATTATGCGTAACGAGTAGGTTTGACCCCGTTTTCTTATAGAAACATTTTCTTGAACAGCTCGACCAGGCCGAGGGCGTAGTCCACCTGGATCAGAGGCGCCTTGGTCTTTTGCGCGATCTTGGTGAAGCGGCCGTCCTTGTTGCTGTCCTTTGTGACGAAGAGGCAGTCGGCGAACGGTGCGACGGCATCGATCATACGCTCGTTATCGCTTCCGGCCGGACCCCGCGTGGCTTCGCCCCCGACATGAACGCCGATGATGAAGATCTTGCTCTTTTTGAAGTAATCGACGAGCTTCTTCAAGCGCGCTTCTTCCGCATCGACGGTCAATCCCGAAGCGCCCATGCCTTTGAGGCTGGCGCCGATGGCGATGATGACCGTCTTATAGGGTGTTCCCTTGGGATATTTGGCGGTATCGGTGTACACTTCGACGTGGAAGCCCTCCCCCGACTGCTTGCCGGCGAGTCCCACGCCCGCCTGGATCATTTCGATCGAGGGAACGTCACAGTAGTCATACTTGATGCCAGCCTCTTCCATGACGGCATTGACCGTATTGGCATCATTGCTCTGCCCGGCCGATGTGGTTAGGATGGGCAGCTGGGCCTTGGGCGGCGCCTGAGATATGCCTGTTTGGCATAAAAAAGCAAACATTCCAATCGTCAAAAAAACCATCGCTTTTGTTTTCATATCTATTTGTCCTCCTTGACTTAGGGTTTCTTGCGAACCTCTTTTTCAAGAGTAAGGCAATGCTTCCATCCCTGACATCCTCATCCTTCGGGGACACGCTTCCAGGGTATATCTCCCCTCAAATCTTTTTATCTCTGGGGCTCCGGCTCCGTCAGGATGTCGATCATGCGGACGGCTTTCTGCCACGTCTGAGAATAGGGCTTGCCGCGTCCGCGGTTCCGTTTTGCGCCGTCATAGAAGCCGAAATGATTATATTTCACAAGCAGCTTATCCCCGAGCTCCCACCATGCGTTCACGACCTTGTTGGCGTTGTCCAGGCAGTATTTGGTCAAGAATTCCCGGGCTTTGGCCGGGCTCTTAGTATAGAGGTCCTGGGCTTGTTTGTCGATCTCGGCGGTCTTTTGGACGGCGGCGGCTTCGTACTCAAGCTGCGATTTCTTCACGTCTTCGATGGCTTCGGAATAGACGACCTGGGTGTGGAAATCGACATAGTCGAAGGCCCAGCGCGCCGAGCCACGGTTGAACTCAAAGTGGTCGCCGATGCTGAAGGACTTGGGAAGGTCGTTGATCCCGGCGTAGAGCGGCACGTAGCAGGACGTGTCCTGAGGGCCGAAAGCCAGCCACTCGATCCCTCCGATCGGGTCGGGCAGCCACCCTCGGCACTGGACAAGGCTTGTGTATTCGACGTTGGAGACTCCGATCAGCCGCGTATTCCGCCAGTAGTTGGGATTCAGGTAGGGGCCGCCGCGGATGCCTTTGACCGGGTCGAAGATCGTCCCGTAGCTCTTGTCCCGGGTCATATTCATGACGTCCTGGACGGAGATCTTCTTGTCGGGCTTGACCGAGAAGGGCAGGTCCATATTTTGTGTTTCGGGGCTGATTTTGAGCGAGGGCGCGACGATGTCGAAGAACCGCCACAGCCGCGAGGCCCGTCCCTGGCTGCTCATCGCGCTCCACTCGTGCGGGGAGTAGGCCCGCTTGAAGTTGAAGGGTTTGCCGCTTGCGGGGTCGTAGAGCTTCTGCTCAACGGCGAAGGAAATGACGTTCGGCGAAGCCATGAAGAAATCTTTGTTGTTGAGATCGATCTCGCCGATGCGCGATTCGTTCGGACAGACGCTCACGTTTTCATCTGGGATGCGCTGGGCGCACCAGACGGCGCCCGGCTTTTCAGTCTCGGGCGTCCACAGCGGACCCACGGGCATGATCTCGAAAATCCAGACCTCGTTCGGGTCGGAGACGGCCAGCATCTCTCCGCCGTCGTTGAATCCATAGCCGTATTTCTCGGCCGCCTCTCCCATGACCTTGATCGCCTCGCGGGCGGTCTTCGATCGCTCCATGGCGATGAGTGTCAGCATGGTGATGTCGAACTTCGCCGAGGGTGTGTTATTTTCCAGCTTACGGACTACACCGATCGTCGACTCGGAGATTGCCGCCTGGTTTTCGTTCATATAACCGAACATGCCGCGATGGTAGGCGAAGGTATGGGGGATTTCCGGGATCTCGAGGCCCGCGAAGTCCTTTTTGTAAAGCTCCCACTTCAAGCCTTCTTTGGGCGGCCAGGTTTTGTACTGGTTGATGTGATAAATTTTTCGAGTGGAGCCGGGCTTGTGATCCGCCGCGGGGATGTGGCCCCAGGTCCAGTCGCAGGTTCCGCAATCGCAGGTGTGCGTCGTCATCGTCGATCCGTCGACGGATGCGCCTTTCGCGACCATGATGACCGTGCAGGCATCATGGCGAAGATCCAGGATAAGATCGTCCTCTGCGTTGGCGGCTTTGTGGGAGCCGACGAGGGCGAGAACTCCGACGATTAGAAGTACCGTCAGCAGGCCGACAAACGGCCATCGTTTCTTTAATACCATTTTAGTCCTCCGACCTTATGGATTCCCCCCTTGATTGTCCAAGGGGGTAGTGGGATTAATATCCCCAATTTAAAATCTTCTTTCATGCATTCTTCTTTCCCCCTTCATTCTCAAGGGGGTAGTATAATCGGGGTCAAAGCTACTTTTTACGTATGCTCCCCCAAGAGAATTGTGCGTAAAAAGTAGCTTTGACCCCATTTTATTTCTCGGCTTCCGTGTAGACATCCATCATCCGCACGGCTTTTTGCCAGATTTGTGGCGCAGCCTTGCCCCGGGCCCGACTCCTTTTCTCAGGATCATAGAAACCGAAATGATTGTATTTGACCAGCAGCCTGTCGCCGAGCTCCCACCAGGCCGCCACGACTTTGTTGGCATTGTCCAGGCAATAGTTGGTTAAAAATTCAACGGATTTAGCCGGACCTTTGGCATAAAGCTCCTGGGCCTTCTGATCGATTTCCGGGACTTTCGTCACCGCGCCGACCTCCCATTCCAGCTGGGCTTTTTTGATATCCTCGAGCGTTTCCGAATAGGCGACCTGGGCATGAAAGTCCGCGTAGTCAAATGCCCAGCGGGCAGAGCCGCGGTTGAGCTCCCAGTGGTCGCCGATATTGAATGATTTTGGCACAGCCGTGACGCCGGCATAAAACGGCATATAGCACGACGTGTCCTGAGAGCCCCAGGCTAGCCAGACAATCCCTCCGATAGGGGCAGGCAGCCAGCCTCGGCATTGAGTCACCGTAGTGTATTCCGCTCCTCGCGTCCCAATCGTCCGCGTGCCGGCGTAATAGTTCGGGTTGGCATACGGGCCTCCCCGGATACCCCTGACGGGATCGAGAGTCGTTCCCCTGCATTTATCGCGTGTCATCGTCATGACGTCCTGGACGGATATCTTCTTGTCCGGTTTCACGGAGAATGGCAGGTCCATGTTGAGCGTTTCGGGCATGAATTTCTGGGACGGCGCGACGAGGTCGAAGAAGCGCCAGAGTCGAGACCTACCTCCGCTGGTGGCCGCGCTTCCCTGGGATGGAGAATAGGCCCTTTTCCAGCTGAAGGGCTTGCCGCTCGCTGGGTCATACAGGCCATTTTCCACGGCACAAGAGACGACATTCGAGGAGGCCATGAATAGATCGGAATTGTTGAGGTCGATCTCCCCGATCCTCGACTCGTTCGGGCAGACGCTGACCTGGTCGTCGGGGATTCTTGCGCCGCACCAGACGGCGCCCGGCTTCCCGCTTTCCGGCGTCCACAGCGGGCCGACCGGCATGATCTCGAAGACCCAGACTTCTTTGGCGTCGGCCACGGCCAGCATCTCGCCGCCGTCGACAAAGCCATAACCGTATTTTTCGGCCAGCGAGCCCATGAGCTGGATGGCTTCCCGCGCCGTCTTGCACCTCTCCATGGCCAGGAGCGTCAGCATCGTGAGGTCCATTTTCGGAGTCGATGTTGTATTGCCGATCTTGCGCTGGTTGCCGATGGTCGATTCACCCATGGCCAGCTGCTGGTCGTTCATGTAGCCGAAGACGCCGTGAACATAGCCGAAAGTATGGGGCGGCTGAGGGATTTCCAAGCCGGTAAAATCCTTTTTGATCATGTCCCACTTCAGCCCTTCTTTGGGCGGCCATGTCCGCATCTGGGAAATGTGATAGATCTTGCGCATCTCGCCCGGCTTATGATTGGCCGCTGGCACATGGCGCCAAGTCCAGTCGCAGATGCCGCAATCCGCCGTGTGTGTGGCCATAACCGATCCATCGGTGGAGACGTCCTTCCCGACCATGATGACCGTGCAATTGTCGGAGGGAATTATTACGTCGAACGACTCAATGTTTTTGCTTTTTAAGGAGGAGAATGTCAGAAACGATCCGATGCCGAGGATGAATACGAATGCCAAGAGAAAAATTGGTATTTTCTTTATTGACATGTCTCAACTCCATCATCTAGGGACACCTGTTGAATCCTCAAAATGTCCTCAGTTTTTTATTTCAACTCAATTGCTCGTCCGAGAATAATACAAAGTGATTCTCTTCCAATTAGTAGAGATCGAAAAGGGTAATGATCTGGAAACGGCTGAAGCGACCATGGAGGGTTTAGCCTTCCCGGGTCCTCCTTCGAGGGCAGCCGGCTCGGAAGAAGCCGGCCGGCGAAGTTGTCTGAGCTTCCCGGCCAACGTCCGTAAAATCGAGGCCGGGAAGCGAGTCCTGAGCCGCCGAGAAGGAGGACCCGGGAACGGCGTGAAAAACCCGGATGGGGAGCGAGGCCGTTTCCGAATCGTTTCCCAGACGATTTTTCCCCATACAAAATGGAAGAGAACCAATAAAGTTTGTTTCTCACTCGTGATAAACGCTTTTCGGATCAGCCTTCCCCGGGTCGTGGAAATAGTGCCCCACGCCGTTC
>Ga0315289_10005064_pt1 | contig 19532 bp, 20 predicted proteins | sample YL17G11_40_MG_FD_203452 | JGI IMG/M metagenome (GOLD analysis project Ga0315289, IMG submission 203452) | Sediment microbial communities from Yellowstone Lake, YNP, Wyoming, USA - YL17G11_40 | ecosystem: Environmental > Aquatic > Freshwater > Lake > Sediment | place: USA: Wyoming | collected...
CTTCGACGGGGACTTCGATCTCCTCTGCTCCGCGCAGAACCTTCGCCATCCTTGGCTGCAAGTCAAGAAGCTTCCTCACGGCCTCAGAGGCCTTACCCTTGACAATATGCTCCATCGCTTTGCCAAGCAGAATGAATCCGATGATCAGTCCGGTTTCTGTGAAGTACACTTCTGGTCCAGTCACGACCAGTGCAGCGGGGAATAAGCTTCTGGCGAATGTGACGAGAGTGCTATACGCCCAAGCCGCCGTAGTGCCGATAGCGATGAGACTATCCATGTTCGCCTGCCTCGCCCTTATCGCGTCTCTTGTTCCCTTGTAGAACCTCCACCCACCAACGAACTGAACTGGTGTCGCGAGCAGGAAGAGCCATATGTAATTAGGCAAACCCAGAATCGTGAGATTCCAATCCTTTGAAGCAATTAGCGGCGGGTACGCGTATTCCAAGAATGCCGTGAGGCCACCAAGAACAAGGCTGAACGTAGTCATGATCTTCAGCGTTCGGAACTCCGCCTCCGGCGCAAGGAAAGCCTTCATGTCCTGCTCGTTGCAGAAGTAGTACATCGTTCCCTTGCGTTCAACCTTGAATGGAGTCTTGTTCTCATCGACATACATTCCACATATGATGTCTTTGGCCATGATGCTCACCTCGCGTATGAGCCAGGTTGAACTCTACCTTGCACGATGCATCTGTAGCCCGCAGTCGTAATTCCCCGTTCGATTTGCTCGATAGTGATTACTCGCGGATCATAGTCCACATGCACCTTGCCCAGAACGTAGCTCACTCGAACATTTTCGACACCATCGAGCCGCGTCAGGGCCTTTGCAACCGCAGTCTGGCAAGCAGTGCAGCACATGCCTTCCACAACGAACGCTCCCTTGGATAGAAAACGGTGGGGTTCTGTGCATTGGCAAGAGGTGCAGAGAGCTTCTCCTCTACTTTGGTCAGGGAAAGCTTGCCCTTGAGGTCGCATGCAACCACAATGAGAACAATATTGCATGTTCCTGGACTCATCTTCGGCCCGCATCAGGAAACTGACCCTCCCAAGGGCGACATCCGCTCTTGCCTGATTCCTGCTATTTGTAGTCTTCGCGTCTGGTTCGTGACTAGTCGAGCGCCGTGACGAACAACTACGCTTCTTTTTTGCCGCATGTTTCCTTCATATCCGGGGCGTGCATTGGTCGGCATCCGATAAAAGTCACATTCCATACATTTGCCAAGGTTGCACGCAAGATTCCCTCGGTCGGAGATGAATTGACAAGACCGCTGTGCAGTTCAAGGAGGACCTCAAAGGCAGCTTTCAAGTCATGCAAAGCATTTCTCGCTAGTATCTGTCGACCTGACAAGACTCCTGTAGAAAGATTGAGGTGGGACGAACAAGAGAGCGCTCAAAGGCCCATATCCAGAAAGAGCGATCCTGAAGTATCTACAGTCCGAATGGAGTACCTCAGAGTTGCATAAGGTGATTCTGTATGGGTTTGTTCACCAAGTACTGTGAGGTTTGCGGCGTCAAACTTGATAAAGGCCAAGATTTCGCGCGATTCGGAGAGCACTTCTGCTCGGAAGAGCATGCCAAGAAGTACGTAAGCGAAATGGAACAAAGACGTCTCGCCACGCCTCTCCAAGAAGATAGCGGCGGATGCTGAAGCGTCTGCTCAAGGAAACATTCCAGATTTGCCAAAGGATGCGGTTTGCAAGATGGAAGTCTCTGAGTCTCACACTCCTTGGCTTATGATGACAAGAATGCGAAATACAAGTCGACGTACAAGGGAGAGGCATACTACTTCTGCTCGGCCGAGTGCAAGAGCCAGTTTGATAAGAACCCAATGAAGTACATCAGGTCAAGATGACAAATCATCAATCAAACGACCCATCAGTGTCGACCTGGCCGCTAATTTGCACCACATTGTGTTTCGGTCTATTGTAGTGCTGACGAATTCGATGTTGCTCAACCGAGGAAAGACCAAAACATCGGTGAACAGGAATGAGAATGTTGAACCTGTCTGTCATCGTGATGGCCATATCATTAGTAATGTTGACGTCAGTATTTTCGACGTCTTCAGTTGCCGCAGACTCGATCAGCGTCATGACTGATCAACCGGTGCACGCTCTAGGGGAGTCTGTCGGAATAACTGTAGCCTACACGGGCGGTGTGCATGGCGATGTTAGTCTCTCCCTCGAGGATTCCTCAGGAGCCGTCATGAATCAGTGGAGTTGGAATCACGCATCCGCGGACCCTTTCCAACAAACAGTATCATACGCGCCCTCAAATCCAGGTATATACACTGTTAAGGTTGTTCATCAACCGCATCACATGGAACCGCCGGCCTCCGCAACGACTCAAGTTGCGTTTTGGAGCGCGCAGGTAGTCAACCTGCAATACAGCAACCCAATTGATGCAGGCAAGCCAGTCAACATCGAAGCGACCTGACTAGACGAACAAGATAGACGCCTGAAGCAGTATGACAATGATGACTTGGAGAAGTCGCTTGACAACAAGGCCGGTCACGGCCCGGCTGCTATTTGACTGACAGAAGGGTCAATGTTCATTTTCTTCGCCCATATGACATCAAGTTTCGACGGTGATTTCCTTCACTAGGTCTATGCATCGAGAGAACCGAACACCCTGCCTTTTCCTCATTATCCTTATGAGATTCTCAAGCATGGCTATTCTCGATGTTCTTCCGATTGTTTGCGGATGCATTGTGAGGTTGAAGTACGGCATCCTAGCTGCGTAGAGTGCATTGAACTCTTGAATCCAACCGTTGAGGGCTTCGCTGGGAGACCTCCGTTGTATTTCAAATGATTGCCAGTCGTCCCATGACCACGCGACCGGCAGTTCCACTATCCCGCTCGACGGGATTACGTAGGGTTCCTCACTGTCCATGAGGCTGCTATCATACTGGAAATTGAATCTCACTAGATCCTCCATCGTGTACGGGCTGAATTCCCAATCTGGTGCTCTGAAACCAAGCGGCCTCTGACCCGTCAAGGCCTGTAAGCGGTCGATTGATTTTCTGAAGATCTCAACTTCATCATTCCGGGAATTGAGCTGGGCCAAGTTCTCATGCTTGTAGCCGTGGACTCCCACCTCATGCCCGCGATGAACAATCTCTTTCACGTTCTCGGGATATGTCTCGGCCGTCCAGCCAGGCACGAAAAAGGTTGACTTGATCGAGTACTTGTCAAGCAGGTCTAGGATTCTAGGAAGTCCCACTTTGGGGCCGAATTGTCCTTTGGAGCGCGCGACCGGTTCGTCGGGCCGCCCACTGTAGGGACCTCGAACCGCGCTATCCGCGTCGACGTCGAACGTCAACAGGACATTGAATCTCATTCCCTTAACCATGGGTCAATCTCCAAATGAGAAATTAACGAGCAAGACGCAAGCACGGTTTATAGGGCTTTCAACGGACAATCACAGCTTGGGCATCCAAGGAGGTCAAGGGAAAATTGGGATTCTGCTACCGCGAATACGGCCGACTACGCACCGTGCTCATGCACGCCCCCGGCAAGGAGCTTCAGTTAGTCCACCCAACTACGTACGAGAGATACCTGTTCGCAGATGCCGTTGACCCGGAGCAGTTTCAAGCGGATCATGAACGTTTCGTCAATGTGCTGCGGTCTGAAGGAGTAAAGGTTCTCCTAATCACTGACGTACTACGCGACCCCCATCTGCTCGATTCCATTGAACGACTGCCCAATCTGGTCTACGTTCGAGATACAGCGGCTGTCACGCGGACAGGATACGTGCTTGCTAGGATGAAGAATTCCGTAAGGCGAAGCGAGACTAGAATCATCGAAGCCGCACTGCACCAACTTGCTATCCCGATGCTGATGAAGGCAGAGATGCCCGCAACGATTGAAGGTGGAGATCTGGTCTTTCTGGACGATGATACGCTACTTCTCGGAGTTGGAAATAGAAGCAACCTGGCGGGTCTTCGACAATTGATGGCCATCGCCACCAAGTCAGGATTGCATAGATTGGTAGCGATCCGGCTACCGCCTTGGGTGATTCACTTGGACGGAACCATGATGGTTATCGATCGAGACCTAGCCGTGGTTCATCAGCCATCTTTTGCAGGCACTGCCTCCGTTTTCGAAAACGGGAAAATGAGAAAGCGTCTGAAGTTCCTTCAGTTCCTGAAAGCAAACGGAATGAGGTTGGTGAAGGTCACAGACTACGAGAGACAAAGACGCGCAACGAATGTCATAGCCATCGGTCCTCGCAAGGTCGTGGGTTACGCAGGAAACGCTAGGGTCAAGCGAGAATTTGCTCAAAATGGCATTGATCTCATCGAGATCGAGGAAGCAGAACTGATTCGTGGTTTCGGCGGACCACGTTGCATGACAATGCCCATTCTCAGGGACTAGTCTTCGGTCGTTCTTTCAGAAGAAGCAACTGCTGAACGTCACTGATGTCCTGTTTCGAGTTCACTTTGATGAAAAGCCAGCGCCCTTCAGGAAACTGATGTGCGTTTTCAAGAACGTTCCTCACATTCCTGCCAAGCTTCAGACTGGAGGCCTTCTCTGCAGGAGTCTGACCGAGAACGATCTGTACGGTGAAACTGTCTTCCCCAGGATACATCGACAGCAACGCTTTTCCAGGTTTCCGAAAACGCACTGCCCATCAGTAGTTCTTTCCATAGAACGCGAAGTCGCGTTTGGTCCGATAGTTCTCTGCCACGAAACGCTCTAAGTCGTCCCACAGTTCCTTCTTCGAGCCGATCGAGGCGAGTGTCTCCTTCATTGTTGGTTGATGCCGTTTCTCAATGAATACTCCCACAGCCATGCCCATCACATCCATCGAATGCGTCGCCGACGCATTCATTTGCCGATTGCCTTGATCGCAGAAAATCGGAGCCTCTTTGAGGACGCCTCGTGTTCTCGTCCCAGTCTCTTGATCTTGATTATCTCGCCGAGAATGCTGATGGCGATCTCTTCTGGACTGTCGGCGCCTATGTCGAGGCCAACTGGAGAGTACACCCGCTCAAGCTGCTTCTCCGCGACACCTCGTTTGAGCAACTGGTTGAACACGAGCGCGGCGCGTCTTCGGCTCGCTATCATCCCGATGTATGCTGCGTTCGTCTTGAGCGAGCCCTTGAGCGCGGGCACGTCGTCCTTATGCCTAGTAAGTATCACGATGTACGTCGACTGATCCACGTGTATCTTCGAGAGCCCTTTGTCCACAAAGTCAGCGACAACCTGCGTCGCTTCAGGGAAGCTCTCCTTCTTAGCCATTGGATCCAGAACTGCGATGTCGAAGTCGAGCATCTTCCCGATTCGGCTGAGAGCCTGTGCCAGATGCCCGCTTCCGATGATTACAATTTTCGATGTCGGCTCCATAATCTCGATCGCCACGTCGATCTTGCCTCCACAATTCATTCCGACGCCGTCGAACTCTTCTTCGATCAGATTGTAGCTGTTTACGTGTACGCCTTTCTCTCCTTCCCTGAGAAGCTTGAGAGCCTGTGCTGCCACTTCGGTTTCAACGCATCCGCCGCCGATTGTGCCCATTGTCGTGCCGTCGGGCTGGATGATCATCTTCGCAACGCGCCTCGGCACAGAACCAGTATGATTGATTATAGTGGCGACCGCGAAGGTCTTCCCTTCACTCGCCAGCTTGCTGATCATTTCGAGGAGTTCGCGCATCTTAGGACCCTCCTGTTAGCGGATGAATTGATGCCAGACGCAAGGATGGCTAGTCATTATGCCGAATTTAAACCACGTGTGGAAGACCGCAATCGCCTTTCGGTGAGATCATGTTCTACGTCGAGTTGGATGATGTCACGCGGCTCTTCGGAAGTATTTGTCAAATTCCTCTTTGGTGTCGATATCGATTAACACGTTCTCTGTGCCGACTTCAACGTACTTGATTTCGGCTCGGTGGTGATTGATCATGGCTTTGAGACCCTGCGTGTCCTCACCTATCTCCGAGACTTCAGCAAACAACGTTTTGTCTATGAGGATCGGATGACCGCTCTGTTGCTGGTGCGATGCAATCACGATTCTGTTTCTGGATCTCCTGTATTCCTCTATGACTCTGTTGATAGACTGTGAATCGATCAGGGCAACGTCAGCGGGAAGGATCATCACGGCTTCCGCGTTGTTGGAAATTGCTGCCAGTCCAACCTTGACGCTTTCGCTTTGGCCTCTCACGTAGTTGTTATTAACCACGAGCTTCCAGTGGAGCTTCGCAAGCTGTTCTTTGAGCTTCGCGGCCTCGTATCCGATCACAACGACTACTTCGTCTGCGCTCGATTCTTTAGCGGTCTTGACGACGCGCTCGATTAGTGTCTCACCATCAACCTTGAGAAGTAGCTTGTTCTCCTTCATCCGAGTGGATTTGCCAGCTGCGAGCACGATCAGCGATATCATCTTCCTGCTCGCCTCGACATTTTCATTGGAACGAACTGCGCTTGCCCCTCTTTCGCCAAGATCTGGCCCTCCTTGGCTACTACTTGTCCTCGGACTATAGTTGTTGTCGGCCAGCCTTTCAAGATCCATCCCTCGTACGGGGTCCAGGCGACCTTGTAGTGTAGATCGCTGGCTTTCACTTTCTTCTCCATCGACAGATCGATGATTACAAAATCCGCATCTGCTCCAACGGCGATGTGCCCTTTCTTGGGATACAGTCCGAACCGCCGAGCTGGATTCTCGGACAGGACCTTCGCGGCTTTCTCTATCTTGATGCGGTTCTTGTTGACGCCTTCACTAAGCACGATAGGGAGCATTGTTTCTATGCTTGGGATTCCGCCCCAAGCGTCCCAGATGTTCTCCCATCCGATCTCTTTCTCGTCAGCTTCTCCCGGTGCGTGTTCGGATGTGATCATGTCAATCGTTCCGTTCGCCAATCCACGCCAGAGCGCGAGCACATCAGCTTCCGTCTTAAGTGGAGGGCTCATCTTCAGGTATGGTCCAAGCTTCAGCACATCCGCTCTGGTGAGCGACAAGTAGTGGGGACAAGTTTCAGCGGTAACGTCTATCTTCTCTCGTTTGGCGGCTGCCACCAAACGCACGCCCTCGGCCGTGGACACGTGTGAAATGTGAAGCTTGCTTCGAGCTGCCCGCGCAATACCGATTGCCTCTCTGATGGCTTTCTCTTCGACGGTGTTGGGTTTCGATTGATTGTGCGCAATTGGATCCATGCGATTGGCTCTCTTCAGCTCTGCAGTGAGTTGCTGGCTAAGTTCCTCATCCTCCGCATGGACATTGGTAATCGCGCCGAACTCCGCGGTCGTTTTCATCAGAGCTTCAAGAGTCGCTTTGTCAATGAAGTATGGAGCGCACATGAAGGCCTTGAAAGAACAGATTCCAATTTGAGTCAACGGTTCGACGTTTGTTAGGTTCGATGAGTTCATCATTCCTGCGTGAAGAGAAAAATCCACTATTCCCTGCCGAGCGCCTCTGTCGATCTTCTCTTTCGCCGCCTCTGGACTATCCACGGGCGTCTTGAGAACCATATCCACAATTGTGGTGACGCCGCCGGCTGCCGCCGCATGCGTTCCGCTCGTGAAGTCTTCTCGCCGGGCAAAATTGGGGTCGCCTATGTGCGCGTGGCCGTCGACTAGGCCCGGAAGAACGAATTTCCCTTGCGCATCGACGACTTGGTCGGCGACAACGGTGATCTTCTTAGCGATCTTTGTGATCTTTCCGTCTTCAGCCAGAACGTCTGCCTGAGTGGCCTTGCTCTCAAGAACCACGATACCATCCTTAATCAAGAGAGAAGACATAGCGTCACTACCAGCTTTGATTTCATCTGGATCAATTCGGACAATATGCGAGCTCTACCTGTTAGAGATGCGTGTTTACGCTTGTTAAGGTTAAGATCATTAGCATGACCCTTCAGACTAGTTGCTAGGAAGCTTGGCATGACATCGATCTTGGTGAAGGACGGCATAGTCGTCACTATGGATCCAAGTCGCCGAATACTCTCTGACCACTCGATAATCATAGAGGACGGCAAATTCAGAGCGATCGGGAAGACCAACGAAATCACAAGAGACTGGAAAGCTGACGAGGTCATCGACGCGTCCGGAGCCATAGTGATGCCCGGGCTCATCTGCAGTCACACTCACCTGTATGGCATGCTTCTGCCAGGCGCGAAGCTCAACATTCCCGCGCCGTCTGATTTCACGCAGATCCTTCAACGTGTATGGTGGCCAGTTGACGAGAATCTCACTCTCGACGACGCCTATGCGAGCGCTCTCGTGGGATGCTTGGAGTTTCTGAAGACGGGGACGACCACCTTTGCTGATACCTATTCTGGACCGAATTCTATCGAAGGTGTTCTTGATAGGATCGCGAAGGCGGTTGATGAGGTCGGAATTCGAGGATTGGTTGCCTTCGAAGCTACGGAGAGACACTCCAACGAAGAGGGGGAAAGGGGCGTCCAAGAGAACGTTCGGTTCGCAATCAGAATGAAACAAGAGCTAAGATCGAAGGCTATGCCTCTCTTCAGCCTACACGCATCCTTCACGATTACGGACGAACTCATTCAGTCTGTGCGAGAACTTGCAAGCAAGTATTCTGTCCCGATCACAATTCATACTTCGGAAGGCCTCGGCGATCTACAGCACAACATCGAACGCTATGGAAAGCGAACGGTCGAGAGGCTTCGAGATGTCGGTCTCCTTGCTCCGGACGTTGTGCTCGCCCACTGCGTTCACGTGAATGATAATGATCTGGACATCATAGCAAAGTTCGGATCTAAGGTTGCTCACAATCCTATGAGCAACATGCTGAACGCGGTGGGGACTGCCCCGGTATCCCACATGCTCAGAAGAGGAATCTCCGTCGGACTAGGCAACGACGGCTACATCTTCGATGGGTTCGAGAACATGCGAGCGGCATACTTGGTCCATCGGCTCGTCTCTAGAGATCCGAACGCAATCGACGCATACACAATCCTTGAGATGGCAACAATCAGAGGGGCCGAACTATACGGTGTAGCCGAGCAATTAGGCTCGATCGAACTTGGAAAGAAGGCAGATTTGATAGTGATCAAGCCGGATGTCCTCCCAACTCCACTCAACCAGGACAGCGTGATCGGCCATCTCATCAATTCGATAACCGGACACGACGTCAGGACAACAATCGTCGACGGAAACATCGTCATGAAAGACCGAAGGGTTTTCACCGTCAATGAGGAGAAAACGCAGAAGCACGCGCAAGACGCTGCAGCTGGCTTGTGGCAACGTCTGAGAACGGCGAAGCCTCAAGTGGAACACATCGCACCAAGTCGCTGAGACAGGGTGAAATCAGTGATCTATGACGTGATCGTGATCGGCTCTGGCCCAGCGGGTCTTACCGCCGCAGTCTACTCTGGCCGCGCATTGCTGAAGACGCTGGTCATCGCTGGTGTTGTGCCTGGGGGCCAGCTCATGCTGACCACCGAAGTCGAGAACTTTCCAGGCTTTGAAGAGCCAGTCCTAGGCCCAGATCTCATCCAACGCATGACGAAACAAGCCGAACGGTTCGGGGCTGAGTTCGTGCAAGACGACGCGACAAGCGTCGATTTCAAGACACGTCCACTCAAGGTCAAGACGGCTAGTGAGACATACGAATCGAACGCTGTCATCATTGCCACGGGGGCCTCTGCGAAATGGTTGGGGCTTGATTCCGAGACTCGCCTTCGCGGCAAAGGCGTGTCGAGTTGCGCCACCTGTGACGGATTCTTCTTCCGGGGAAAAGATGCGGTAACGATTGGAGGGGGCGATGTCGCTATGGAGGATACGATCTTCCTCACGAAGTTCGTCAACCATGCAACAATAGTGCACCGACGCAAAGAACTCCGTGCCAGTAAGATCCTCCAGGAACGCGCCTTCAAGAATCCGAAGATCTCGTTCGTCTGGGACACAATTGTCGAGGAAGTGCTAGGCGACAGGAAAGTCGAGGGCGTTCGCATCAGAAACGTGAAGACCGGCAAGCAGGATGTACTGAAGTGTGATGGAGTGTTCATCGCAATAGGCCACCAACCCAACACCGCGATGTTCCAAGGGCAGATTGAGTTGGATCAGAAAGGTTACGTTGTCATCAGTCAAGGGACAGCTACGAGTGTGGAAGGCGTCTTTGCAGGTGGCGATGCACGCGATTTCCACTACAGACAAGCGGTCACGGCCGCTGGCGACGGCTGTCGTGCGGCGATGGATGCGGAGTATTACCTCGAAGAGAAAGGCCTACGTGCCCACTAGCTCGTAGCCTCCAGTTGGACTAGGCGACTACATCGTACGGCAGCATTGGTAACGCATTTATCGTCTGACGTTCAACTCCCATCGTGCGGTCAGAAGATGTTCCCCAAAGTTCTCGATCAGATCGAGGAGATCATGAATAAGGAAGTTGCGACGGCCAAGCCCGACGATCTTCTTGTCGCCGCGGCCAAGACCATGCTTGAGAGGAAGATTGGTTGCGTGGTCGTGGTCGAACGAGAGAAAGTCGTGGGCATAGTGACCGAGAGCGACCTAGTCAGGTGCGCCGCATCCGGACACGACCCAAACCATACGCTCGTGAAGGATGTCATGAAGAGTTCCCCAGTGACATGCACCCCGCAGGCACCGGTGGAAGAAGCCTACGCTCACATGCGGAGAAACAACATACGCCATTTGCCCATCGTCGACAAGTCCGATACGCTCGTGGGTATCGTAACAATGAAGGATCTAATCTCATTCGGAAAGCTCATCCTCTAGCGGAAGTCTCTCTCATCGATCAACAGTCTACGAATGTAATTCAGCTCGCCAGCAGCCATTACCATCACACACATTGCCGGCTTGTTGAGAATTCTGCGCGAGCAAAGCGAGAGCTGACTCTCCCTTGTTAGTTCACTATGGAGGACCCTAGAACGTCACGGAAAGAAAAGAAAAGGAAGGGGGTTCGTGATGGCTAGTGGAACTTAGTATCCTAGGGCGCCTAAGCCGCCCAAGCCGCCTAGTCCGGCTAGAGCAGCGATACCTAGGAACGCGAGTACGAATGCTATGATGATTAGAACGATTATTGCGACTATGCCGATGACTATCGCTTTACCCCAGCCTGCATCGAAGAAGTGCTTGATCAGTGCTACCCACACTATGAGAGTTACTATGAACCCTATTGCTCCGTGAACGAATGTTCCAAGAATCGTATTGATGATTATGCCCAGCACCACTATCCAGATAGCGTCGGTGAACTTTGCTTTCGCTCCGCCTACCATTGCACGGCCGACAAGCCAGAGAACCGGAGATACGATGATGATGCCCACAATTATCTCGATTATAGTGCCCATCACTGACATGTTTTTTCACCATCTTTGGGAGCCATGGGCGTGCTGATATATGTTGTGGGTTTCTGAAACCTACGAGATCCGAGCAGAGAATTCAATATACGAAGATTCGAGACGGGTCTGATGTCGAGAGTGTCAGAATCTGCAATACCGGTGACTTTCGTTTCGTCAGCTGTCCTCCCTCTGTAGTACGCTAAGCTGTGCCCGGTGTGCGCATCAAATGGACCGTTGCAATTCAAATGTGCTTGGCTGAATGAATATTCGTTTTCGCCTGATGCCTGGTGTGATTGTTCAGTCAATCTGGACCTGTGGAGAGGACGAAGAGATCAAGGCTGAGATTTGAAATAACAGGAGCGAGAGCCCTGAAAGATTGGTTAGGCGCCCGGGGTGGGATTTGAACCCACGCGGCCCAGAGGACCAACAGCTTGCTTGGTCCGATTCTTTGAGATCTCGAGGCTCAACGCCGAGCGCGCCGAAGCGCTCAGGCTCTGTCGCCGTACCTGGCTCGGCAACCCGGGCTACCACGACCGGGTGCGTGCCACGCATAAATGTCGTTCCCTACAAGAGCCCCGCTGACCATGTCAGCGAGATCTGCTTGAATCGCTTTCAATGATCCTGCTTGTTGTCCATTCAGTTCTTCTGAAAAAATGTATTGGTTTGTGTAGGATTTCTTGACCCTAGAGTAGAGATCACTGAAGATGTTGCGACTGCATGGCTTTGTACGAGCGAAGAGTCTACATCTTGCCCGAAACTAACCGCTCATCTGAGCCTAAATGAGCGCTTGAATAGGCTTAAGACATACTTGCCATCCTAGCCGATCAAGTCGAACGAAGAAATGAGAGATCGCCCATGGCCCAGAGAGGGTGCGTCGTCTGCGGAAAAGAAATCCCTTACATTTTCGGCAGACCGCGGCGCGTCTGCTCTCACGAATGCTATCTGATGTGGAAACGGAAACGATACTATCAGACGAAGTTCCTCAAACGGGCTGTTAGAATATCAAACGCCGATCTCGAGTTTGAACGAGAAACCTGCGAATGTGGGTCAGAAACGATGGCATGGACCCTAGAAGGGGTTTTCTGCTCAAACTGCGGCCTCGAAAGCCGATCCCACCTGCTGGAGACGTGGATCCCAGCTGAATTCGTTCCAACCCCTGCCTGCAGATGCTCCCACTGCAAGGGGCAACCGTCCTACCTCGTGTGGCTGCACGCATAGAACTTGTAGAGGACTTTCTGCCCAAGCTAGGGAGTACTACTGTACATTACGTGGCTGCTTTTTGCGGGGCGTACTCGATAGCTACCTCCATACGATCGGGTCTATATCGGTGCTCGATGAGAGACGGCAGAGGTCACTATGACCGAACTGATTACCAATAGTCAGAACATCTACAGCGGAAGACTGCTGAAAGTACACGTCGACACAGTCAAGCTAACGAACGGCAGAGAGACCACGAGGGAGATCGTAGAACACCCAGGAGCTGTCGCGATCATCCCCCTCTTAGACAACAAGAAACTCATCGTCGTCAAGCAGTATAGGACCGCAGCGCACAAACGGTTAGTGGAGATTCCGGCCGGGACACTCGAACTAGGTGAGACTCCTCTCTCATGCGCGAAACGAGAACTAATTGAGGAGACCGGATATACGGCGAAAAGATTCAATAGGCTCTTCTCTTGCTACTTGGCGCCGGGCTACAGCACGGAGAAGATCCACTTCTTCCTTGCGAGGCAACTTGTCCCGACGAAAGCCAAGCCAGCCGAGGACGAGACAATCACTGTTCACGCCATGGATCTGCATGAGGCCCTGAAGGACATCGAGCGCGGAAAGATCCAAGATGCCAAGACCATCTCCGCGCTCTACTACCTAGCAACACATGAGAAGCGGCGACGCAAGAGCAGGAAGCGGGGATAGGCTACCGGGTGACTGCTAGGTCGGCAATGTCGACGTTTATTTCTGACATCGCCTTGAGCGCTGAGACAACGGTCGCCAACCGATCGATGGTTTCCGGCTTTGCATTAACCAAACCCCGCTCTGCTGCCTTAATGCTCGTTTCCGCGTCTCTGTAGAGGCTTGTCGCTTCTTCGGCGAGCGCAAGGTTTCTGGTAAAGACCGCCTCGACCGCGTCCTTGTGCATGCGGTTGAGAATGCCGCCAGCCTTCTCGACGCTTCGGATTGTATTGTCCATGTCTTTGCCTTTCGCCCGTGCCCACGCGCTCTCTGCGATATCTGTAGCGTAGTCTGCGAAGTTCTCGACGAAGCTTGCGAGGATCCTGTGGTCGAGACATTCTATGGCGCTCGTCGCAAGTTTCTCAGCGATCGCTGGATCCGTTAAGGCCGCTCGTACGACCCTCACAAGCAGGAAGTACAGTCTGTCAACATCCTCATCGCGCTCAACCACGGTATGAGCGAACTTTGAATCGCCGCGAACAAACGCCGAAACGGCGTCCTTCTGCATGGACAATGTGATCAAGTGGAGCCTCCGCAGAATCTTGTCAGGAAAGAGCAAAGATGGTTCGATGAGACACTGTATGACTATCTTCTTTGTGTCCTCCTCGACAATCTCAAGACCCACTAGGCTACGAACGATCCTTCTCACCGTCTCCCTTGTGTCTGGGTGGATTGCCTGTTGAGAGATGATTTCGAATACGTCGTATCCGAGGAGATACTTCTCCTCAATCTCTCGCCGCAACATTGGGCTTGGCGTCAACGTGACCGTGCTGATCTTCCGTTCTTGCTCACCATAGGGCTCAGCAAGCAGCTTCCCATCTTTCCGCTCGGAGAAACTCAGAATGGCACCTCTCTCAAGCTTGTTTCTGACGACCCAAGGTTTGGGAAGGGTCACGAAGAATGTTCCGTCTGACGTTCTTTGGAGACGACGAAGATCCAAGCCGGTTCAGCACCAGTGACTCGTTCCATGGTCATTCAGATTAATGAAGTGATCACGGCAGGTCACCAATCCGTTTAAGATCGCCTGACGTCATCTAGAGGCTGTAGTAAGAGTTTCTCCATTACCAGCGAGGAGGCATGCCGTATGCAGGTCCACGAAGAGTTCAAACGCGTCGTTGAGCGCGTGGTCTCTGCAGGATGGCAGCTTAGCACAGATGCCTTCGAGCTTCTGCGGACTTCGGCCGGCCGCCTCGACCAAGACAAGCTAGCTGACGAATTAATTGCCGCAGCAAAGAAGCAGCCCACGGGACGGCACCTGATTGATCGCGACGTTGTCGAGCAAGTTCTTAACCGCCTGCTTCCTCTGGCTGAGACGATCCGGATCTCCGAACCCGTTAGCGCTGACGCGCCAGTTGCTGCTCAGATTCAGAGCGAGCTAAAAGTGTTGAAAGATCCCTCGAGTACTTCGACCTTCGGTGGATCAATGGAAGATTTCAACCGGCACTTCCGGGACCGATTTGTGAAGATGCGTGACATCCTGCAGAGAAGAAGTGATGCGAGGGATGCAGGCACAGTATCGAATGCCCTCAATGCCCAGCAGAACGAGCATGTGAAGCTCATCGCGATGATAATGGAGAAACGCGAGCGAGGGAACAGACTCTTCCTGACTGTGGATGACCCTGAAGATACTGCACAGGTTCTGGTCCAAACTGATCGCGACCGCCAACTCTACGATATGGCCCTAAGGGCTCCACTGGACCAAGTTGTCTGCATCGAGGCAGTGAAGAGCAGCCGGAGTCTTCTCGTCGCCGAGAGAATCACGCTCCCAGATATCCCGGAGAGAAGGCCTCAAGGAGCAAAGGAGGAAGTCTATGCGGTTCTCCTGTCTGACATCCATGTTGGTAGCAAGAAGTTCCTAGAAGACGCTTTCAAACGCGCAATTCGTTGGCTGAACGGCGAGGTAGGAAACCCCCAACAGGTATACGTGGCTCAACGAACCAAGTACGTGATCATCGCGGGTGATCTGGTAGACGGAATAGGAGTGTACCCTCGGCAAGAGGAGCAGCTAACCATTCCCGACATCTACGAGCAGTACAGGTCTGCGGCTAAGTTCATCGAACAGATCCCGGAATACGTGGACGTCATTCTCGTTCCTGGCGATCATGACGCAGCAAGGCAGGCCCTTCCCCAGCCGGCGATCCCGAAAGAATTCGCTGAGCCTCTGTACGAGGCGCGACCAATAACCTCGCTCGGCAATCCAAGTGAAGTGGAGGTTCACGGGGTACGTTTCTTGGTACATCATGGCCGAAGTCTCGTTGACTTGTTGACGAGCGCTCCTGGCATGAGCTTCGATAGACCCGAGAGAGCGATGGAGCTTCAACTAAGGTGCAGACACTTGGCTCCCGAGTACGGCAACCGGACATCTATCGCGCCGATGCCGGTGGACCATCTGGTAATCGAGGATCCGCCCGACGTATTCCATTCAGGCCACATCCATGTGTTTGGCCACGAGCAGTACAGAGGAACGCTCATCGTGAACTCGGGTGCGTGGCAGGCACAGACTGACTATCAGGAGCGACAGGGCATCAAACCAACGCCGGGCCTACTGCCGGTAGTGAACCTTCAAACGCTGAGGCTCAGCGTCACCAACTTCATGTCGACAAGTGGGTAGCTCTCTGCCGGCCAGAGCTAATCCCCTAGCCACGATGCCGACAACACGGATAGGCTCGGGAACCCTCGACGTAGCACAGTAGGCTCGAATGATCTTTCTCGCATGGGCTACCGGGATGCCGACAACTTCAAAGTGCAGCGGCTGCTCCGAAGGTTTCGGCGCGAATACGTGAATTCTCCCCAGGTTGCGTACCAACTCCCATCGTTTGTTCCAGTCTGTGAAATGTTTCTTGAGTGCGCGTTTGACGGAGGCGTTGTCGGGCTTTTCTCGAGAGATAATGATGATCGGAATGTGAAGCATATTGTGAAGTCGTCTCGAATCGAAGATATTGAACCCGGCGAAGGACATCCCTGAAAGAAAGATGAGGTCCGCTCGTTTTCCCTTCAGCAACCTCAGGATTACATCAGTTGAGTCTAGCCCATCAACTTCCAGGACCCCGATACGCATGCTGTCGAACCTTAGTCGATCAAACCAGACCGCAACCAGCGATGCGTGAATGTCACATGATTTGACTGTTCCATCGCGTTTTGATGGGCCGTCGTCTATGCCGACAACCCTAAGCGGCTGTTGCATGCCTTTGAAGGGACCTCGGAACGTGGCCGAACAGTCGCCCGACGAGGGTATCCTCCGAATAGGTTTCAACTATGACTCTAGGTGAGACTCCGAGCCTTATCTTCTTGGTTCTGCCATACCGACCGAAGCTCACGACTCTCGCATTCAGGATTCCCATGACGTCAAGCTCGTTCACCAGCCCGCTGACACGCCGTTGCGTAAGTGGATCCAACCCAGCGACCGAGCAGAGTTCATGATAGACCTCGTAGATGTCGCCCGTGATCACGCCTTCCGGCGCGTGATTAGTGGCGAGGTACGCGCAGACCAACACGATCTTCGAGTGCACAGGTAGCGACTTCAAGACCTCGGCAACTCTGTCATGTTCAATCTTGTGTTGTGCGCGTCTGACGTGGTCCTCCTCGATCGTGCGTGCGCCTTCGCGTTCCGCAAGCTCTGCTGCCACCCGCAACAGATCCAGAGCTCTTCTGGCATCGCCGTGCTCGCCGGCGGCTAGGCCTGCACAAAGTCGAAGAGACGGTTCCGACAGGATTCCATCAGCAAATGCCAGCTTGGCCCTGTCAAGCAGTATGTCATAGAGCTCGTTTGCGAGATAGGGCCTGAAGACGACCTCCTCTTCACTCAGAGAACTCAGCACGCGTGGGTCCAAGAACTCCTTAAAGTGCAGGTCGTTGGAGACCCCAACTATTCCAATCCAGCTTTGACCAAGTTCCTCGTTGATTCTGGTCAATTCGTAGAGTAGAGAATCGTCTTGACGACCTTTAACGAGGGCGTCTATTTCATCCAAGACAACTATGAGAGCGATTTTATCGGCGTTCAGGCCGTTCCTGAACCTCTCGACGACTTCACCCAATGCCAAACCTGTGAAGGGAATCTCAACTCCGACGCATCGACAGAGATCAGCGAGTACTCGATAGTTGCTGCCGGCCATACGACAGTTGACATACGAGATTCGAACCGGAGCGCCGACGTCCTCAGCTTTCTTCTTCAACCTCTCCAACACGAATTTTGCGACTATGGTCTTGCCGGTTCCTGTCTTCCCGTAAACGAAGAGGTTGGATATCTTGGAACCACTCAGGGCCGGCGCCAGAATGGCACCGAGCCTCTGAATGTGTTCGGCACGATGAGGCAACGTGCTCGGTATGTAGTCGTTCCTGAGAACATCTCGGTTACTGAACAGTTGCGGCCCAGTGAGGAAGTTCTGGAAGATACCTTCAAGAACATCTGCCGATTCCATGCGGAACTTCTCCACTGGCAAGCCCTGTGTTTCTACTTGAACTCGTATTAATCATCCCTGTCGAAGAAGCGAGACTAATTGCAACAAAAAAATCGTGAAAACTAAAAGATGTGTATTGGGATGACGTAAGACGCCATGTCCCCGGGACCCCTACCTTTCCGATGGAGACATGTGTTCCCAAGAGTTGGTTGGTTATGGTTCGAAGAAGTTCCCAGTTAGCTAACACCCTTTTTTGGAATAAAACAGATTGTGTGAATTAGTGTACTAGTTACACTAGTGTGACGTGTAACAATGTAAAAGGCCATAGTTGTCTCCACTGGAAAGGGAGGGGTTAGGGAGGCTTCGCTTCTCTCCACCATAGGTTGTGAATCTTCTCTCTTTATAGGAAGACCTGGCAGTTTCCGAAGATTTCGAGCGGGAAATGAGCTCACATTCAGTGAACTAGCACACCCCCCTCCATTTCCGCTGGAATGCTTCGATTTTCCGATGGAAACTGTCGAGTAGCATGAACCATAGGGCCCGTAACTCTCTTTATCTAACTGTACTTCACAAAGCGTTGTGACGGTGTGACTGGTTGGCAGTCAAGCGTCTTAGAATTGAATTCTATGATGACTCAGGCTGCCGACATACGCTTTCGCTTGAAGGTCCTCTCACTCGAGAGAAGATTGCGAGAATCCTTGACTACACGGAACTCATGGGCGGTCTGACTCCTGCGTCAACAAATCATGATCTACCTCAGCACGCGCGCACTAAACTAGACCGTGTTCGAGATCTTGTAGTTCACGGATTCCGAGAGAACATATTCTCCTCCCATGATGTTCGGAGACAGTATCAGGAGCTCTATGTAGAACCGATACCCCTGACGACGGTTGCAACCTACCTCTCCAGGTTCGTTGACAGGGGCCTACTGCATCGTTCCGGCTCTCCCGGCCGATGGCGCTACTCCCTGGCTGAGCGACTGCCTAACGTGCGGGTTGAGTAGTCTCCTGACGGGGAACTCGGGCTAGTACTTCTCTCACCTTGTCATTGAGACGATACTCGTACGGTTGACGGTTTGCCTCTCTCTCAACGAAGCCTTGTTCGAAGAGTGACTTCATCAACCGAGCTGTGTGTTCGCGGGATTTCATCATGAGTCGTCCTATCTCAGGGGCCGCCTTTGGGCCACCTACTAGAAGTTCCAGCACTTGCTTCTCTGTCGGCGAGAGTTTCGCAAGCGTGCCTTCCGTTACGACACCTACAGGGACGGCAGGAGTGCCAGCACTTTGTTGCCCAGGAACACTCAATTGGTCGATGCGAGCACGCATTTCTTGAACTTCTTGCTCCACGTTCTTGAGGTTTTTTTGGAGTCCATCCACTTTCTCAACAAAGCGTTTCACGTTCGCCATCCAGCCCTGCATGAAGTTCAGCAGGCGTTCTTTGTCTGCAGTCTGTCCCTCCATCCCTAGGCGTGTTTGATTCGCTGACAAGATCTGAAGCTGTTCTGACAGTTCCCTCGTCAATGCTTCGCTCTGTTCGATCCGACTCGACAGCGAGCCAACCATGGCTGAGAGCATTTGCTTTGCTTCGCGGTAGCTCATGCGAGAAATGTCCAGCCTTCGAAGCACAACACCAGTCAACAGAGCTCCGAAACCTGCCGAAACAGGCGCAAGCAGCCAGAAATAGTCCAAGACAATTCCTGCCGCCTGACTGTTCGCCTCGTCCGCTTTTATGTCTTGAATACTTCCGCTTTGTCAATTTGACATGGTGGACTGGCGTAATTTGGCTGTGACGCGTCACACGCGTCACACTCGTGACGGCTCCAGTGACGCGCATAGGCATGTGATCTTTCGCGCATACATGAGCCTGCACGCACTCCCTGTGTCTCATGGTCTCGATTCATGCTCAACCCAGGCGGAGTCTTCCTGGGAAGAGGACAGGGCTTGT
>Ga0315289_10005065_pt1 | contig 19530 bp, 17 predicted proteins | sample YL17G11_40_MG_FD_203452 | JGI IMG/M metagenome (GOLD analysis project Ga0315289, IMG submission 203452) | Sediment microbial communities from Yellowstone Lake, YNP, Wyoming, USA - YL17G11_40 | ecosystem: Environmental > Aquatic > Freshwater > Lake > Sediment | place: USA: Wyoming | collected...
AACCTAGACCGGAACCTTTCCGGCAAATGCTGGGATTGCTCGGGGTTAACGCAAGCGAGACAGTGATGATCGGCAACTCGATGGAGGCTGACGTGGCTGGAGCCCGACCTCTCGGCATCAAGACCATCCACGTCAAATTCGATGACAACGCTGATGAGATGCCAATAGACCTCGATGTCACGGTCGAGCCCGACATTACAGTCTCTGCAGTCTCGGACGTTGTGCCGGCGATCAAGCGCATCGCGGGTCTCTGACATCGTCGACCTTTTTGACGACAAGCAAGAGTTCTCATGAAGACTAACGAAACCTAAATACGCGGCGTTCGGGAATGACGCGACCCAGTGCAAACCCTTGGCTGACGAAGGCGCCTACGGGCGATCATCCGAACGTGTTCCGTTGAAGCAGCTCAGTGAGTACGTTTGGGAGATCCCTCAATCATTCAGATCCGGCATGAGAGTGGCTGGAAGGATCTACGCTGACAAGACGCTCATCGAGAAGATGAGATCAGACGCCACACTTGAGCAATGCGCAAACGTCGCCACTCTACCGGGCATACACAAGTGGTCAATCACGATGCCGGATGGCCACGAAGGCTACGGCTTTCCAATCGGTGGCGTCGCGGCGATGGACTACGACGAAGGCGTCATCAGCCCAGGCGGAGTAGGTTATGACATAAATTGTGGCGTCAGACTCATCCGCACCAACCTCAACGAAAGCGACATGAAACCAGCCCTCCCAAAGCTGCTGGATGCTCTCTTCAACAACATACCGTCAGGTCTTGGGAGCCTCGGCAAAATCCGCGTCACGCAGGGAGAGATCGACAAAGTGGTGACGGACGGAGTCGAGTGGGCAATAGATCACGGCTACGGATGGACTGAAGACAAGAACCACTGCGAAGAGAACGGATGCATGGAAACCGCGGACCCATCCAAGGTTTCTTCAACAGCGAAGAGTAGAGGAAATCGCCAACTCGGTAGTCTTGGGAGCGGAAACCATTTCCTTGAGATCGAAAAAGTGGACAAGATCTTTGACGAACGCGTCGCCAAGTACCTAGGAATAGAGCGCGCTGGACAGATTCTGGTCCTGGTTCACACTGGAAGCCGAGGATACGGCCACCAAGTCTGCAGCGACTACTTGCGAGTCATGGAACGGGCCGTAGGCAAGTATCACATTAGCCTACCTGACCGGCAGCTAGCGTGTGCACCGTCGAAGAGCCCAGAGGCAGAGGATTACCTTCCAGCGATGGCCGCAGCGTGCAATTTTGCATGGGTGAACAGACAGATGATCACGCACTGGACCAGAGAGGCCTTCGAGAAGACGTTTGGAAAGACCGCTGACCAGTTGGACATGCATCTAATCTACGATGTTTGCCACAACGTTGCAAAAATCGAGAACCATATAATTGACCAAGAAGGTCATCAAAAGAAAGTCATAGTTCACCGCAAAGGCGCAACACGTGCGTTTCCTCCTGGACATTCTGACATCCCGGCAGAGTACAGAGAGATCGGGCAGCCCGTCCTCATTCCTGGCAGTATGGGCACGAGCTCATGGCTGCTCGTCGGAACCGCGAAGAGTATGGAGCTAAGTTTCGGCTCCACCGCGCACGGTGCGGGACGCATGATGAGTAGAGCAGCCGCAAAGAGACGATGGAGTCCACAGGAAGTCAAGAAGGGACTCGCTGACAAGGGCATCATGATTCGAGCGGCCGAAATGGGCACAGTAACGGAGGAGGCACCGGGAGCGTACAAGGACGTTGACCGTGTCGTCGAGGTCAGCCACCAAGTGGGTATCGCAACGAAAGTATGCCGTCTCACACCAATCGGAGTGACAAAGGGATAGAACCCACTCTAACGTGAAACGGCATCCCACGAACGACATCCCCTGTGAGGAGCTGAGATCTTGAGTAACCTGATGTTGATAACCAGAGCCAACTTCCTGCTGTTGACTGTCGTTATCGTCGCAGCTGGACTATCGGCCTCGTTCTACGCACACGGAGTCTTCAGTCCATTCGGCGCATTCCTCGTGTTGATTGGAGCTTTGCTTACTCACATGGCTGCAAACGTGTTCAACAACTATTTCGACTACAGATTCAAAATCGACGCCAAGACAAGTAAGACGCCTTTCAGTGGTGGCGTTGACATACTCGTGGAAGGAAAGATGAAACCGTCTGTTGCGCTCGGCGTTGGTCTCTTGTGTCTCATCGGCGCTGCTGTGATAGGCGCCTACTTCCTAGTGCGCGTGCTCTATCCTCTGTTTCCCATTCTCCTCTACGGACTGATCGCAATATGTCTCTACACGCCTGTACTTTCGAAGGTACATGGGATCAGCGAGATCGTGGCGGGAACCGGATTTGGATTCATGGGTCTAGGAGCGTATGTCACTCAAGCGAGAGTCATAGATGCCCCAGGCATTGCAGTCTTTGTACCCGTCAGCATCCTCGTTGGATTGCTGCTATTCTTGAACGAGTTTCCGGATGTTGAAGCTGACAAAACAGCTGGGCGGAGGCATGTAGTGATACTGGTTGGGAGAAAGAAGTCGGCTTGGATCTACGCTACGTTTGTTGTCGCAACTTACTTGTCAATCGTCTTGGCGATCGTTGTGGGAGCATCCCCATTGACGGCGCTTGTCTCCTTGATCGCCACGCCAATCGCGTACAAGGCAATACGCATAGTGCTCAAGAGTTATGACCGAATTCCCGAGCTTGTGCCAGCGCTAGGACTGAACGTAATAGCCATCCTTTCTACTATTGCACTGCTCGCTACGGGATTCTTGATCGGATCTTACCTCTGACTTCCAAGTGATCCTCGATTCTAGGGGTCACGAGCCGCACCGGAAGCGTCTAATTCACCGCGCGACTCTCCATAAGAGAACCCCGCAAAGTAGCACAAGTACGATCACTACGCTGACAAGGGAACGAATGATTCCCATAGCGGCCATTAGCATCAAGAGTAGAATCCCTACAGCCAAATAGGGAAACAGTGATCCCGTTCGTGTCCTAATTTGAAGCAGCAGTAGCCCGCCCACGACCGTGATTATCAGGACGATCTCCAACGCCCCTAGCATTTCCCATTCCACTCACGATTCAGTCTTTGTCCAATACATCGCACTGTTCTAGACTATGACGGAAGAGGACTCTCTTCGGTATTGGCCTTTACGTGAAGTGGCTCGATAGCATAGCAGCGTCGGTACTAGACAAGAAATCGTAACTGGAGGGTATGTCGCGGATGAACCTAGAACCCCAATCCTTTGAAGAGGAACTTCTTCTGGCAGTAAGGGCAGTATGGAGAGAATCTTGGAATCCACTGTCCACAGTAGCCGCATCTGATTAGAGGTGAGGCCATTTCAATGCGCCATGTTGAAAATGACGCCCCGCATACTTGCCGCTTCACACCTAGTTGATTGCCATATTGGGACGCGTCGATCGGGGGTTTTCCCTCAATCGTGTCGAAAGAAAGGGATTCTCTCTAAGAAGTATAGTCAGCAAGTATTGCGGATCTTCAAGTACACGCGGGCGGTACACAAATCGGAAGGAGGACTAATATACAATGACGAAGGCTACTCCTCGATCGATTCTCCGATGGAACTTGTAGTTAACGGCCCCTTCGGAGCCTTCGGCAAGACAGCCTTGATAACGGAGATTCCTTCGTTCGAGGCTGGACTCATCGCCTTCTTCTTTGTCTTCCTCTTGATGGGCCTCATGCACTACGTTCTCAGGTCGGATAGAAACAAGATGATGCCACAGTTGAGTCCGCTCGGACCAAAGGACGTGACCAGACTTGAGAATCCTCTCTCGTCATCGGATGCCGCATACATTGGAATGATAACTCTAGTGATCTTGGAACTTGCGTTGGACGCTTTGATAGTTGTGAGTGCGCTTCAAGGGATGGGATCAATTGCACTCGGAACCATGCTCGCGCTCGCAACATTTCTTGCAGCAGCCATCCTTGCAGTCTACAGAAGCACGTACATGAGTGAAGCCTTCACAAGAAAACCGCGATTAGAACTCGTTGCCGCGAACCTGCTAAAGAAAGCCAATGAGGATGAAGAGCATGACTGAGAAATCCGCCGGAGTCGAAAAGAAACCTCGAGTCCGGATAGACAGACGCCGTTTTGTACAGACTGTAGTCTCGCTGGGGATTGTAGGAACTTTCGTCTCATTCCTGTCGCTCCTTATGTCGCTTCTTCCGAGTGCTGGAGCTGGCGAGGAGCAGGGAGAGGTTGACAACGTGTTCAAGTATGGGCCGGAAAAGGGCACGTGGTACTCTGACAAGTATGGAACTGACGTCAAACTGGAGGATTTCGACCAAGTTGGGAAAGGCGCGAGTGTTCTTTGGCGCAGAAGGATTCCAGCCATCCTCATACGCGTTGACGAAAGCAAGCTTCGAGGTGCAACGGCCACAAGCGGATTGATCGCCCTCGCATCCGCCTGCACTCACCTGTGTTGCATATCCACATGGCACTTGGATCGGCCAAACCAGGACGTGTTGTTCTGTAGATGCCATGACGGCGTTTTCGATCCTTACAACATCGTCAAGGATGTAATGCTCAACGGCACTGAGTATCTAGGAGCGAAAGTAATCGCCGGCCCGCCGCCGAGAGCTGCGCCAATCATACCGATCGAGATTACGGATGGTAAAGTCGCCGGCGTTGTCGGGGATCTCGGACTCTATGACTATTGTGGGTGAGTCAGGTCATGTCATCACGAATGAAGAGAATCTACGAGTGGTTTGACAGACGCTTCAACATCTCCCCCCTGATCGCTGAAGCTCAGCGAAGTGTCAACTTCGCCCTGCCGAGCTCTCTGACACGGCAGAACAGGTCCAAGATCTTCTGGTTTGGCTACCCATTCTACTACGCGGGTTCGATAGTCGCTTTTCTTGCTATTCTGCAAGGAATAACAGGCCTCCTTCTTGCCTTCCATTACGTGCCCTCCGCCGTGGGTGATCCGGGAACCCCAACACAGGCTTACGTTAGTGTTCAGAACATCATGAAATTCATACCACTAGGCGCGCTGATCAGAGGGATACATCAGTGGGGGGCGAACCTCCTTGTTGCGGCGCTCGTGATTCATGCTTTCTGGGCGTTCTTCCGTAGCCCGTACAGAATTGGACGCGAGATATCATGGTTGTTTGGCGTCATTTCGCTAGGGCTCGCGCTTGCGTACTCGTTTTCAGGGTATCTTCTTCCTTGGGATCAGCTCGGCTACTGGGCCGCCACGATCAGCGTGCAGATTATGAGATCGATCCCTGTTTTGGGCGACCTGATCGCGCAGATCCTTCTCGGCGGAACCAGTCTATCTGCCCTCACGCTTACTAGGATGTACTTCTACCACGTGAGCCTACTGCCCGTCATCGCGATCATCCTAGTGGGCGCGCACATTGTCCTAGTCGTACTTCAAGGCGTATCGGAACCTGAAGAAGCATGGAAACCACCGCTAAGTCAAAGCCAGACAGGGAAGCAGGCAGGACCACTCTTCGGCCCCTTCATCCCGCACCAAATTGCTCCCGTGCTGATCCTCTCCCTTGTCACGCTGGGTATTGTGCTGCTTTTGGGAGCATATGCTGTCCAGATGCCGGGCGATCCTGCGAACAAGTTCCTCACGCCGCAGTTCATAGCGCCGGAGTGGTACTTTCTCTGGGCGTATGGGCTTCTCAAATGGGTAGGTTGGGCCTACGAAGCCGTGCATTTTGTCCCGCCGGCTACAGTCTTCGGTGTAGACCTGCTGAGCGCAAAGGTTGTTGGCATACTGATGGCGGCGGTGATGTTCCTCGTGCTTCTTCTAATGCCGGTGATCGATCGAGGGACCGAGGTGCGTGTGCTTAGAAGACCAATCAAAACAGCCGTCGGCGTGTGGGGTATCGGACTCCTATCGGCACTAACACTGTACGCGTTGAATGAAATCCTGTCAGCAAGCCTCTCCGTTCCGATCGACACAATGAACTTTTTTCTGGGATCAATCGTGATCATGGCCCCACTTGCAGTCGCAGTCCCGTTCTATGTGATACTTAGCCGTCATGCCAAGGAGACGAGCGCACAGGAGGGCTGAGGATGGAGATCATTAGAGATGTCTTCCAGTATGTTCCTCTGTTTTTCGCGATCGCCTGGTGGATATTCGGCGTCATCAGCGCCTTCCTCTTCACCTATGGAATCAGAAGACATGTGCGCGCGTGGAAGCAAGGAAGAGCAGAGCAGATCCCCGGAACAGCACTCTCACGGCTGAAGAAACTCCTCTATTTCGGAATCGCCCAAGCGAAGGTTCTCAGCAAAAGATACAATGGAACAATGCACGTGCTCATCTCGATAATTGGATTTCTGCTGCTCCTTGGAATGTTCTTTCCAATCTTGGAAAGTGTTGTAGGCTACCTAGCTCTGCTGTTCGCCCTAGGTCTGATTCTGCTTGAATACAAGCGCCTCAGAGCTACCGGGGCTCCGCTTGAGACCGCCTGGGAAGATTCCTTTGTGTTCGGTGTCATAGTCGCGATGGCTGTCTCTGGGTTTCTGATGATGGGAGTAAACACTTGGGCTTGGGACTCCCCCGTTGGAGAAATACTCTCACCGCTCTTCACAGCGCTCGGACCCAAAGTGCTGATAGAACTCTACCCAACCCTCTTTCTAATTCACTCAGCATTGGTCTTCTCACTGATTGCATACATACCAAACTCTCGCCTGATTCACCTGATTACCTCACCAACGAACGTCTACTGGGCGCCGACTACAGTGAAGGGCGAGATGACGACACCATTCGATCTTAAACAGATGATGGAATCAGGAAACTTCGATGTCAAAGTCGGCGCATCTGAAATCAACGACTTCACATGGCGACAGAAGCTCAGCTTCGACGCTTGTACACTTTGCCAGCGCTGTTCAGACGCATGTCCCGCAAAAGCAGGCGGAACGAAACTGTCACCGATGCATCTCATACTGAAACTGAAGAACCTCGAACTGCAGCCGCCGGACACGGCGAAACAGCTTCACGGGCAAACGGTGGATCCAGAGGAGCTTTGGGCCTGTACCACCTGCCGTGCCTGCGTTGAAGAATGCCCGGTTCTGATACAACAGGTCGAGGCAATCTGCGATATGCGCAGGCATCTAATGGCAGAAGGTAAGGTGGACAAGAAGAAGCGGGACCTCCTTACTTTCCTGACAACGGTTGGCAACACATATGGACTCGCCAGTTCAGACCGAGCGAAATGGGCAGAGGGGCTCGACGTAAAGTTGTATGGCGATGAGCCTGACCAGGAGTTCCTCTACTGGGTTGGATGCGCTGGCTCTTACGACACGCGAAACCAGATGGTGTCTCGTGCGCTCGTCAAGATCATGAAGGCTGCTCAGATCAGTTTCGGAATATTAGGAAACGCAGAGAAATGTAACTGCGAAGTTGCACGCCGAGTTGGTGAAGAAGGCAGATTCCAGCAAGCAGCGATGGAATTGATCGAGCTGATGAACAAGCGCGGCGTCAAGAAGATCGTGACTCAATGCCCCCACTGTTATAATACATTCAAGAACGAGTACCCAAGATTCGGCGCAAAGTTCCAAGTCATACACCACACTCAGCTGATAGCGCAACTGCTGCGTGACGGAAAGCTCAAACTCAGGAAAGAAATTGAAAAGACCGTCACATACCACGACCCATGCTATCTGGGCAGATACAACGATGAATACGAATCTCCACGAACCATCATTCGCACGCTCTCCAATGGGAGACTGATTGAGCTTCCACGATCACGCACCAAGAGCTTCTGCTGCGGCGGAGGCGGAGGAAATACATGGTACACCGTCGAAGCCGAGAAGAAGTGCAGCGTGATAAGAATCGAGGAAGCCCAACGGCTGGCCCCTAACGTTCTAGCGGCAGCCTGCCCGTACTGCATCTCCATGTTCGAGGATGCCTCGAAAGTACTTGGGACATCGGAGAAGATGCCTATCCGAGACATCGCCGAACTGGTCGCGGAAGCGCTGGAATAGTCAGTATCATAAACCGTAGCCGGCCATAGGTGCGAGGCGCGTGGTGGAGGAGAAAACCATGCCGAACATAATTGTGCTTGCCAAGCAGGTCTTCTACACACAAGACCTGCGAATTGACCGCACCAACAAGAAACTCGTAACAGAAGGGGTGGCCCGCGTCATCAGCGAATCAGACAAGAACGCGATCGAGGAAGCGGTTAGACTGAAGGAGAAACTCGGCGGAAAGATCACTGTCCTCACGATGGGACCAGCACAAGCGAAGGAAGCGCTCCGCGAGGCCATAGCCATGGGAGCTGACGAAGGCTACATGCTAACTGGCCCCGAGTTCGAGAACTCAGACGCCCACGCCACAGCAGCCGCGCTCGCAGCCGGCATACGAAAGATCGGACAGTTCGACGTGATACTATGTGGTGAGACATCTGAGGATCAATACTCGTTCCAAGTTGGACCTCGAGTAGCTGAGATCCTGAACCTTCCGCAGATAACCTACGCAGTCAAGATCACACTTCAAGACGGGAAAGCTCTCGTTGAGAGAAGCCTTGAAGACTCTTACGAGACAGTGGAATCCAAACTTCCAGCATTCATTACGGTCTCACGAGAGATCAACGAACCGAGACTCCCAACACTCATGGCCATAATGGCTGCCTCAAAGAAACCGATGACCGCTTGGACAGTCGCGGACATAGGATTGAAGCCAAACGAGCTGGGTCGTGAAGGCTCACTTACCGAGCCCCTGAGGTCAGCTGTCGCCACTGGCGAAAGGAAGCGAATCCTGATACAGGGTGAGCCCAAGGAAGCCGCGGACAAGCTTGCAAGCACCCTGATCGGCGAAGGAGTAGTGAAAGTAACTTGACAGCTGCTGAGAAATACGATGGAGTATGGGTATTCTCAGAGAACCCTGCAGTAGCACGAGAACTGCTCTCCAAAGGGCGAGAATTATCAGGAAAACTGGGAACCCATCTGGCCGCCGTTGCACTCGGTGAGAACGTTTCAGAGACAAGCAAGGAGCTCATATCGTTCGGCGCAGACAAGGTCTACGCCGTCCAAGATCCATCATTGAAAGCGTTTGAGGTTCATCCGTACTCAGACGTGCTAACTGAGATGGCGAAGGCCTACCGGCCGGATGTCATACTTATTGGGGCAACCCGAAGCGGACTCGAACTCGCTGCCAGAGTTGCGGAACGCCTCAAGACGGGATGTTGCACAGAATGCTCGAAACTGGGCATTGACCCAGACAGAAAGTGCGTGGTTGTTGATCGTCTCATACTCGGAGGCAACATTACCGAGACGCTGATCATTCGAAACAAGCCACAGATCTTCACTCTTCCGAAAGGGGCCTTCCAACCGCTGAGGAAAGATCCGAATCGGACTGGAGAGATCGTGCAGGTTCAGCCAAAGACAGCTGAATCTCCTGTGAAGGTGGTAGGCCGGAAGCCGAAGCAGTTCGCGGGTGTCAGAATCGGGGACGCTGAAGCCATTGTCTCATTTGGACGTGGCCTCAAGAAGAAAGAAGACATACCAATAATCGAAGAACTCGCGAAAACCATCAACGGCGTCGTTGGCTGTTCACGGCCGGTCGCCGAGGACCTAAAGTGGCTCCCGATCGATCAATACGTAGGATTGTCCGGTCAGAAGGTCGCACCGAAACTGTACCTCGCCTGCGGTATCTCCGGACAGATACAGCATATTACCGGCATACAGAACGCTCGTGTCGTGGTGTGCGTAAACACGGACTCAAAAGCGCCGATCTTCGAGTATGCCGACTACGGAATCGTTGGAGATCTCTACAAAGTCGTGCCGGCTCTAACAGAGGCATTCAAGCAACTCTCGTCGCACAAGTGACTTGCTTCCTCGCCGCTTCTTTCGAGCAGTTTGAACCTAGGAGCGTATCATGGTGAGCATCATCTTGAATTTCCCGGGTCCTTCCAAGGCATGCGCCTCGTTAGCTGGCATCAGAATTGCTTCTCCTTCCCTCAAGTGGTGACTCTTCCCCAAGATTGTGACCGTAGCCTCGCCATCGAGAATCGAGACAAGAGCATCAAACGGTGCCGTATGCTCACTCAATCCCTGCCCTTCATCGAAAGCAAACAGGGTGACAGTCCCAGTCTTCTTGTCCACTATTGTCTTGCTTACTACAGCGCCTTCTTGATAGCGGACTAGTTCAGCCAACCTGGCAACTTTGCCAGACAAGGCCTTCCGGACTGATTCTCCCGCATCATTCGCCATGTGATCGGCGCCTTCAGTGGATCGATACAAAAGCATGATAGACATCTATAGGTAATGTGGCTGACAGCAGTTGGACAGATCGAACACTGATCCGGAACAGAGAGCTGAGGCGAGATTGGAGGAGCTAAGAATTCCACAGCTGAAGGATATCTACGCTGCGAGGGGCATAGTCAACCGCTATCTGAAGCCGACTCCACTCCTCTACTCCCGACGGCTCTCGAAACTCCTCGAGTGCGAAGCCTACCTGAAACTGGAAAACCTCCAACCGACACGATCATTCAAAGTCCGCGGAGGCGTCAACTACATGGAGAAGATGAAAGAACAAGCGACTGCTCGTGGAGTCATCACAGCCTCGACTGGAAACCATGCACAGTCAATCGCTTACGCAGGCTCACTGTTTGGGGCGAAAGTTAGCATTGTAATGCCTCATGGTGTTCCGCAGATGAAAGTTGACGCAATTAAAGACCTGGGCGCAGAGGTGATAGTCCACGGCAGATACTACGATGAGGCTCGGGAGTACGCAGAGAAGTTTGCCGCCAAGAGAGGTTTCCTCCATGTGCACGGCATCAACGAACCATTGCTTTACGAAGGCGTTGGCACCATGCACCTTGAGATCATCGAGGAACAGTCGGATGTGGATGTTGTGATCAACCCGATCGGCGGAGGGTCCGGTGCTTCTGCTGCATGCATAGTCTACAAGAGCCGGGATCCTCGCATCAGAGTGATAGGCGTCCAGGCTGAGGGCGCACCTGCTTTGTACCGTTCGTGGAAGACAGGTGTCACAACGTCTACAGATGGCGTCAATACGGCTGCAGAGGGGCTCGCGACAAGCCGAGCATACGAGCTGCCCCTTAGGATTCTAAGAGAGAAGCTGAACGATATCGTACTAGTCAGTGACCAAGAGATGAAACGAGCTGTCAAGACCATTCTCAGCACAACGGGACAAGTGGCAGAGCTATCAGGCGCTGCAGCAACCGCTGCAGCTTTCAAGATCAAGAACGAGTTGGCCGGAAGCAAAGTTGTGCTCGTCCTCACTGGCGGTAACATAGAACCCGAACAGCTTGCTCAGATCCTGCAGGAACAGGTGTAAACAATGCCAAGTCTGAATCTGCGGAATGGATGTTCAAAAACCCGGAGGAATAGACGTGCACCACAAGCCTAGCGTCGTTGTAAGCAAATGCTTGGAATTTGAAGCATGCAGATACAATGGTCAAGTTATGCGGAATGCTTTTGTCAGGAAACTAGAGAGACACGTCGACTATGTCCATGTCTGCCCCGAAGTTGCGATAGGTCTAGGCATCCCGCGTTTTCCGATAAGGATTGTCTCTTCAAACAGCCCGAAACTCGTCCAACCTGCAACCGGTAAGGATGTTGCAGATGCCATGAATAATTTCTCCGAGAAGTTCCTGTCATCGCTGAAAGAGGTGGACGGTTTCATACTGAAGTTCCGATCACCATCACATGGAATCAAAGATGTTCGCACATATGCTCAGAGCGAGAAATCTCCGGCAACCGGCAAGGGTCCAGGGTTCTTTGGCGGATGGGTTCTCAAGCATTTCCCAGGTCTGGCCATAGAGGACGAGGGCAGCTAAGAAGCCTGAAGATTCGAGAACACTTCCTCACGAAACTGTTCACCCTTGCACGCTTCCGGGCAGTGAGGAGATCCCCGTGAAATGCATGACTTGGTTCGTTTCCATACAGGGAACAAATTCCTTCTGATGGCGTACAGCCAGAAGGAGCTGAGAGTGCTGGGTAACCTCGTCGCGAATCCCGACAAGAGATCATTTGGGGAAATCACTGAGACATACGAAAAGCATCTGCACAGCAGTCTGGAAGATCCGCCTAAGCGCACATCCAACATTAACGTTCTCATGCATCTCCTAGGCCACTTCTCAAGAGAACTCTCAAAGAACGAGCGACAATTCTTCCTGGAAACACTGGAACTCTACAGGGACGGAAGAGTACCATTCACGTCAGCCCTGAGATTGCTCAAGGCATGGGCTGTGAGATTTCAGAACCAACACTTGCTGAGTCAGACATTCTTTGACCCCTATCCTGACGAGTTAATCGAATGGACAGATGCAGGAAGACCGATAGACATTTGAACGAACTCAGTCGCAGCAATCATTGCGCTGGAACTGGTATCGGAGGTCTAGGGGATGGGTACCTCTGCCTACCCCTGTAGGCACTCCTTACCGTGTCTTCTATGCTGCGGTTATTGCGGCGCCTATTGCAGAGTTGACTAGGCGATGCCCGCACTACAAGCCGAGCCGAGTGTCGACTACTGAGTGCCGCATGAAAGGAACGCGGACTGAACGCGCTGGATCAGGCCTCGGTCTTGCGGGAGCCCCCGACAAATGGAAGCGAGAGGATTGAGGAACAGAGCACGCTTATCGTCAAACGAGGATCGAGTCCCAATTTGGCAAGAGTTCTGCCTTGCATGTCTATGTCGTCTGCCTTGCTCAGAACGGTTGCGACATCGAGTGTTCGGGCGATTGAGAGGATCTTCTCAAGTCGTTGGTCCGGGAGTCTGAAGAGCATCCTTCGAATGCGACGCATTGTGTCGAGATCGCGACCTATCTCGCGCTTCCATCGTCTCTCATACTTGGAGAGGAACGCTTCGGAGACGTCTCCGCATCTGGACGCGTTGTGAGCAACCTCCCCTGCGATCTTCCCACAGATGATGCTGAACACAATTCCTCCGCCAGTTGTCGGCTTCACCTGCTGCGCTGAATCTCCTGCAATCAGCATGCTCGGATGGTACGTCTTCCGAATCGGCCCCCCCAAAGGTATGGGATGAAAAGTAACATCACGCCGTTGCGCGTTCTTCAATCTTCGAGAAACGACAGGATGTTTCGTCATGAACTTCTCAAGAAACAATCTCGGATTACCATCGCGAGTCGCGAGTCCAACCTTTGCAGATCCATCTCGCCAAGGGATTATCCACGCAAAGAATCCGGGCGCATGCGCGGATCCAAGGTACACCTCCACCATATCCTGGTTCAGGTCTTGCACACGGTCGACGTGTACTTGAGCAGAGTTCACCCACATGGATCTGGAGCGCTCGCTCGTGGGCCGAAGATGTGCAAGCGTGGGCGATGCGCATTCACAGTCTATAATGAGCTTGCAATTGAGCGTGTGTGTCTTGGCACCAACTGAAACTCGTAGTTGGACATGGTCGTCATTAGGAGTTTGGACCGAGGTCGCCCGTGAATTGAACTGGATCTGTGCTCCTGCCTTCTGTGCTTTGTCTGCCAAGTGCTCATCTAAGCCTTTGCGATCAAGAACCCACGTGATTGGGGCCTGACGCTCGAGTTGAAGAACTTGACCTGACGGTGAATGGAAGATTGCGCCCCGTATCTGATTCCTTATGACCTGCTTCGGCAGTGAGATGCCTAGACGTTTCATGCTGTTGATTCCGACGTGACCCGAGCAGTGTGATGGGATACCGATTCGATCGTGTTCTTCTAGAAGAAGGACTTTGGATCCTAAGGAGGCGGCGATTTCGGCGGCTGTGGCACCGGCTACGCCGCCGCCGACTACAATGATGTCGGTGTCCAAATCCACTGGATATGCATGCCTCGGTTTGGAACAGCCTCTTCGTCTAGAGCTGAAAGCTGGATGTTCGTTCCGAGGCTAATTCTGGTAAATAAGGCTCGTGAACACGCATAGGATGCTAGGCTATGACTGCGTGGAGGCAACGAGTTCTACTCGTCTTTTTCCTTTCATGAGACGCGAGACGCGGAGGATGCCTTTGATTTCAAGCTTGAGGAGAACGCTGTTCAATTCTCGGAAGCTGATTTCCCCGTAGCTCTCTTTGACTTGATCTAGGAGGTCGCCGTCGGTGAGTGGTCCTTTGCGCTGAAGGGCCTCAACGACGGCTAGGTTGAGAGGGCGGGGTCCCCAGATCTTGTTCATAGTGCTCTCCTACTCTTGTCCTATGAGATGATTGCAGTCGGAGTAACGCGCTCCTTTCTGGATCGTTCGGAGAATTGTGCGTAGTACTGTTCCATCCTTTCATTGATGCTGGGTTTGATCGTCTCAATTGCCTTGTCGAAGTCTCTGCGTGTGACTTCCTTAGCATCGACACTGTCACGAAGCGCGTTCATGGCTGCTTCCCTGCAGAGGGCCTCAACATCTGCTCCGGAGTATTCTCTTGCTTTCTCGGCGATCTCTTGTAGATCCACGTCTTTTGAGAGAGGCATATCGCGGGTATGGATCTTGAAGATCTGCATGAGCGCCTTTGAGTCTGGTGCGGGTACGTCAATCAGACGATCGAACCTACCTGGCCGCATCACTGCCGGATCGAGTATGTCAGGCCTGTTCGTTGCAGCAATTACGACTACGTTCTGGAGTGATTCTATGCCGTCCATTTCCGTCAGAAGCTGACTGATTACCCGCTCCGTTGCTCCCGAGTCCGAATAGCCAGCTCCTCTTCTTGGAATTATCGAATCAAGTTCGTCGAAGAAGATTATTGCGGGCGCTGCGGTCCTTGCCTTCCTGAATACCTCTCTGATTGCTTTCTCAGATTCCCCAACCCATTTTGAGAAGATTTCAGGTCCCTTAACTGCGATGAAGTTCGCCTCGCTTTCTGTTGCGACAGCCCTTGCAAGCAGGGTCTTGCCGCATCCTGGGGGACCGTAGAGTAGTATGCCCCTTGGAGGTTTGATGCCCATCCTCTTGAAGACTTCTGGCTTCTTTAGAGGCCATTCGACCGATTGGATTAGCTCATTCTTTATTTCGTCGAGCCCGCCGACTTCCTTCCAACGTACTGATGGGATCTCGACGTAGACTTCCCTCATCGCGGTGGGGGTGATCTCTCTGTACGCAGAGAGGAAATCGTCCTCATTCACGACCATCCTCTCCAATATTTCGGGTGGAACACGTTCCTCTTCGAGGTTTATCTCGGGCATATAGCGCCTAAGCGCTTTCATCGCCGCTTCTCTTGAGAGCGACGAGATGTCAGCTCCGGTGTATCCGTGTGTGATGTCTGAAAGACGTTTGATGTCAACATCTTCGGCGAGCGGCATGTTTCTCGTGTGTATCTGCACGATCTCATTGCGACCTTTCTTGTCCGGAACGCCGATCTCGATCTCACGGTCGAACCTTCCAGGACGCCTCAATGCAGGGTCGATCGCATTGGGTCTGTTTGTCGCGCCGATGACTATGATGTTACCTCTAGTGCCCATGCCGTCCATGAGTGAGAGAAGTTGTGCAACAACACGTCGTTCAACCTCACCCGTAACTTCTTCCCGTTTCGGTGCAATTGCGTCCATCTCGTCGATGAAAACGATGCTCGGGGCGGTCTCGTGTGCCTTCTGAAAGATCTCCCGAAGTCTGGCCTCGGATTCACCGTAAAACTTCGACATTATCTCTGGCCCGGAGATTACGTAGAAGTTTGCATCAGACTCGTTCGCGACAGCCTTCGCTAGGAGTGTCTTGCCGCAACCCGGAGGACCGTAGAGAAAGACCCCTCTGGGCGGCTCGATGCCGAGTCTCTGGAACAGTTCTGGATGCCGAAGAGGAAGCTCGACCATCTCTCTGATACGTTGTATTTCTTCCTGAAGGCCCCCGATGTCTTCGTAGGTAACCATTGAGATGCCTTTCTTCTCTGGTGTCGGCTCGCTGAGAACTTGCACGTGACTAGTCTCGAGTATCTTGACTGGACCGTGCGGTCTGGTTCGAGTGACCACAAGCGGGACAGCACTTCCGAAGATTGACAGAAGAGTCATGTCGCCTTCAACGAACGGCATGTCCATGAATCTGCGTTTCACGAAACTGACGAATTCCTCATCGACACTTAGCCTTACGTCGGTCGGCGCGAAAATTATCGCTTGTGCATCTTTCACGTCGGCTTTCTTAAGCACTACATACTCGTTCAGCGCTACGCCTGCGTTTCTTCTGATCAGGCCGTCCATTCGTACGATCTCTTCGCCCTGGTCTTCTGCGTATGCGGGCCATGCAACGGCGACGGTCATCTTCTTACCATGGATCTCGACAAAGTCACCTGCAGTGATTGCGAGTTTCTGCATTGTTTCGTTGCCTATCCTCACTTTGCCGTGGCCGACGTCTCTTTGTCGTGCGTCGGCGACTCTCAACTGTATGTCTTTTCCTGCCACGTTTCTTCATTCCTTGATCTTGATCGGTTTTGCGGCCCCGCTTTCCCGATGCGGCCGGGGCCCGCGAAATCTGTTACTATAGGTAACGGCCCATGGATATAAGCGTTACTTTTAGTAACAGCGCTCAGGCCCGCCAAACATTGACGACCTGAATCTCACCCACATTCTCCACGGACTTCAGGGCCTCCTCAACCTTGTCCATTTGCCCCTCTTGCTCAGGCATTGCAACCCTTGCAACCAATGCCACGAGCCCGAAAGCTATGGGCTCCTCATCGAACCGGGCAACCACTGTCCCAGGCGGCAACGCCTTCTCGACTTTCTTTCTCAGTTCTCCAAGATCCACCGTGGTCTCGGTAGGGAAGATCTTGATTTGTGCAACTACCTTAGCCAAGCACCGTCACTACCTATGGCCCCGTGAATCCACACTTCGCACACTTGTATGATCTGCCGAAGGTCCTGCACTTCTCGCAGCGCCACATAGTGACTTCACCACAATCTGGACAGGGAAAACGCACCGCGCCTTCTCCAGGCATTATGGTTCTCGAGCACCAAGTGCAGGTTGGCATTCGTACCGTTTTGGTTTCGCTCAGTTTCAACGCCTTCTTTTCCTACAGGGCACCAGCCGCCATTTATTTATCCGTTGCTCGGGGCTGGACCCAGCCGATCCATCCAACCGGAAATGTCAATCTCGGCCTATTGCGTAGGACCGTAGCGAAGCTGTAGGACCGACAGGCATATTTCATTCTCTTGTGGGTGCCTATTCCTAGTCGCCTCAACTTACGCTCGCAACAGAGTGTGCTACGCACTTGAAAATCGATACCGTCTGCGATCTGAGTAGCTTCAGACGGTTCATGATCGTAAGCACCTGCGACTCATTCATTCCTGACGAATTCGTCGGCGACGAGAGCATCTTCCCCGAAAGGGCTGCAGAAAACGGAACCATGTACGTAGAGGCCGAGGATAAAGAGACTCTTGAGCAGATCAGAGACATAAGATTCATGCGGGTCTCGAATGTTCTCGGCATAATCTACAACTCGAAAAGCGGGAATACTCACTTGAAGTGGAGGCAGTTCAAAGGCGACCTCGGGAAGCTCGTTGGCGAGGCAAGCACGAACACAATCGTGAACTTGAGCACCGCGGGCGCGCTTAGAGATGGATACGTCAGGAAATACCGCAAACAGGGCGAAGAGGAAGCGCTGAAGGGACTAGGGGACTAGCACACCCGGACGCCGCTGGCTCCAGCGTCAAAGTAACTGGTAATTCTTCTCTGAAAGAATGCCTCCCTTAGCATGTGGCTGCTCTGCAGCCATGCCCTGCGTGGAATGCTTAGCCTCGACAAGCCGAATTCCAGCGCCGAGTTGAAGTTATCGAATCGCACTGGGTTCCTGGAAAGTGCTGCTCTCACGCTCTCTCTCACGTTCCATACACCGACAGGTAGAATGTATCCCGGGTGGATTTCTCTCAGAACCAAGGCTGAGCTCTGTCTCCTTTCTCTGAGGAGATGCTCTGCGATTGCAAGTCGGCAAGCATAGTAGCAGCCACCAATGCTCGCATAGGTTGTCCTTCCCTGATACCCTTCGTGATCGCCCATCATTGCCGGATAGTTGCCGCCCTCGTTCCATGCTGTTCCCGGGAACCAAGCTTCTATCGACTCGTAAGACCACTTTTCAGGCATGAGCATAACGATGTATCTGTTGTCGATGTACTGGAAGGTGTGGACGCGGAAATCGTCTATAGCGGGGAGATGCTTGATGTCATCGAGCAATCGTTCTGAGATCGTACTATCGACTGCCGTTATGCTCCAACGGGTTGGGACAAGACGCCTTCGCGATCCAACTCCAAACATGCCCATGCTGAGGGCTCTCTGTATGCGCGTGACTTGGACGCCGTCCTCATGTAGAGTAAGTATCGCGTCAGCGGCGTTCAGATCCCGATCATAGTATGCCTTCTCTATTCGTGTATCCGCCTTGACCCCCCAAGCCTGAAAACTCCGCAGCGGAGCTGAGGGGCCGAACGGCTGCACTTCGTCGCTCAGTGTCAGAGGGCCTCCGGGTTTGCGTGCGAATCTAGCCTCTGACTCTGCTGGGGCGGCGCTCATGGTGAGCTCTTGGAGTCGGTCGACTATTCCGAAGGGTTCCTGTGCGTCGAAGATACTGACGCGAGTCTTCCCCCTGACGAGCGAGTATCTCATGTCGACTATCTCTTGTATGGTCTTGCCGAGCCAGAGCTCAGGCGCATCGAGTATTGTCGTGTCTCCATGGTATGGTGGTATCAAAGGACCGACAGACACGCGAGGATACCCAAATCTACCTACAAACACCCCGGGCGGCGTAGAGCCGTCTATCTGTTCAGAGGAAACGAGATTGCCGTAGGTGGCTATCGCTCTTGCCTTTGCCAGAAGAGGGCAAGAGATCTTACCACAGAGCATTCTCCCTCCTCTACAGCGTATGCAAAGATCCGCGGAGGGGCCTCGAACTATGCGAAGGTCTTTCAGGGCATCGGGTTCATGGCCTATCCCACTTGAGAGAAAGTCATTGACCCAGACTAGTTCAGAACTCAAAGACATGCAGCCTTGGTGGCCCTAATGGAATATCCATGGATGTTGCAGACTATTTTAAGGTGAGAGAGGCGAATGTAATTGATGATTGTCTTGTCATTCGGCGTGATTCGATCACAAGGACGTGTATGTCTTTCTGTGCAGCCAATGAATCAGACACGCCTTTGATACATCTCAATGTGTCTCCTCACACTCCTGTTCTCGAAACGATTTAATTGCCGATCCTGTACTGCAGAACTCTACCGCGAGCATAAGACCCAGCGTCGGGTAGTCGTCAAAGTGAGACATGGCAGGATGATGCCCTTGCATACAAGGAATGCCTTGCGAGTTAACCCAAACAACATCCCGAGAGTGGCTATCATGCTACGAAGAATTGGATTTGCAGATCCGGTCTTTCAGGGATGGAGGGTTGGGCAAAGATTCGGTGTGTCCAGGCCTCTCACAGATCTACTGGAATGGCACATACAGGGGTTTGCGGATGGTGCGGTAGATTCCCATGTGGAAGTCTCACGCAAAAGGTTGCAACACATTGTCGCAAAGCCAGGCTCATACTACTTGCCCTTGATGGAGATACTCAGAAGATACGGCATTCCGTTCCGTTTCGCAACCAGAATTCTACCTGACGCAGCCTACCTCTTTCTGCCTGAACCGTTTGGACGTATTGTC
>Ga0315289_10005067_pt1 | contig 19526 bp, 16 predicted proteins | sample YL17G11_40_MG_FD_203452 | JGI IMG/M metagenome (GOLD analysis project Ga0315289, IMG submission 203452) | Sediment microbial communities from Yellowstone Lake, YNP, Wyoming, USA - YL17G11_40 | ecosystem: Environmental > Aquatic > Freshwater > Lake > Sediment | place: USA: Wyoming | collected...
TCTTCTTCACATGGCGTAGAAGTCCTCTCAGAGCCTTGACAGGTTCGTCTGGGACGGCGACTTGGGGACTGATCTGATGTATCGAAATCCAGCTCCTGATCGCTTCAACTGCCGCTCTACTCAATGACCCGCGTGAGTAGCCATAGCTCTCCATCGAGAACTTTCTGAACTTTCTATCTAGCTCCTCTGGCAGGTAAACTCGGAGCGGCTTCATGGTCGAGGGTTCGAGCATAAAGGTATTTAAGCCTTTATACCTTTAGGCCCCAAATGCAGTATTCTACTCGGAATCTGACGATTCTTGAGGCTGACTTCAGCAAAATATCAGGATGTCTAGAAATCGAAACCTAGAGGCTTATGGTTTAGCATTTTCTGAACGCGCCAAGCCGTTTCCTTGTTCGTTTCTATCGACGGTGTCTCCTCGTAACGAGGTTTCTTTGCGTTCGTCTCGGCCATAGCGAGAGGACAAGGGTTCCGATGAAGGCGAATACCAACACAACCGCTAACACCAAATATGCTTCTAGATTTCTCATCTCTATTTCAGTCGTCCCCACTTCTCCGGTTGTCCTCTGATTTGCCCATGTTGTGTGGAGAGGACTGGGAATTGTCACATCTCTACTGTTAAACGCCCACCACGCCCAGCCGATCTGATATTTGTTGAAGACGCGTAAAGCGTCTCGGAGCCACTGCTGAGTGGGGACTTGGCCCCTCCGGAGGTGCAGAACATCCGCGGTACGGTAGATTATTAGGTTCATATTGAGAGACCTACTTAACGAGCTGGTCGCGAAAGGAAGTCAAGAGAACACGAAGTGTTACGGAAACATGATTCGAAAGGCAGTAGTTCCAGCAGCGGGATTGGGTACGAGACTTCTTACTGCTACAAAGGAGCAGCCAAAAGAGATGCTGCCCATTTTCTCAGCAGATGATGGTGGCCTTCTATGCTTAAAGCCAATGGTGCAGCAAATTTTCGAACAGCTCTTCGACTTCGGGATAAGAGAATTCTATTTCGTTGTTGGAAGAGGCAAAAGAGCAATCCAAGACCATTTCACTCCAGATCGACCGTTTGTCCAGCGTCTTAGCGCCCAAGCCAAGAACCGTCAGGTTCAACAACTCGAGAGCTTCTACAAGAGAGTGGATGACTCCACCATCGTATGGGTTAACCAACCAGATCCCAAAGGTTTCGGCGACGCGGTTCTGCACGCTGAACGCTTAGTAGATGGAAAACATTTTCTCGTCCACGCAGGAGACACATACATTATCTCAAGGAGGGAAACCATCGCAGCTAGACTCACACAGGCTCAAGCGAAAGGTCATGCCGCCGCAACTCTGACACTAAAGAATGTCAAAGATCCGCGTCAATACGGTGTTGCTAATGTCTCCAAGGCAGACAAAGAAACCCTAGAGGTCAAGAAAGTTGTCGAAAAACCCTCAAAACCTACAAGCAAGCTCGCGATCATGCCTGTCTACATATTCAGCCCCATCATATTCGACGCGCTACGGATGACTCCGCGAGAAAAGGGCGGCGAGCTCCAGTTGACAGACTCAATCCAAAAACTGATCGAAACAGGGCACAAGGTCCAGGCCATCAAACTGCGTCCAAATGACGTTCGTCTCGACATCGGTACACCGGAGAACTACCGGGAGGCTCTCGAGCTTTCATATCGAAATGTGTCGGCCGGTAAATGACATTCAACCGAAATAGTTTGTCTACTTACACATTGGCAGCAATTGCCTGCGGCCTGTCGTGATTTCAATGTCAACTTCTGCGTCGCAATAGTGTGCTACTTCTGATCGCCACTTACGACCTCGACCGCAATATTGGAATACGAGCACAACCATAAGTCAGGAAATGCAATCTACATCGTTAAGAGCAGATGGAAATGACCACAATATCAGTCTTCGGTCTTGGTCGCGTCGGACTGTCGACAGCGGTGTGTTTTGCAAACAAGGGATACAGAGTGATTGGGATCGATACAAATGAAAATGTCGTTGAACAGATCCGAAAGCGCCGACCTCCCTTCTTCGAACCTCAACTGGATGAATATCTCAAGGCGGCGATTGACAGAGAAACGTTTCTTGCAACCTGCGATCCATCGTTGAGCCAGGAGTCTGACCTGATACTCATCGCTGTTGGGACCGCCACCAGAGATGGTAAGACAGATCTGAGTGGCGTCGAGAATGCAGCAGCCACAATTGGTCGGTCGCTAAGTCAAACTGAACATCGTCAGGTTATTGTCATCAAGAGCACAGTCCCTCCGGGAACTGCTCGAAAAGTTGTTAAACCGACTGTTGAGAGGGAATTCAATCGCACAGCAGATAAGCAATTTGGCTTGTGTTCCAACCCTGAATTTCTGCGCGAAGGCAATGCGTTACATGAGGTGGAGTTCCCAGACAGAATAATCATTGGTAGTGACGATCCCGAAGCCGCCGAGACGCTTGAGAGGTTCTACAGGGAATTTCATGGTGGAAAACTGCCCCCGATAATACGAACCACGCATGAGAACGCTGAGCTGATCAAATACGCCAACAATGCATTCTTGGCAACTAAAGTAAGTTTCATCAACTGTGTAGCGAACGTCGCTGAACGTTTCCCTTTCACAGATGTAAAGACCGTCGCGGCAGGTATTGGAGTCGACGCACGAATCGGGTCAGAATTTCTCAACGCAGGTCTGGGCTGGGGAGGCTCTTGTCTTCCCAAGGATCTCGACGCTATGATTGAGTTCAGTAGAGCCTCGGGCTACAATCCCCAGCTCCTAGAAGCGGTCGCGGAAATCAATCGCAAGCAGTGGCAGAAGGCAACACAAGCAGCAAGGGATGCTCTGGGAGAATTGGCGGGCAAACGAGTCGCCATCCTAGGTTTTTCATTCAAACCACAAACCGATGATTTCCGAGGAGCGGCATCCATACCCATAATCAACGATCTTCTTTCCGAAGGAGCAGACGTGGTGCTTTACGATCCGGCGTCTATGGATAACGCCAGAAAAGTCTTCCAAGACAGAGTCAGTTATGCAAGAAGTGCGTACGATTGCGTAGAAGGAGCTGAATGCTGTATTGTAGTCACTGAGTGGGACGAATTCAGGACTATTCCTCCTAGCGCATTCGTAGAGAGGATGGCGCAACCAATCGTAATTGACGGTCGGCGAATCTATGAACCAGACGAGTTCATGCACGCCGGAGTCCGATTGTGGGCAATAGGCTTGGGCCCAAGAAATGAGTAGCAGGGGTCGTGGCGCACAAAAAGGATTGCAGTTATGGGTTTGTCATTCGCTCATAAGTGTCTAAGCCGGCGAGTTACCTTCGGTGATATGTTCGTAGACTGGGTGAAAAATGCCCGCGTCAGTTCTGTTCTCAATCTCGTTTCTTGAAATGGGCGGTCTATAGCGTACCATCGGAAAATCAAGTCTTCCGCATTTGAAACCAAGTGCTGTAAGGACAGTGGGCATCCGCATCTCACAGTGACAATAAGGTAAATCCTTCAAGTGGACCAATGCTTCCAGTGCTTTTCGGGAGATCATGTTTCCCGCGAATAGACTTCTGTAAAGAACCGGGTCGAGTCCTCGACGCTTGAGCCACTTCAAGGTAAGTCTTCGTGCCCCTGGTGGGTTCGAGTAGTAGAACCAATCCGAGGCAGCTCTTTCGTAGAGGACGAACGCCGCGTCATGTTGAACATATTCCCCATATATTGATCGAATTTTCTTCGTGGCGTACATGTCATACTCATAGTAGACAAGGTAGTCGAAAGGTAACATCCGACCTGCGGTATCAAACCACTGCAAGATGGCGCGATCTGCGTTCAGACCATAAGCCATGGGCGTAAAGTCGCAATAAAGGCTCAAACCATTTCGTTCAAGCACCGCCCGCAACTTCTCTAATTCTGAACGACAACTGAACGTTCCCAATTTCCTGTTTATCGCGCTGGACAGCCTAAAGATATGCGATGATTTTAACGCGAATTTGTTGACATTCGTCCAATATCGTTTTTGGAAATCGCGGACCAAGGGTATGTACAGAAATTGCCGAACCCCAAAACAAGGAACGAAAATGAGCTCGGGGTTCATCGATACAAGCCGTCTTAGACGCTTCAATGAAAGGGCATCGAGGCGATGAAACTTGTACAACACGGCAAAGTCAGTCATGTTCGTCCACTACCTCCGAATGCCCAGAGAAGCAAGAATCTGATTCTCAAGCGTCTCAGCTATCTTGTCAGCCGAGAAGCGTGATGCTACAATTTGGGAGCCGAGCGAGGGGTCGAGCTTATCGCGTATCTCAAAGAATTCACGTATTCCGCGGGCTATTTCGCGAGAGCTCGTGCCTTTCAAGTAGAAAGCCACTGGGGCGTCGCCGATTATCCACCTGTTCGCAGGAATGTCAGACACGATCAAGAGTTTATTCATCGCTAGAGATTCGAGGACTTTAATGAAACACTGATATCTCCACCATGGGTGGTCGGGCATCGGCACAATCTCTGCGTCGCAAGCCGATATGTAGTCAACGACCTCAGAAAGCGTTGCCGCGGCTTCCGGGATTTTGACAACATCCTCTAGAAGATTCGATCGCACAAGCGTTCGGAGTTCTTCTCGTAGGGGGCCATAACCCAGTAAGACAAGAGTAGCTTTCACACCCTCTTCTTTCAACATTTTGAACGCCTCGACCGTTTCCCGTATGCCTCTTGCTCTGGACAGAGCGCCATGATAAAGAACTCCTAATCGGTCAGTGAGTCCAAGCTCTGCTCGCAGACGTTCAACTTCAGCCATCGATTTTGGATAAAAGCAACCCAAGTCAACTGATGAAGGCCATACGGCAATCCTACTTTCCGAAAGGTGTAGCTGATTTGAATACAGCCTGCCAAGCATCGGAGTTATGAAGAATATCTTGTCGAAAAGAATTCCAGCGCACCTTATCGAAAGCGTATAGATGAATAACAGGGCCAAGCTTCTCAGGCGTCCTCCGGTTTCTACTGGATTAGTTGCAACTCGGAGAAGCAAGACAGGATAGCGACTCCAGAGACGTCGAAACAGAAGATAAGGGAAGAACGCGAGAATCGAGAGAGAATCAAAAATCAGACAATCGTACCTGCCGGCAGACCTGAGCGCTTTCCAGACCGTCCTTAATTCAAAAAAAATCAATGAAAGAACTGGAGTGTTCTTTCGCAGCAAAACAGTCTCAAGCTTGAAGCTACAGACACTTGGGAGGGTCATTTGTGCACCTGGACTTGTGGGCATCAAAACGGTGACCTCATGCCCTCTCCTAGCCAGCGCAGCAAGTTGTCTAAGTTCTGATTCCGCGTAGAACTCTTGTCCGATAATTACATAGCGAATGACTAGAATTCTCAGTTTAGGTTTTTTCTTCTGACTTATCGCAGGCTTGAGCATCGGAGAGTTCTTCGCCCGTACGGCGTAGGTTCTTGGAATCTGTCCCGACAACGACTTATGCCTCTCTTCAGCGACCTTGGTATAGTGTCTGCCAGAGGAAGTTCTCAGCAAATCTGCAGAACTTCTCTCAGCAGTATTAGGTATATAACGCATTACGGGATTTCCAGCCTTTTTTGGACACACAAGCACGATATTTGTCCGGGATCACGACTAGGTCTTCCTTCATTGTTTCTGGGAAATAGCTATCTGCGAACCACTTCGTCTTCTTGAAGATCATGGACGGGGCGAAAAATGCCAGGATCAAAACGTCTCTCCACCTCACTCTTTGACACAACCCGCCTGTACCGAACCCCCGGAGAATTGAGTCTCCCACGCCCGAAACCGAAAGCTGTCAAAATTGTGGGCAATCTCATTTCACAGAAACCAAAAGGGAGTGATAAATTCACAACGGCTCCAAACGCTTTTCTTGATAGCATGTTTCCCCCAAAGAGGCAAGCGTAAGGAACAGGTTTCAGTTTCCTTCGCTGGGGCCATCTGAGAATCAATTTCTATGCCCCGGGTGGATAGTGGTACGAATGTCACTCAGGAGTGGCTACTCTCTATTCGACGAATGCAGTGTCGAACCGCGTATACTCGTTGTATATTTCGGATGCTCGCTGGGTAGTGCAAGTGTCATAGTCATATAAGATTGCGCGCCCGAAATCCATGAATCGGCCTTGCATGGCAAACCAGTCTATGATGCTAAAGTCCAAGTTTAGAAGTCCTATTGTGTAAAGTCACACTCCAGACTCATCCCGCTAAACTGAAGTATGCTCCTCAGAGCTTTCAGTTCGTTTCCGCGACGAAAAGATTCTACGTTCTCATTTACGCATCGCAATAAGCGGCTGTGGAAAGTTATCTGTTTTCTTGCCTGATTGTTGTTAGGTTGGCGATTCCGATGTTGTAGCTGAGGGTTCTGAGGTGGAGTTCTCGTCTCTGGGCTGTTCTCTTGCGGCTGAATAGATGGTTTCCGTAGCATCGCTTCAGGGCGCTGTATACGGATTCTGCTTTGCTGCGTTGATGGTACCGCTTCAGGAATGTGGTTTGGTCTTCCAGCCATAGGGTGAGGATGTCACGCCATGGTTGGCTGCCGCGTTTTCGTATGGTTGTGTTCCGTTTCGGTTTGATGATTGGCGTACGGCCTTTCATGGCGATGAGGTTGCAGTTTCGCCTTGAGAGGTAGGCTGGGTCTGCGCATAGGTCTCCGCTGCTTTTGGGTAAGGGTTTGAGAAGTGTCTTGAGGATGGGTGAGTCGTGTCGGGTGCCTCTGGTTATGTTCTGGTTGAGGATCGCGAGGTTGGCTAGGGCGATGAGTACGTGGAGCTTCAGGTACCTGTGCCGTCTCAGTTTCCCTTTGACGGTTAGCCATGTCTCGTAGCGGTGGGTGCCGTAGCCTGTGCTATCTGCTGTGAGTCCCCTTTTTGGTAAGGCTTTGTGAGTTGAGTGTTAAGCCTGCGTAGGTATGCTTCGGGTAGGCGGAGCATATGGCTTCGGATGGTTGTGTGGCTAGGCGTCTTCTCTAGGCCTATCCTGATGCGTTGCTCGGGGAAGGCGCGTAGGTATGCGCTGATGCTTCGGTAATCCATGTCCAGCCACGTCTTGAGGAGGAGTAGAGTGACCATGGCTTTCGCTGGGTAGGGTGGTTGTCCACGCTTCTGAGGCGTCCATGGGGTTGGACTGGATTCCACTATGTTCTTGGCTTTGCTCAGGTAGAGGTTGACCTCGTCTCGTCGGTATCGCTCGTAGCCTTTCCAGTCACGCTCGTACCTCTGCCAGTCTCTGTCTCCTCGACCTTTCCTAGGCATTATGCTTCAAGACAAGAGATCGTGACCAGTGTGTTAGCGATTTGAGGCATCGCAGCGGCAACCCTGCACCGCTACGCCTCCAAGCCCAAACAAGAAACAGGCCGATTAACCTTCCACAGCTGCAATAAGCAAAAGAGATTTCTAGTTCCATTTCAATGGTCAATTCCTACGCAGGACAGCTTGCCGTCGCAGGCGTGATCCTATCGACGGAATGAAGAAATGTTCAAACTCCAACTCCTGTTTCCCGGCTGGACAGAACGACATTTCCAGAGGGTTGCTTCCCTAATAGAAGAGAATAGCATGGTTTTGGAGCTGGGTTGCGGGAGCGGTCGACTGCAGAAATTCTTGCAACAAACCAAAGACTGCATATGTGTCGGCTTGGACATTGCGCCAGGAGGTTTTCAGCAAAACAGACACCTCTTTGTTCATGCAGATGGCGTTCAACTTCCTTTCAGGGATAGCGTTTTCGACATTGTTATGTCGCATCAGTTCATGTCCCACGTTAGACTACCCCTTCACTCCTTGATTGAACAGATTCGTGTTCTTAAGCTCGGCGGGCGCTTAATCATGTCTGACGGTAATCTGTTGAGTCCCGCGCAAGTGTTTGATCTCCTGTTTCTATATCCGATACGCACGAGAGGTCAGCGGGGTGGATTCAAATGGATGAAACGGGTAGGCAAGGGCATTGTCTACAAGAACTATCATCGTGGCACCCCGCAAATGGACGAAGAAATCAGGTCGCGATTTTATTGAGAGGAGTTGTTCAAGAAAGCAGGCCTTGTAGACATTACTTTTCCATTCAAGATAAGTTACTTTAGCGACACATACATCGTTGGAACAAAGACAAAGTAGCTTGGCTTTCTGGGCAACTTTCAATAAAGAATTGACAACACCAAGGTCTATAACGAAACTTTTTCCGCCTTTACAAACTTCGGCTATGTCAATAGTTTGCGGTAAAGCTCAATGTACTGATCTGCAAGCATCTCCCAGTTGTTCTCGTTGAAAACGAACTGGAAAGCATTCTGACCGAGGGTACTACGCAGTCCTCGATCGTTAAGTAGGACCTCAATCTTTTCAGCCAGGTCGGCAGAGCTGCAGGGCGTTGCAAGTAGGCCGGCATGATTATTCCTGACAACTTCGCGCGTAAAAGGATAATCGAATGCTACAATTGGTTTTCCGCAGCCCATAGCTTCTAATAACGCTACGCTGCCGGCTTCGTAAGTGCTTGGCAGAACTACTACGGTGCTTGTGATTATCTCCTTTAGCACACTGTCTTGCGGCAGGTGGCCGAGAAAACTCACGTTTTGACTCAAACCTGAAAGACGAACTATCTGACGGAGCTTGTTGAACAGAGGGCCTTTTCCTATCAGTTTGACACGAATAGTCGGATAGCGTTGTCTGAGTTTCGATGCGGCTTCGATCAGATACGTTACTCCTTTCTCCCAGACGAGTCGTCCGTAGAAGAGTACGTCCGCGCTGTCTGACTGAATAGATGTACCGAATCTATGTTTGATCTTTGTCAGCTTATCAAAATCAATGCCGTTCGGGATCACAGTCGCTTTGGCTACTGGGAATTCCGGAAAGAAGGTCGCCACTTCCTTAAGCAGGGTGTGGCTCACTACTACTACTTTTGATGATTTTATCAAACATAGTTTTGTGAGCCATTGGTTTGTTGGAACCTCGAAGAGATTGGATAACAATTCCCGAATTGACCATGAATAGAGTGGAGTGTTGAAGAAGACCTTAGAGCTTGATCTTGGTACAGCGTGTATTGTGGTGACTAATGGCTGGTCTTTCGCAAGAAAGGCTGCCACGGCCCCCGATTGAGGGCTTACCGCGTGCACGATATCGAAGTTCTTGAGTTCCTCGCGCAAGAGGGAATAGTTTTGAAGTTGGAACCAATACGCACGGAGAGCTACGTCTGCAAATGGAAGACGGACAACCGTCAGATAGTCATTGATTCTTTCCTCTGTCCTTTTCGGCCTTCTTCCACAAAAGACCGTTATCGGGACTTTCTTGCTAGAAAGAAAGCGAGCTAGGTCGTGACAGTGAGAACCAACTCCGCCGATATGATATGGCGGATATTCATGGCAAACCAGCGCCACTCTTGGATTGTCCATTCATTGATCACGAGTTGTAGCATCGGGCTGAGATTGGATGCATTGTTGTTGGCCGAGCGGAGTTGCCACCGGAGGACTCGAACCTACAAGGCTCCATCTCACTTCTCCCGCCTACTTCCCAGCCATTGCTATGGCGTATGCTTGAAGAATGTTGCTGATTTGCGAATCCCATGCATATTTCTCTCTAGCAATTTCTCTGACCCGCTTCCCAAGAAGTTCCGCTCTATGTTTATCTCTTAATAGCTGAACTATTGCTTCAGAAAAACCATTCAAATCGTCCCTGCGCAGAAAGTGAATTCCGTCTTCTAGGTCTATGCCTTCCGCTCCTTTAGTTGTCGAGACGATTGCTTTCCCAAGAGCCATGTAGTCGACTATTTTCTGTCTCGTACCCGAGCCTGAGAAAATCGGGGCGATGGTTACGTTAGCGCCGAGTACTAAGGGGCGAATGTCTTCGACTTCCCCGGTAAAAAGGACACCGTCCATACTTTGATCGACCAGCCATTGAGGAGGGTTTTTTCCGACCAATATAAACAGAGCATCGTTGACCTGCTCGCGAACAATGGGCACTATGGATCGCAAGAGGATGCTTGCGCCCTGTAGGTTAGGAAGATGATCGAAGGAACCCAAGAAGAGAACTGCAGGCCGACCGAAATTGTGGGGCACGACATCTTCAAAAAATGTGGGGTCTGCGCAATTTGGAACTACCTTGACCTTTTCCTCGTCCACGTGGTACAGTCGCCGTATCTCGGCGGCGTCGCTGCTGGAACAGGCAAAGACGACGGACGCAATTTTCACAGCCATCTTCTCGACAGCCAAGATTATGGGACCTAAACCCGGTGTAGATCTGAGTAAGAAACCGGTTGAGAAATTCTTGGCAGATTCTTTAGGAATCTTCTTCAGCTCTCTTATGAACACAGCTTCGACCCCATGTTCGTCCAAAACGACTGGCTTTCCCAAAATTCTTACAAGGACCATAAGTGGCAACAGAAAGGGGTACTCAAACTGAACTATGTCGGCAAGAAGTATTTTCCTCAGAACAATTGAGTTCCAAAAGTGCGAGAAAATAATCACCAGATTATCATTGAGTCGAAACGTTACTGGCTTGATCTTCCAGATGGCTACTGGATTGACTAGCGTAACAACGGTCGTCTCCCATTCAACCTTTGAAAGCAAACGACTCATTGACATAATTCGTCGTCCAGTACCCTTCGTCGGCGGGTATGGTTTCAGGGGTGTTAGAAATACTATGCGCGTATCGTGACACCCGCCGGGTTCGTAAAGGCCGCCCAGTGTGCTGCTTTTCATTCGACATTATAAATCGTTTTAGGCTCTTGGGAGGGGCTGAACTATCCACCCTGATCTGTCAGTGATGAGAATCTTTAGAGTTGAACAGAATCGACAATTCGTGAACTACTGGAACTACGAGCGGCCGCATCAAGGAATAGGCTGCCTCTACCCGGCAGACGCATACTTTAGGGACCTGACACATCACAGTGGATAGAACAGCTCTTGGGAGGGGCCTCGCGTCTGAGTGTTCGGATGCTCAAGCTTCCTGCGCAAGAGATAAAGGGTTTCCATACAGGTCGTCTGCCAATCAAGGTGTAGGTTCTTATTGGCTCTATCTCGCGACGTGGGATTAGGGGCGGCCGTTGTCATTCTCCTGATAGGGGTCTCTCTCATTCTCTTGTCTTGGTGGAATACGTATCCTCTATACTTAGCCTCGATCGGAGAATATACATTCGATAAGGTATATCCTGCGTACTGGATGGGGCTCGCCCTCTCGTATCTGGGTGCGCTTGGAATTGCCGCCTTGTCCAAAGACAGAAGGATAAGATTCGCCTGTTGTTTCTTGTTCGTGCTTCTTTCTTACTCGAGCTACTTCTTCTACTCGTTTCTTCCTGGTCCAGACTCGCCATATTTCACGGCTCTGACGCTTCGTTATGACAAAACCGGTTCACTTCTACCAAGTAACGTAATACAGGATTACTATCAGTGGCCCCTCCTGTTTGTTCTTGCGAGAACTGTCTCTTCAGTCATGGACTTGACTATTGATGCTTCGGTGAAAGTGCTCTTCGTCGCTTGGAACTTGGCCCTGGCGGCAGGATTATTCACGTATTATCTGAAAAGGGATATTACGAATGCTCACATGGCTTTAATGGCATACGTGGTGGCAGTCTATGGATTCTTGGATTGGCAATTCTCACCCCAGACATTAGGCCTAGTGTTCCTGATCTGTTCACTCATCATTTTGGATCGTGACAGCCTCTCTGCTAGGCTTGTTTTGCTTGTGAGTTATACTGCCTTGGTTTTGACTCATCCATTTACGCCTGCTTTCTTGATCCTGCTGTTCTTCTTCATGTTTCTATGGCGACCGAGACGATATGGAATAATCTTGGCGGTCACCTCTGCGATTTATCTGTTCTATTTGGCGTTTCGGGGGATCTATCTCTTAGAGGTAGTTAGCGCCATTACCACTGCTTTCCTGGATCAGTACCAATCTATCTTTATGGTAGTGGCAAGAGAGCCGCTTACAAGACTAGATGCAATCGCGCAATTTGTATCGAGAGCGATCACGCTCAGTATGTGGGCTCTGCTGGCGAGTGGCACCCTGATGCCTCTGATCAGGCGAAGACTACCTGCTTTGGATACTTCGTTGATCACAACGACAATATCATATGGAGCAGCTGGAGCAGTAATACCAATACTTGGCTTTCGAGCAATTCAGGTATTCTTCATTCCAGCAGCCCAAGGAATCCAATTTCTCCATCGCATGAAACGCGTCAGGCCACTCATATTCATCTATCTTATGATTTCAGCCTCGCTCTTTCCACTTGCGTTGCTACATCAGAATTACCAACAGTTGAACTATGCAAGCATCCACGAAAGAAGTGCGGCGGACTTCTTGCTGATCTACGAGGGGTCGCGGAACTATGTAATTGGGGCTAGGATTCTCATTGCCCAGTACATGGCCGCTCTTGCTCCATCTGAAAAACCGTTCACATACGGCCGGCCGGATCAGAGCTGGACGGATGCCAACTATCTGCTCATCAACGCTGAGTTAATGGTGAGTATACATCGTAGGGCAGGAGCGCAAGCACCTGATATCGAGGGAGCGTACCGAATATATGACAACTCGCAGTCTCAGATCTATTTCTTTTCAGTTAGGTAGACACATTTAACATTCAGAAGGCGCTGACCTCGGAAAATCTGGCTATGTTCGGCACAGATCTAACGTGGCTCATCTCAAGTATCTTGACGTTGACTGCGGGCCAAATTTCTTGAGGCGCGCATCTAACTACCGACACCCCCGTTCTCTCCAAGCCCAGCAAATCAATTTCGTCGATTATTTCAGAAGGGTCGAAAGCGACAAGCGCGAGCATCACCCAATGATTCAACATCGCTGCATATCTAGCGCCCTCGAAAAGTCGGTTGAGATTTCTCTTACCATCGGTGACTGTGATTAGAAGGACGGGGGTTTGCAATTGGTGGATTATTTCGAAGGCTCTAAATGCGCCCTAAGTTTTCGCATATATCTCCTAGAAGATTCGATATGAAACGGAAGAATTTTCTCGGCAATGGCATTGAACCGTTCCGTGGACGCTCCAGTTCTTTTAGTAGCATGCAACTGTCTTCGCAGGGTCATCGTTTCAACAACGAGCGCTGCGTGATCTCGAATCCTATCAAACCATATTGGCTCTAGAATCCTAGTTGACTCCGAGCTTTCGAGAATCGCTCTAAGGATCCTTTCCCTATTCTCCAGTAGTGGGTATATAGATTCCCCCTTCATTGAGGCCCATCCAAGTTCTGAGCCCGTTTGGTACTTCAAGGTTTTCAGGTCCACTAATGCATGAGCTATCCACCCTGATATGTCCCGGACCGTATGGTTTGGGAAAGTCCGGGGAAATGTGGCGTGATGGATAGAACCGAGAAGAAGTATACTTCAGAGATCTCCGGGACACATCATAGTGGATAGAACAAGGTCCACTAATGCACGATACCTCTTGACAGGGTGCGACCAAGAAACACCATTCTTGACTATGGCTTGGCACAGCCTGTCACCGCTCCTCCGTTAGTCCGGTTACATAACCGAAGTAAGCTCTGTAGCGTCCCATTCTTCCAGATCGAGATGGACCGAGCAATGTTCAGCATGACGCGTCGCAAGAAAGTCACCCTCAATATCGCGATTGGAGTTGTTCTGATCTCGATCCTTTCGTCGGCTGCGAGCGCCCAAGCTGTTGTTCAAGGGACAGCCCTTCTGGCCACTGCTAAGTTGAACAACCTGCGCTTGCACACGTCTGGACCTTGGATCAAGGACGTGCAAGGAAATACAGTGACACTTAGAGGTGCAGAGGACTACCTGCGATGGGAGTATGCGGATGCATCCCACAATTTCGACCCGTTGCGCTACAGCGACATATCTCCGCAGAAATATGACCTGTACAGGCAGAGCGGCGCGAACTTCATTCGCGTCCACATGAACAAGTGGCTGTGGGACAGTTCCCCGAACTATGTGAAAGCTTACGACACTCTAATTGAATGGACGAGTCAACGAGGCATCAGAGTTGTCATTAACTTCGAAAGCTACACAATCATTGGTGCACAATGGCCGGTGTACGATTGGACGCAGGAGCAAGTCATCGACTACCTAGTAAATGGAACAACTCAAACCTTCCTAACTCAACTGGCGAACCATTTCAAGAACAAAGATAATGTAATAGGTTTCGAGATTATGCCTGACAGAATAGCGGACACGTTTTGGGCTTCTTATCGCGGAGAAACACCTCAACAAGCCAGGGCAGAATACCGACAAGCGGTTATCTCCATTATTCGGGCGATTCATGCTGTAGATCCAACGTTTCTCGCATTCATATACCCAATCTGCTATGTTTGTCTAATCTCCTTCATTCAAGAGTCACCTATCACCGAGCCGAATACGGTGTGGGCTGCAATTCAAAGCGTGAGCTGGGACAAATGCTGCTATGACTATGCGAAAGCGTACTACAACGGCAGCACAAGCCTTGGCTATTCTCTCATGGCTTCATTCTACCAGCAAAACCTATTCTATGCTACAGAACTTGGCTACCCAGTAATTCTACTTGAGACTGAAGCGAAGACGGATTTGCCAAGTGCGGACCAATATGTCGCTGACCTTTTCACAATTTTCCGGCAGAACCAAATCGGAATCTGTTGGTGGCCTTACGATATTCCGCAAGGCACAAGCGGTTTGTGGGGGTGGATCAATCTGCTCCAATTGAGTGGCACCAGGCTAAAGTTAACGCCCATCGGTCGAGTGTGGGCAAAGCATTTACAACTATTCTCAACCTAACCGCTCGGAATACGTCGCGTTGAACCAGATCCGAGTCCAAACCGAATGTTGAGCTCTCATCGTCTGCCACGAGAATACCAGATCATTGTAGAAGGGCAGGGTGTTGGATCGCTTGGGTTGACCTAGACGCTTCAATTGCAACACTTTCCGTTTCCTGACTCATGGCGGGTCAAGCACTTTGATTCTCTCAGCAACTCGTCCCTGAATTGCCTTTCGTGAATTGGGACAGACCTTGCGGGAATACATCCCGTCACCTCTCCGGAGGATCTGGGCAGGATCGACTGGAAAGCAACGGCGCGGGCCGGAAAGCTGATGGCTCGAGATTTCTACCTTGAAAGAGATCCCCCAATAATCCTCCTCGTCGACACCTCAGCCCTAGCGATTACCGAAAGAGCAACAGGATCGAACTCCAAGACACTGCTCGGCGAACTCGCCAGCCTCTTGGCTAACGCACAGCTCGCACGGAGCCCCATCGGGCTCATACTGTATGACGATCGAGCGGTGACCGCGAAGATCGAGGCAAGGGTCGGCGTGGAGAACAGGGAACGAATACTGCGCAAGTTACTGGAACGCGCCAAGCATGCCCCGGCCGGCGTGTCCGTCACACGACAGGCGAGCAAGCCTTACTCTGGCTTGGCCGCGGAAACCCAGACCATTACGAGACAGTTGGAGTCTGTGAGAACTGAACCAACCTCAGAAGTGTTTGCCTGGTTTGCCCGCGCTGTTCTTCCCTTCTACAGGAACGCCATGTCGAGATACCTTCCGAGACTGAGAAAGGAAGGCGTGTTCAGGGCATTCGAGGCAGTCTTGGATCTAGCTGAGCCTATGCTCGTGATAGCCATCTCGGATGGTCGGAAGAACTTGGATGGGCTCTACGAGGGAGCAGGCTATGCATCAATGTTGAATCATCAAGTTGTTGTCGTGATCCTCGCTGACTCGGGAAGAAAGGCTCTCACTGAGCTGTTGTCCGATTCAGAGCCGATTCGAACACGGACCATAGTGTGCTCGCTTGGGGAACTCTGGAACGCTGTCAATGCAGAGATATTGGAAATCGCTCGAAGACGGTTTAGGAAGCCTGTTGTCGAGGCCCCTTGAAGATGAAACCACTTTGGCATGATTAGGCACTCGTCCCGGGGAACGCCGGAACGCTGATCTATTCGGATCGTTTAGATCAAGGTTATATCAGGTTCCCTACCCTCTCTTGAGAGCAGCAAGGGATAGGGCATCTGATTGGATCTTGAGCGATGGTGGAGTTCAATACGGACGATCGGCTTGACAATGTCCGTGTTTGGGCTAGTGGCTTGGCTTTATTGGGCTGGGTAGGGGCATTTCTTGGAGGCTTGGAGCAGCCATGCTAAGTGGTTCCAGTGGACGATTCGAACTGACTAAACCTGCAAGAATCGTCATAGTAATACCTGCCCTGAATGAGGAGGGAGGGATTGGCGCAGTTCTTGATGAAATCCAGAGCGTTCAAGGCCACGGACTGTCGATTAATGCCCCCAGCGGACCTACTTTCGTTGTATCGCTGGAATGTGCGGTCGTCGTCGTGGATGGTGGCTCCCGCGACAAGACGCCCGACATCGTGAAAAGCCATGGAGCAACTCTGCTAGTGGAGAGAAAAAGAGGGTACGGCAACGCGCTCATGGCAGGTTTTGGCTATGCAGTTACACACCTCAGACCTGACGTGATTGTCATGATTGATGGTGACGGAACCTACGACGCCGAGGACATTCCGAGACTTGTACACCCGATCCTGATGGATGAAGCGGACATGGTGTTGGGAAACAGATTCGCCCGCATGCAACCGAATACCATGACCTTAACAAACCGGTTGGGGAATCGAATCATTTCTTGGCTCTCGCGGCGCTTCTTAGGGCTGAATGTTTCTGACACACAAAGTGGCCTAAGAGCCCTTGATGCTGACGTGGTGGGGATGCTGAATCCGCATACCCAAGGTATGCCGTTCGCAACCGAGATGCTGACCGATGCACATTGGGCCGGTTTTAGGATCGCCGAAGTTCCCATCGTGTATCGTCCACGCATTGGAGAGACGAAGCTGAATCCATTGGCGGACGGCTTAGGCATAGCCGGCGTCGTGTTGAGGCTGGTGAGAGACTATAGGCCGTTGCTATTTTTCGGGAGCGTTGGACTGATGCTCGCCTTCTTCGGAATGGTGCTTGGGCTTGAGGTGGTTTTTGAATGGGCTTTGACAGGGTCGATAACAAGAGTCCCAACCGCGCTTCTTACCGTCCTGCTGATTGCCATCAGTGTGCAATTCCTTTCTCTGGGCCTTGTCGCCGATATGGTCAAGGACTTGAGATTGCGCAGGACAACAGAATTTGCGCGCATATTGCGGTTATTTCTGTCGGAGCCTCTCCAAGAACAACGCACCAGGAAAAGTTCACGTGTATAGTGAGCCTCTTGCCCAAGGCAGAGACTCATTTCTAGATGAACCTAAGTGGTGGGCGAAACAAACTGTCAGCAAGTCGTGCATACCTGGCGCATTGCCAGTGAAGATTCAAATAGTTCAAGATTCTCGTGCAATCATCACTATCGGGTGGGCGACGCTACGAACCTAGTGCTTCTGTCCCCAATAGGGGTCTACCCCGAGACCACTGGAGCACGACATAGAATCATTTCCATGAGCCGGTGCATTGCACGAATGGGGCATGAGGTGACAGTCATATCTCTCACCAGTGCGTTGCCCGCATTGCGATCGAAGCGAGCCTCGATCAAGGTCAACCCGAACCTGACTATACTTACCTCGCATTTGTGGGATCCCATGGTCCTGAGGGAGCTACTTCTCGCAGACATAGTACAATTCGAATACCCCTATCTACTGCCATTCATGCTTCTGCTAAGAGTCATCGGAAAACCCTTTGTCTTGGATGAGCATGGAGTTGAGTCGGATGCGCTGAAGAGATCTAGGTGCTGTCGATCTTCGCTACCTTTCTGGCGTGATCGAAACAGAACCGTCCCTAAAGCAAGGAAAAGTGGACGACAAGAGTCTCAGAGTCCTTTGCCAAAGGTGCATCATGATAGTGCTTCTAGGGCGTCTGAGTGCACGAATGGGAATGAGTATGGTGACAGCTGCGAGCAGGGCCAAGGAGGCCATCCAGAGTGAACCGTTCAACATAGGATCTGCTTCCTCAGTTTTGGGTTCTCGCGGTAGGTCCCTCGCCTGTTCCGCCCACTCCATAGCTGACATGTGGTTACCTCGGTCCAGGCTCTCTTGAGCTTGTGACAGCAAAACTAGCTGCCACTTGGTAAGGAAACCTTGCGAAGTCAGTATGTCTTGTCTGACAGAATCGACGAATGCTACGGTCCGTGTGTAGTTATCTTCTTCTTGTAAGGCTAATGTTCGCAATTGGTCCACTCTGTCGAGCTTGTACAACACGAATTCGTAATGCCTCGCAGTCAGGTTGCCTCGCATCGAGTCGACTACGACATTGATTTCTCGGACGTATTCTCTGGTGAGGAGGCTTTGAAACACGGTGGCTTTGAGTTGGTCTGAGATTTGAATCGCTTTGTCGAAATCTGATTCAGCGAGTTTTTCCAATCTTGAGACAGTTTCTGGTGCATCCAAGTAGAAATATGCGGTCTTGTTCGAATCAATCGTGATTGTCAGCGAGTGCTGATCATTGTCCCACGTGGAGACACAGTCAATGCATCTGGGCACGGTCGATTGAAAAACACTAGGCACGGACACCACGATGCTTCCCGTGGAGTTGCCAGAGGCTCTCAATTGAAATCGAGGAGTACCGTTGTATGAGAATGTCACATCACTAGCTACATAACTCGTCGGGAAGACTCGGGTCATGATGCCTGTTAGCGAAGCTGACCCCTTTCCGTTGGCGTCTACCAAAGAAGGTCCCGCATCGCTTTCTGCAAGAGCCCAGAACGCCCATCCGAGGGCGTATCGGTCAAAAAGGTCCAGTGTAACGGCTAGGCTATGAAGAGTGTCTGCCTTTCTCACGTCTACCGTGGATCCCCCGAATTCTCCGATCCAAAGCGGAACCTTCCACGTACTCACGGTCAGGTTGTAAAGCCGCTGAGCAATGTTGTCGAGGTACTCGGTAGTGCCACTGACGTAGAGATGCGGCGCAAACGCGAGATTTGTCCCTGATGGTCTTAGGGCGATGTGTTCGCCAAGAACGCACACGCCTTCTGTCGGTTCAAAGAAGATAATGTGTCTATCATCCACGTTTCGAATACCCGAGATCAACTTCGAATAGAACTCATTCAAAATGGGCGCGAAGTCCTGCCACATGATGGTGCCGCCGTAGGGTTCGTTGAGCAAGTCATAACCAGCAACCGTGCTTCTGTCCTTGAGGAGTGAGGCTAGGGTCTTCCAGGCCCTAACCAACTCCACCTGCGTAGCAGGACTGCGCCAGAATTCGACAGCAGCCCGATCCGAGGTCTTGAACCCGGCCACACTCCATGCTGGAAAACCCGCCATTCTGAACTGGTGCATGTCCACCACAACGTACATTCCCTTCTCCTCTGCAAGGTCCACGATCTTCCTGACAGAATCCAAGTATGCGGTGCTGAATCTTCCGTATGATGGTTCGAGTTCAGCCCAGGTAACAGGAAGTCGAACTACATTGAATCCCATCGATTTCGCCACGTCAAGGTATGCGCGGTATCCGGCGGGCGCAACGCGCAAGTGCTCGACTGGCGGCAGGTTTGTTCCTCGAAGGATCATGGTTGCGCCGTCCTCTCTGATGATGGAACTGCCATTGACCTGGAGCCACTGGAGATCGCTCCCCTTCGGAGGCGAAGCAGAGACTGCCATCGCTACGGGTGCAATGACCAAGAGTAATAGGAAAGAAGCACTGATTAGGGCTTGAAACGACATCCAAAGGCG
>Ga0315289_10005068_pt1 | contig 19522 bp, 13 predicted proteins | sample YL17G11_40_MG_FD_203452 | JGI IMG/M metagenome (GOLD analysis project Ga0315289, IMG submission 203452) | Sediment microbial communities from Yellowstone Lake, YNP, Wyoming, USA - YL17G11_40 | ecosystem: Environmental > Aquatic > Freshwater > Lake > Sediment | place: USA: Wyoming | collected...
CCATTCCCGATTTCGGATTGATGCTCTTTTTGATCATCGTCTTCTTCGCCGGTGCCTATGTCTCTTTCCTGAAATATGATGTGCGTTGAAAGGTGACCCATGCTAGAAACCATAAATCTCACAAAAAGGTACGAGGACGGGCAGCTGGCCGTCGATCACTTGAACTTCAAGGTCGAACCAGGCGAGATCTTCTGCATGTTCGGCGCCAACGGGTCCGGAAAGACGACGACCATCAACCTCCTCCTGAACTTCATCCCTCCGACCGAGGGAACGGCCCTCATCGAGGGCATCGATGTCACAAAAGAGCCGCTCCGCTCCAAAGACTACGTCTCATTCGTCTCCGAAAACGTCATGCTCTACGGGAACTTCACCGCCTTCCAGAACCTGGACTACTTCACCAAGCTGGCCGGAAAGCGCGGCCTGGCCAAAGCCGATTATGCCAAGGCTTTAAAAAGCGTCGGCCTTCAGGAGGAGGCCTTCAACATCCGGACCAAGAATTATTCCAAAGGCATGAGGCAGAAGCTTGGCTTAGCCATCGCCGTCATCAAAGATGCGCCCAACATCCTCTTAGACGAGCCGACCTCCGGACTGGACCCGAAATCGGGACAGGAGTTTTTGAATCTCCTCATCCAGATGCGAGACCAGGGAAAATCGGTCTTTATGTCCACCCACGATATCTTCCGGGCCAAACTCATCGCGGACCGGGTGGGCTTCATGAGAAGAGGCCAGCTGGTAATGATGAAGACGCGCCAAGAACTTGCCGGCGAGGATCTGACCGAGCTCTATATCCAATACATGGAGGAACGCCCCGAGTCCGAGCTGAAATAATTATCGGGACAGGTTCTTTATTAAGAAGTGGTAGGAATTCGCAGGTATATACCGATTTATAAATAATCCAGGATAATAGAGAAACTAAGTACCCGTCCTCAAAATTTCTCAGCGGACGTCGTATTTGACGAATGAGATGTAGGCGGCGCTAAGGACGACTAGGTTCATAATCATCATAATCGCGAACGGCCATAAAGTTCCCTTGGCCCTCGCCGCCAGCGCTTCCTCTTTGTATTGAAAGCGGGGCATGTCGCTGACATCGACCGGAGTGTTCGACCAATCCACAGCGGGGTTCTGTTTCTGCAAGGCGGTGGTCCGGCCCTGTACGTAATCCCAGTAAGTATGCTCCCAGCCGCTTCTGATCTGCTCGAAATGGCGCAGATTCATGATGCCCGTGGAAGTCAGGTCCGTTGCCATGTAGGTGAAATCCGATAGCGGCGAGGACATCGACAGGCCTCTCGAGAGCCTTGTTTGCGCACCCACTTTCCGGTTGAATTCCTCTTGAAGATCGTCTCTTTTTTTATTCTGAATCCGGTTCGCCTCGCTCCAGGCCGCATCCACTTCCTTCCTCCGGGCTTGATATGCCTCCCGAAATGCCGGGTCTTTTTCCACGCGGGCTTTGGCCTCGGCCTCAGAGAATCTTTCGGCTAGAACGGGATATTTTTTGACGATCTCGCCCAAACGCTCGTCCTGGAGCTTCCACCCCAGGTCGTCCCGCTCGACGTCTGTCAGACGAGAAACCTCCCGTTCCATTTTGATCTGCGACGGCGCGGGCGAAATCAACGAAGCCAGGTAGGGGCTCAAATTGGGGACGACGAGGATGAGAAGGACCCAGACGAAGAGCGATGTCATGATCGAAGCGGACGACGAATGGTGGCGGGCCGAGATGAAAACGCCCAGGACAAGGAACAGAAAAACGTAGATAACAGCGCCCAGAAGGAGGAGGGCTAGGGTCGCCCAATTCGTCCCCGTCCAGGCTACACGGGAGTTTAGGAGGATGACGAACAGGCCAAGAATCAGGGATAATACGAACGGGATGAGAAGCGTTAGCGTCCCTCCGATGATTTTGCCCAGGATGATCTTGGAACGCGTCAGGCGGTTCGACATCATGAGCTTCAGCGTCCCGTCCTCCTTTTCCCCCGAGACAGCGTCGTAAGAAAATATGAGGGCGGCCAGGCTGAGGAGGATGCCGACGATGAACACTAGGTCGAGCAGGGGAAACACGGCCGGCAGCGGGTCGTCGTCGAACTTAGCGATGTTGACGTCCGAGGAGATCCCGCGAACAATCGAATAAAAGGTGATCGGCGGCTGAGATGGCATTATGACATTCCTGATCCGGTTGAAGTGGGCGTAATTTTTTAGGTAATTCTCGATACCGTTCTGGCGGAATGAATATTCGTCGACCTTTCTCACATAGTCGTTGGTGAGAATGAAAATCGTAACGGGCACGACCACGATCAGCAGGATAAATGTCACGACGAACCGGAAGGAAAAGACGCTATTCAGGATCTCTTTTTTTATAAGCGTTCCCAGCATGGTCTGCTCCTTTATCTCACATCGTATCGGACGAAAGCGACATAGCCCATGGCGAAAAAGAGGATGTTGAAAAAGACGAGCCAGGTCAGGTCGAACAGCCCTCCTTGGGCTAGAACCTGGCCGACGGACCGGTAGCGATAGGCAAAAGCGGCGGCCTGCTTTTCGCCGCGTTCGAGATTCGGAAGGACGGAATCCTTATAGCGGAGGACGTTTTCTTTCAGACGGCTTTCTTCGCCGATGCCCGTCCCGGCCAGCTCGGTCGAGGCATAGACAAAGCTTGCCGCCGGAGAAAGCCGATTGATATTCTTGGATAGCCGGACCAGTCGGTCGAACTTGTTCCGGTAGTCTTCTTCCATTTGGTTTAGTTCTCGGTTGATGGCGTCGAAATGATTTTTGGCGATGTCTCCTGTTCCGCGGCCGTTCTTAGCCCGGCTCTCCAGGATGAGTTCAAGCACTTCCCGGGTCCAGACCTGGTCCTGTTTTTCGCTTAAGGCCTTGACGGATGGGACATCGACCATCTGCCTGGCCAAGAGTGTGCCCAGGTTGGGCACGACAAAAACGGACACCGTCCAGATTAAAAGGAGGATGACAAGCGATGACGCAGCCCTTCGGGTGAGCGCCGACACAAAAATCCCCAAGCTTAAAAAGAGGGCGATATAGATGAGCGCGGTCAGGACCAGAAGGAAAAACCTGCCTATGCTTGATGCGGGGAAGCTGACTCCAGGGTCCAGGTTCATCAAGGCGAATCCAAGGAGCGTAACCAGGAGAAAAGGCACAGACAGGCTCAAGAAATTCCCTAACCATTTCCCGGCCAGGATCTTGGCCCGGGACACAGAATTGGATAACATCAGCCGCAGGACGCCGCTCTCTTTCTCCCGGCTCACCTGGTCGAACCCGAAGAGGAGCGCGACCAAAGAAAGGACGACCTTGACGATATAGACGAAATCGGGCGTCGGAAAAAAAGCAAAAATGATGTTGCCGGATTTCTGCCCGGCAAAGACGGCGATGCCGATCCGGCTGACCTCGAAGGAGCGGGTCATGGCTTCATCCAGGCCTTTGGCGAAAATGGACAGCGGGTTCGGCGGGAGGACGGCGATCGGCTCGCCGGGCTTGGCCCGGACGAGTTCGTAATCGGCCAGCCGCCCCTTATAGTCCTTGTAGAGGACGAAAAAGCTGGTGAACAGGAGAAGCGTTGTCAGGAGGATGGCGATGAAGAATTTATAGCTGAGGAGGTTGGCGATGATTTCCTTTCGGACAATTGTCCAAGTCATGTCTGCTCTCCTTTCCTTTCGATAGAGGCTATCTGACGTCATATCTCAAGAATCGAACGTACGCCGCCGCGAACGGGGCGATTAACCAGAAGGCCAACGACAGCAAACTGGCCCAATCTTCCTTGAACGCCTCCGCCAGCGACGTCGGCGCGATGGTGAACTTCGGCAGCGCCTTCACGTCGATGGGCTGTATGGAGAACGACAGGGAAGTCTTGCCTCCCGGAAGCGCAATGATCGTCCGCTTGGCTCGGCTAAAGAGGGCGGTGTCCAGGGCCTGGGCGTGGTCCTTGATTGCTTCTCCGTATTTTCGCCTGGCGATCTCGCCGGTGCCGCAGACGTCGGCCAAGAGGCGGGCAAAGGCCGCACTGGGAGAAAAAAGCGACAGGTTCGTGGCGATGTTTTGCCGGATCCGTTTTTCCCGCCCGTACGCATCGTCGATCTGTTTGACCTGCTGCGCCTTCCGCTCGCGGGCGTTCGATTCGATCTCTTTCTTGACCGCATCCCACTTCACGTCCTCTGGGGTCGTTTTATCCCCTCTGCCAGGGGAGCCTTCGTTTCCATAGATGAGAACGTATCGCCGGCCCAATTCCCTTGACGTCTCCGTGTCGATGGACTTGGCTAAAATTGACTTCTCCAGAGAGACCTGGGTCTCCGTCCGGATGGGATAAATGACATCGGCAGCCATGTCGCTCACTCTGGGGATGACCAACTGGAACGAGACCCAGACGAGAAGAATCACGATCAGGGATGTGCGTGTCTTGCTCGAGCTGCTCGAGATCATGCTCCCTATCGCGAAATAGATGAGTATGAAGAGCGATGCCGCCAGGAAAACGCTCAGGACTCGCGCCAGAGTATCTCCAACGAATAAAGGAAACGCACGCACCAATAGAAGGACGATCCCCAGCAGGAACGCGATGATGAAGGGAAACCACAAGGCCAGATAACCGCCGGTGATTTTCCCGACGAGGATCGTGTCCCTGGGGAGACTATTGGAAAGCATGGCGCGGAGCGTTCCCGATTCCTTTTCGCCCGCGATCACATCCGAAGCGAAAAGAAGCCCGACCAGGCTGAGGACCATCTGGATGAGAAAGACAAAATCGATCTTCCCTTGGACTGACAGGATGGAGGCCTCTCCGCTCGAGGATTCGCCGGGCGTGTATCCGTCCGGAGTGAACTCGTAGAACCGCGGCAGGGCGCCCTCGAACCCCTGGGAAAAAACCGAGAGGAGCGCGGGAGGCCGGAATCCCTTAATGGCGATTTTTCCGGCCATGACGTCCTGCATCTGGATCGAGGCCACGGCCTCGTCCGCAAGGCGCATTTGCTCATTGTAGTCTCGGACGCTCTTGATATAATTGAGGTTATTGACGTAGAGGCCCAGGGGAACCAAAAGGATGCAGATGATCGCAAATAGTGGGAACCGGTAGCTATACAAGTTCTCTTGGAGCTCTTTTCTGACGATGGTTTTCAGCATGCGATTGATCTCCTGGCGGTGGTCCAGCCCATCTCTCAAGCCGTCAAGGGTTCGGATTTCATATAGTCAATGTAAATCTTGACCAGGTCCTCGAACTGGAGATCCTCCCGCGTCCGTTCCATGACCAGCCGGCCTTCCTTCATGATGCCGACGCGGTCGCCGATCTCCTTGGCCCGGAAGATATCGTGGGTGGACATAAGGATGGCCTTGCCTTCGCTCTTCAACTCGGTCAGGATCTCCAGGAACTCCTCTGCGGCTTTCGGATCCAGCCCCGATGTCGGCTCATCGAGGAGAATGGCCGGCGCGTCCTTGATGATGGCGATCGAGATCCCCAGCTTCTGTCGCATGCCTTTGGAATAAGTCTTGACCCTCTGCTCGAACGCCTTCTCCTGGAGCGAGACCCGGCGCATGACCTGATAATATTGTTCCTTGGCCAGGTTCGTCTTGCCGCCCAGCTTGGCGAAGAACTCAAGGTTTTGGCGGGCCGTGAAATTGCCGTAGAGCATGACGTTCTCGGAGACGAAGGAGACGTATTTCTTGGCTTCGAGCGGATCTTTGGTGACGTCGATCCCTTTGATATAACACGTGCCGGTTGTCGGTGGGATGAAGTTTAAGAAGAGATTGATAGTTGTTGTCTTTCCCGCGCCGTTGGCCCCGAGAAGACAATACACTTCTCCGGGGCGAACCCCGAGGTTCAAGTGATCCAGGGCCAGGACACCGTCTTCGTAGCGCTTGGACAGGTCGTCAGCCTTAAGGACCATATTTAGCATGGCCATCGTATCCTCCTTCTTTTTTTATTTCTTCTCTAGCGCACGTCGTACCTGAGAAAACCGACATAGCTAGCCGCGAAAAAAAAGATATTGAAGAGAAAGAGCAACAAGATATCTATCCATTCTGTTCGGAGCACGCGGCTCAATGTCGTAGGCTTATAAGAGAGATGAGGGACCGGTTGTTTTTCTGGATCAAAACCGGGGACAGAAGTGTCTATACGCCAAGCACCTTTCGTTTTTGTCGGGCCATACCATTCATGAATACTTTTGTCATAAAGTTGTTGTTTTACCTGTTGCTGAAATCGTTCAGAGTTTTCCAGAAAGTTGCTCAGTTCAAGAATTCCTGTCGCTGAGACTTCGGTCACGATATACGTGTAGCAACTGACGGGCGATATTCGCGATAGATTCCTGGCAATCGCGGATTGCGCACTCCGTCGGTTTAAATATTCCTGATCCAGTTTTTTTAGTTCGCTGGTTATTCGTTCTTCATACTTTTTATCAAGAGTGGCTCGCGCCTGGCCGAACGCTGTTTTTGCTTTAGTTACGATCTCTGTGGTTTCTTTGCGGAGTTGATCGAAGGTCAGGCCGAACCGCGAAGTGAAAATATCGTCAAAAAGCTCCCTCCTGGCCCGATCCAACTCGTTCTCCAGGTTTTGTCGGATTAGTTGTTTCTCACTGTTATGCACTTGTTGAGGCTTCACTGGATAAAGGATCGTGGCGATCATGGGGCTGATTTTTGGCCAGGAAAGGACGAGCGCCGTCCATATAAAAAGGAGGGTAATCATCGATATGATCGACCGGTGAGTCAGTGTGGAGATCAAAAGGCCCAGGTTGCACATGGCCAAGATGAAAGCCAGCGTGACGAGGAGAATTAAGGCAAACGGGAGGAAAAGGCCATGGGCAAAAATAGACACGACTCCCGACGTATTCAACAGAATAAGGCCAACGACGACAGAGATGAGAAAGGGGATGATGAGGACGACGTAGTTGCCGATCATCTTGGCTAAAACAACCTGCCATCGAGGCACTGGATTCGACATGATGAGGCGCAAGGTGGCATCCTCTTTTTCCCCGGAGATGCTGTTAAAAGTGAAAATTAATCCAAGAAGCGAAATGATAAAACCAACGTTGAACAAAAAGTCCGCCTTTCCAAAAAGGGACGACTCTGGGTTGCCGATTCCCTGTTCTTTGCTGATTTGATAATCTCCGTTTTCGGAAGTGACAACTTTATTGGGAAGAAAGCTCTCCAGGCCGAATGAAAACACGCTTAATATAGATGGGGGACGATAACCTTCGGCTTGGAAGTTGGTATAGACTTGTCCCGCGGATCGTTCTTGGTATAGACGTTCGATCTCTTGATATTCTACTCGACGTTGCTCGTACTCCTTCATGTTGACATAGATCCCAATGGGTATGAGTATCAAGCATGAAAGCGTGCCAAAGAGAAAACGAAAGCTAAGGAGTGCCTCAAGGATTTCTTTATTGATAATGGTCTTTAGCATCCTGATGGGCCTCCTTCCAGTTTCCTCCGATGGAAATGTTGACTCCTTAGGCGGTCAGTGGCTCGGACTTCATGTAGTCGATGTAGATTTTGACCAGGTCCTCGTACTGGAGCTCTTCGCGGGTGCGTTCCATGACCAGCCGGCCCTCCTTCATAATGCCGACGCGGTCGCCGATCTCTTTGGCCCGGAAAATGTCATGCGTGGACATCAGGATGGCCTTGCCCTCGCCCTTGAGCTCGGTCAGGATCTCGAGGAACTCTTCCGCCGCTTTCGGGTCCAATCCCGCCGTCGGCTCATCCAGCAAAACAGCCGGCGCATCTTTGATGATGGCGATCGAGATTCCCAGCTTCTGCCGCATGCCTTTGGAGAAGGCCTTGACCCTCTGCTCGAACGCCTTCTCCTGGAGCGAGACCCGGCGCATGACCTGATAATACTGTTCCTTGGTCAAGTTTGTCTTGCCGCCCAGCTTGGCGAAGAACTCGAGGTTTTGGCGGGCGGTGAAATTGCCGTAGAGCATAACGTTCTCAGAGACGAAGGAGACGTACTTTTTGGCTTCGAGCGGGTCCTTGGTGACATCGATCCCTTTGATGTAACACGTGCCGGTCGTCGGCGGGATGAAGTTCAGGAAGAGGTTGATGGTCGTCGTCTTTCCCGCGCCGTTGGCCCCGAGAAGACAGTACACTTCTCCGCCTCGAACCCCCAGGTTGATATGGTCGAGCGCAAGCACCCCGTCTTCATATCTTTTAGAGAGATCCTCGGCTTTTAGCAGCGGTTTTTGATTCGCCATTTTGGCCTCCTTATAATCATTTATTTCTCATTTGATTTTCGCCATTCTTTAGAGCGAAGATGCGGCGCATTTTGTGTTTTTAAAATCCCCCTCCGTCAAAATACCAGGGGCCTTTTCCTTTATACTGGCGAAGAACCCAATGAATTGAAGCGACATATCTTCCATCCGCTTCGCGGCTAACCGCACCAGAAAATCTTGGTGTCGTCTCAAGCGTGACGGTCAGAAAGGCAATCTTATCGCCTTTATCATCTTTGATGTTTTTCATCTCAATTTCAACAATCTGTTTGACATGTTTTTGATCTGTCATATAGCTGTTGATTCCCTGTTGAGCTTTATTCAGCCATTTCTTCCATTCTTCACTGTCGCCTCTGGGATAATAAGCCATGACGGTTTCCGGATCTCTATTTATATACGCCTGGAGGATGACTCGTAATGTTTGCTCCGGAGAAAGCGTTAAGGGATGGGAACTCAAACTTTTTTGAGGCTTTTCATTTATTTGCCCTATCTCAGGAGTCAATTTGGTTGATTCAGACAATAAGAAAACATCGACGAAAACAAAGCTCATGGAAATGGCAAGTCTAACAAAAAAATTTCTCATGATATCACTCCCTTGGATAAAGAGAGGATTGACACATCACTTTTTTCCTTATGATGATAGAAAAGCGTATTACCTCCTTGTCAGCTTGATGCCGAAGACAACGATGCCCACGAGCAGGCCGACGAGCAGAAGATGTCGTGGGTGGAAATGAGGATAGCTTTGCCCTCGATTTTCAGCTCGGTCAAGATCTCCAGAAATTCTTCTGCCGCTTTGGGATCCAATCCTGCCGTCGGCTCATCCAGCAAAACCGCCGGCGCGTCTTTGATTATGGCGATCGAGATCCCGAGCTTCTGTCGCATGCCTTTAGAATAGGTCTTGACCCGTTGCTCGAAGGATTTCTCCTGGAGGGAGACCCGGCGCATGACCTGATAATATTGTTCCTTGGTCAGGTTTGCCTTGCCGCCCAGCTTGGCGAAGAACTCGAGGTTTTGGCGGGCGGTGAAATTGCCGTAGAGCATGACGTTCTCGGAGACGAAGGAGACGTACTTTTTGGCCTCGAGCGGGTCCTTGGTGACGTCGATCCCTTTGATATAACACGTGCCGGTCGTCGGCGGGATGAAGTTCAGAAAAAGATTGATGGTCGTCGTCTTCCCCGCGCCGTTGGCGCCCAACAGGCAGTAGACCTCTCCCGGCCGAATGCCTAGGTTTAGATGGTCCACGGCCAATACGCCGTCCTCGTAGCGTTTGGACAGGTCGTCCGCTTTCAAGATCGGTTTTTGATTCGCCATTTTGGCCTCCTTATGATGATCTTTTATGCTTCTATCTCACGTCGTATTTTTGAAATTTATTAAAAACCAGGATCAACAGGAAAATATTGTAGAGTCCGAGAAGAACAAGATATTTAGCCGCATCCTTGAGGCGCTCTCCTGTTTTAATGTCTTTCTCCTCGAATTTGGGAATCCTGTTGAAGTCCACCGGCCTGCGGGAAAGATAATCCGGATGGAAATAAAGATGATCGCTTTGATCATCTTTCCTGTCTTCGGCCATAAAAAAATTGAGGAAATCGCGCCTGTACTGAGTGACCTGCTTCCAGAGATGTTCAAAATGGAACAACCCAGTCCCGGCCAGGGCCGAGGCCGAGTATTCAAAAAGAGACGAGGGAGAGATAAAATTGACGCTTTGTAAAATTCTCACGGCTCCGATTTTCTTTCTTAAATAGAGGTCGTAGACCTCTTGCCGGGCCCTTTGCTCTTCATTGGACACGGCGACATTCAATTTTGTCGATGCATCCTGGCCGCTCCGTGTCATCCAATCTTCATGAGAATGTCTGTTCCAGACTTCTCGCTCGACCTTTCTCACCCGCTCTTCAATTTCTTGCTCTGTCGGCACGTCGAAACGTTTGAGGTTGAGGAATAATCCTGAAGATTTCGGAAGAATGACAACCAGGAATATCCAAACCAGAAGACAGAGGACCAGACTGTTCTTCGAGTTGTGGCTGAACGCCGAAAGTAGCAATCCGATCAGGACGAAAACCGAGAGGTAGAGGAGCGAAATGATGAAAAACAGCGAAAGGCCCGAGATGAAACCGGAAGAAATGGGGACAACCGAGGAAAGGGATAACAGGATTAGGCCGATGATGAGACCCAGCAATAAAGGCAGCCCGATGGCTAAGAGCGCGCTCATATATTTCGCCAGGACAAGATGGCCTCTTTTCACGGGGTTTGAGTAAACAAGCCGCAATGTCCCCTTTTCTTTTTCGGAGGTGAAGGCATCAAAGGCCAAGAGAACGGCGAAAAAGCTCAATAAAAATTGAACAATAAAAGTTAAATCTGTCGAATAAAAAACTGATAAATCCGGACTCGACGCTTTTTTTAAGCCTGTTGTTTCCTTGATGTCAGGGGTATAGCCTTTCGGCCTAAAGACTAAGCCCTTCGGAATTTTTTCTTCGTATCCATCCGAGATGAAAAGGAAAGGCCCGGGCTTCATCCCGAATTCCAGCGGCGCGGATAAGAGCCGAACAAGCTCTTTCGAGGATTCTGAGAGAAGCTGATCGTTCGCGTTCGTATTCTTTGAATAGCTCTCCTCGAGGCTTTGAAAATGACCCAAAAAAAGAAGCGAGAAGCCGATGACGCTCGCCAGAATAATGACAAAGTTAATGAGAAACTTGGAACTGGTGATGTCCTCGACAAGCTGCCTCTTCCATAATTCTCCGAACATTCTGTCCCTCTACATTTGAGCCCTGGGGTCGTATTGACTGAATGAAAAATAAGCCAGGATAAAAAACAGAAGGTTATAAAACAATAAAATAAGTCCGTTGAAAATCATCTTCTGTACTCTTGCGGCAAAGCCCGATTCATAAAATTTAAAAACGGGCATATCGCCAAGATCGAGAAATCTGAATTCTTTCTTATCGTATTTATTCAATTCGTCCTTATATTTCGCCCATTTTTGCCCGCCCTTGATGTCGTCGAATTTTGCGAGGAAATCATTCTCCTCGGGGCTAAATTTTTCGGCATAGGGGTAAAAATATCTTAAAGAAAAAGCATTCTTCTCCTCCAGATAGCGGACAAGCTGGTGCCAGTAGAGGAATATCTGTTCTATAAAGCGCATCAGGTTTTCGCCTCCCGTCTCGGCGGCGAGTTCCGAGGCCTGCTCAAAATTGGCCGAGGGAAGAAAAGCGAGAAAAAAAACTTTCGTTTTTTGAATTTTTTTAGCCGTCTGGAGGTCTTTTCTTTTGAGTTCGAATATTCTTTGGGCAAAGTCCACGACGATCGGCTCGCGCATCTCGTGATATCTTTTGTAATATTCGATCGTCACCTCGGGATTTATTCTTTTTAACATAAATTTTTCACCCCCGGCCATCGAGGCCCATGTTCGCCGGACGGGAAGCTTTTCTCTCTCTGCGGCGACTTTCAACGTTCTTTCCCGGACGAGACCGGCCGCGTTCATCTCAAAATTCCTCGCCTTTTTCAGCTCCATATTTCTCGCATAGCTATTTATGCTGAGTGGAATAAGAAAGACCGTGATCAGATAAAAGGCCAGAAGAAAGATCAGGCTGTGAAATGACGTTTTTGTTCGGCTGGAAATAAAAATTCCTATCAGGAGAACGGCGGACAGATACAGGATCGAAAGGAGATATGACAAAAAGACGGCGCCAAAAAAATTTCTCGGCGGAGAAACCCCTTTTAAAAGGAGAACCATGAGGATGCCGATGACGAAGCAGAAGGACAGAGGAAAGAGCAGAGATAAAAGTCCTCCCAGATATTTTCCCAAGAGAAATTTATAACGAGGAACGGCATTGGATAGCGCCAGAGAAAGCATTCCGTTCTCTTTTTCCCCGGAGATGCTGTCGTAAGACAACAAGATGGCCAGGATCGTGAAAACGACAACGATCACGGACGACGGATCGAAAAAGGAAAAAATGCGGGAAAATTCGTTTTTAATCAAGCCTCCCTCGAGCTCTGTCGGGATCTCTCGATGAGTCAGAGTGACCGTGTTTCCCGTATTCCTTTCTATTCCCGAAACGAAGATGCTCAGAGGAGAGGGCGGCTTATAGATGCCGACTTCTAGATAGGAATAGACGGGTATCTTCGAAAGATATTCCCGGGCATTGGTCACGCCCTTGTGGTAGTCTTTTAATCGGTCGAGATAATCGTTCGTAAGGTAGAGGGTGCTGATGACGACGAGGGCTATGGCTACCAGGACGCAGGCCATGAATTTAAAAGAGAGAATGTTATCCAGCAACTCTCTTTTAATGATTGTTCGGACCATCCTATCTATCCACGATTAATAAAATATTTTCAACCGCTTGCCAGGCAAGGCAAACACATCGGGTCATCTCCGTGTCAGCTTGATGCCGAAGACGACGATGCCCACCAACAACCCGACGAGCAGCAGCACCAGTAAGCTGATGCCCAGGACGTTCGTCTTGGATGCGACGTGGATGCGGACGATCTTGTCCTCGGACTCCACGTTCCGGTTGTCGGCGCTGCACTCGGTCTTGATCTTCGGCTCGTAATCACCGACCGCGACGTCCGCCGGGGGCAGGAAGTTGATGGTGACGACGACTTCCTTGTTCTGTTCGAGGGAGGCGATCAGCTCCGGCTGGATCTCGGAGCGCCAGTTCAGGGGAAGGTCGCTATAGACGCGGATGTTGTTCAATTTGCGGGTTCCGGCGTTCTTAACCCGGACCTCCATGGTCACGTTTTCGCCGACCTTGATTTCGTGATAGAGGTTGACCGCCTGGACTTCGATCTTGCCCACGCCTCTCGGAACGAGCTCGAGCCGGACGCTTCCCGCCTTCATGGTATCAATGTCTTTGGTGTCGATCCGGGGTTTCTTTGTCATCAGATCCTGGAGCTTCGTTGCCTGGTCCACATCAAGCGTCAGAGCTAAGAATTCAATGGGCTTGTCGATCACGACTTGCGCGTCCGCGTTTTTGGGGAGGTAGAGCTTGAGCGAAAGCTTCATGCTGGTAACACCCTCGGTGAACTTGATCTGGGAAAGCCGGGCCTGCGTCTGGGGATCGCTGAATTCGTAGTTGATTTGATGGGGGAGGTTGACCACCTCGAGCTTGAAGACATTGGCTTCGCCGCTGAATTTTTCAAGCGACAGGTCGTAGGTCGCCTGGCTTTCCAGATCGGCTTCCTGCGAGAACTGGGCCGAGTTCATGGTCACGATGTTGGCGCTCACGCCTTTTTGGAGATAGACCGACGTCGCTTCGTCCTTGCCCGAATAAAATACATTGACATCGAGGTTTTCGACATCCTTGAGGAGCTGGAAAGTCACATCCTGCTGGGTTTCCAGCGGCAGAGAGGCCATGGTCTTTTCATACGGGTCGGAGACAATCTTGCCCTCCGATTTCAGGGAGACCGAAACATCCTTGATTTCTTTCATGAAATCCAACGGGAATAGGTCTTCGGCGCTGATTTTAAGCTTGGCCAGCTCCTTGAGCTCCTTGGAGGAATAGCGGAGGGTGACCCGGACGAATTTTTTTCCGGCCGCGTCCTGGAATTTGACGGCGCTGGCCACCGAGATCCTCGCTTCGCTGCCCATGAAGTTAATGAGGGCCTGTTGATAGTCGACTTGGGCTTGGAGATGGGCCGTCTGGACGCGGGCGAAGTCCTCTTCGGAGGTCAAGCCCTGCTCTTTGAGTTTGAGCGAGCGCTCGAAATCGCCTTTGGTTTTCTCGTGCTGAAGCTGGGCTTTTTTGAGCGTTAAGAGTTTCATCGTCTGGGACTGCCCCTCCTGGGCGCCGACGATGTTATTCAGTGCCCAGCACAAAAGGATGAAAGCAATGATAACTGTCACGAGCTTCTTCATGATCTGACCTCCCATGCATCCGTCAGTTTGATGTTCTTTTTATCCAGGCTGGTCCCCATGGCTTTATCAAGCCTGCCGAGAGAGAGAGTATAATCGATGATAGCTCGCAGCTCAAAAGTCCGCGCCTGGGCCAGGTCCCGCTGGTATTGAAGGACCCGGAAGTTGTCGCTCATGCCGGCTTTGAGCTTGGCCTCCTCCGCCGCCAATTTCTGTTCGGCGAGCTCGCGGGCGGCTTTGTAGGCGTCGACCCTTTCATAATTCGTCTGGACGGCTCGCACTGCAGAGCGTATTTCGAGAAAGGTCGCCTGCTCCGTGTTTTTCATGCGGGCCAGTTCCTGCTCAAGCGCCGCTTTGGCCTGCGCCTGCGCCGCCCGGGAGAACATTGTGTTCAGCGGGACGTCGAGCGAGAGAGAGACCGACCAGTTATTATATCTGAGGCGGAGCGCGTCGCGCATGGCGATGGAGGCCCCTCCAGGGACCGATCCGACGATGATTCCCGTCAGGGGATTGTCGTCGAGATAGAGGATCCGGTCTCCCGAGATTCCGGGGCTCCAGTAGCTGGCGTTCAGGTTCAGCGCCGGAAGGGCCTGGTTCTTGGCGTAGGAAAAGTCAAGATCCCTGTTTTTAACGCTGAGCTCGGAGGATTTCAGGTCCGGCCTGTTTTTCAGGGCCGTCGCCAGCGCTTCCTCGAAACTGATGTCTCTTTTTTCAAAAGGCGGCCGGTCGGCAGGGACGATCTCTTCGACGGTTTTTGTCGCCGGAAGGTTGATGAGGGTCCTCAGGTTATCCGCGTAATCCTTGACCTGAAGTTCCCCTTGGAGGATGTCCGCCTTGCGGGACGCCACTTCGGCCTGGGCGCTCAGGATTTCCTTGGGGGCCAGGGTTCCGATGTTCACTTCCTTGCGGCTTTTGTCCAGAAGGTCCTCGGCCAGTTTCAGGGATTGCCTTCTGACATTCTGCGATTCGATGGTGTAGACAAACTCCCAATAGGCTTGTTCCACCGAATAGACGGTCTCGAGAAGGGCGCTCTTCAGGTCGCTTTCTGCGATGTCGCGGTTGTTTCGGGCGACGTGAATCTCTTTCCGGCTCGTCGCCAACCCGAAATCTTTGAGCAGGGGCTGGCTGAACGAAAAACTCAGCGTGCTGCCGTAGCGGGGATTGATCGTCTGGAACCGGGCGTTCGTCTGGTTCTTATAGGCGCCCAGGGAGACCGAAAACGTGCCGCCAAACGGGACTGTCTGCTGGAGGGCGGCCGAATAATTCATATAGGAAGACGTAACCTCGCCGGCCGCGTCGATCCAGGAGTACGACGCCGAATTCTGGTTCTGCTTCCCGAAATCGAAGGAGAGGCCGGGCAGGAATTTTTCTTGGGCTCTGGACACGGCCAGGTCGGCCAGCTCGGAGCTGTAAACTTGGACGGCCAAGCCCAGATTGTGCTTGACCGCATGGACAATGCATTCCTCCAGGGTCAGCTTAGCCTGTTTGTCCTGCTGGGATCGGGCCGGCAGGGCCAAAGTTAGGCCCATGAAAATGAAACCGAGAAATTTCTTCCTTGTAATTTTCATACGCTGTCTCCGCTTCATCGAAAGATCCTTGATTAGTCCGTACCGCGGTTTATCAGGGCCGTATAGAGCAATATTCGTGCCAGGCAAGGAGAGGCATGTTAAGGAGGAAGTTCCTGTTCAAAAAGGCCGCCGTGAAAAAAAACGAGTAATAAATTACCCGATCATGGGTAAGATTTTACCTGAGAATAATCTATCCAGGCACAGATTCTGGGGTATGATAAATCATCTCTCCTGGTCAAAGGGGAACCCTGGAGACAGGGAAAGCCAGCTTATCCCTGCTCAAAAAAGGGGTATGGGGGGATTTAAAGTCTTATCGCCCTAATCATTGGCTTCGAGATTATTGAGAGTTCATAATCGATCAAGCAATGGATTTGATGTTGGTATAAAACTTGCTGGAGACCAGACGGACCGGAAGTGCTGCGCTGCCCATTTATTCAGGAGGTCCGGAGATGGTTTTCCAAATCGCCAAAAAAGATTTTTTGAACAACCTCCTTTCGGCCAGGTTTATCATAGGCTTCATTCTCTGCCTGTTTCTGATCCCCTTCAGCATCCTGATCAGCATTGACGACTATCGCGAAAAGGACAAGCTCTTTCAATCGGATAGAGACGCAACAGAGAAGGCCGTCAAGCAGGTCCGTGTCTATTCCGGTCTCCGGCCCGAGATCTTCTTGCCCCCCGAGCCTCTGAGTGTCTTCAGTAGGGGAATCTCCGGCCAGGTGGGGAACCGAGTGGGCGTACGTCTTGGGGAAAAGCCAATGCTTGCTGCAGGACAGGCGGCGACCCGTGAGAATCCGTTCCTTGCATCTTTCTTTTCTGTCGATTTCGTCGGCATAGCGGCCATCATTTTCTCTCTCTTGGGACTGCTCTTTAGCTATGACGCCTTCACCTGGGAGAAGGAATTGGGCACGCTTAGGCTGCTTATGTCTAATCCGCTCGGCCGCGCGCGATTCTTGGCTGGCAAAGTTCTTGGCATTTTGTCGACCCTCCTCCCTGTCCTGGTCTTCTGTTTCCTATTAAGCGCCTTCCTTATTCTGCTCTCTAAGAACCTGTCGTTATCCGCCGTCGATTGGGAGCGGATCGCTCTATTAGCCGTTGCCAGCCTGATCTATCTCGGGGTGTTCGTCTTCATCGGTCTATTCGTTTCCGCTCGCTCGAAGACCTCCGTGACTAGCCTAACCCTTTGTCTTTTTCTCTGGGTCTTTTTTGCATTCATCGTGCCTAACCTGTCAGGTTACTTTGGCGAAAGCTTCGTTCGCGTCCAGTCAAGAGATAACCTCAACCGGGTGCTCGCCGATCTGGATAAGGAAATGAGGAAAAAGTTCGAGGAATTCGCCAATGCGCTTCCAGAGCCTGATTCGTCGCACTACACTTATTTAGACTATTGGTCATACGCAGTGCGAGCGGACGGATATAAAGAAATGTATGGAAGCACGCGATCGATCTTTGACCGTGAGCGACAGATCTCAGCTTATTCAGAGCCGCTCCGGATTGATTACGCTGATAAGAAATGGGTGTCGCAAAAGGCCTATCTCGACAGCCTTATTCGACAAGCGCAGGTCGCGGACCTGATTTCGATGATCTCGCCGGCCGGCGCATTTCGGATCGTCGCTTCAGCCATCTGCGCGACCGATCGAAACGCGCATGAGAGGACAATGGACGCCGCCCGGACGTACCGCGAGACCTTCATCGGCTACCTCCGTGGAAAGGATATCTTTCGCTCGTTTCTTTGGATCACAGCTGCGCGGCCGGAATCGTTCTTGACGATCGATGCGATCGTCGCAAAGAGAACCGGCGGCGAGTTCAAAACCCTCCAGGCATATAGTGCCTGGGCCGTCCAGCAAAAAAACCTATTCGAGCGTTATCGGATGCTCACGAAAGTCAAAGTCCCCGGGGACCGGCCGGACGATTATCCGCATCTGAATGTCAACGACATGCCCGTTTATCCAGGAAGTCGCGTGTCTCTCCTCGTCGAGTTGGAGTTGAACATTTTCCCTCTAAGTCTCCTGATCGTGGAGGGGATCTTTCTTTTCTATCTGGGCTACGTCGCCTTCATCCGCTATGACGTGAGGTGAGGCATGCTGAGGATAATCTTGAAGCGGGAGATTCTGCACAATTTCTACAGCATGCGGTTTTTCGTCTCGTTGGCTCTCGTGCTGGCCGTCTTTATCGCAGGGTCGCTGTCTTTCATCAAGAACCACGAGTCCGCATTGGAAAAGTACCGTGAAGCCCGGGCTCAGTCCTTGGATGACATGAAAAAGGACGCCGAGCGGAACGCGACCTTACTTGCGGTGACGCGGCGGGCTTACGACCTGCGGCCGCGTGACAATGCGTTTATCACCGACGGGAAGGAAAAATACCTGCCCAATTCGGTCACCTTCTCCGCCTGGAATGTCTTTTCTTTCCTTAATAAAAGCGGAAGCACGAACCCTTTCTTAACTAAATTCGATGACCTGAACTGGTCGTTTATCGTGGCCATGGTCATTAGCTTCGTCACCTTGCTCTTCACCTTTGATGCCGTTTCCGGAGAGAAAGAATCAAAGACGCTTGCGCTGACGTTATCCAATCCGGTCCCCCGGGCGGTGCTTTTAATGGGGAAATACCTCAGCGCGGTCCTTTCGGTTCTGGCGATCGCCTTGTCCGGCCTGCTGATCAGTTTGCTTATCGTCCATCTGGCCGGTCTGATACCTTTCACGGTCTCGCTGGCCTTCGAGATGACTGGTTTTCTTTTCGTAACAGGCTTGCTGACCGCCTTTCTGGCGGCCTTCGGCCTCTTTTCGTCGGTCGTGTCCCGCAACTCTAATGTTAGCCTCCTCCTGGTTTTATCGATCTGGCTTTTATTCGCGGTGGTGATCCCTAATTCGAGCGCGTTCGTGGCTAAGAATTTCTTCCCTATCGAGGGCATCGAGACAGTCGAGATCAAAGTCAACAAGGCTTTTGATGATTTAAACAAAAATGCCCCTCCGGGGAGCTGGGTACTTGTATCGGGCAATCCGTTCGTTCCTCAGCACGAGTTGCGGGCTAATATCCAACGAAAAAGGCTTGAGGCTGAGAAGGCGATCCGCGATTCATACTATAGGAATATGTTCCGGCAGTTCGAACGGACGCGTTTCGTAACTGCACTATCTCCAGTGTCGCTCTTCCAATACCTGACGGAAGCGGTTGTCGGTGGCGGCTACCCGCGCTTCCGCAAAGTCTGGGACGACATGCACGTCTACCAGGAGCAGTTCTTGGCGTTCTTTAAGGCTCTTGACGCTCGGGATCCCAAAAGCCCTCATTGGTGGAATCCCTTTGAAAATGTATCCACCACCCGCAAGCCCGTAGCCTTCGAGACCGTCCCTCAGTTCGAGGAAAAACCGATGTTGTTTGCTGACCGGATTCGGCCGGCGTTCAAATACATACTCATCAATGTCCTATCAGCCTGTCTGGTTTTCTTTCTCAGCTTTGCGCTGTTTGTCCGCTACGACGTTAGGTAGGGAAATGCGGGACATCCGCGATTGGCATAAAAGTTGCTGTTTATGATAAAGAACAAAAAACTGCTTTCCGTATTTAGAAGGAGATTCGGAGATGGTCCTACAAATTGCCCAGAAGGATTTCCTCAATAACCTCCTCTCAGCCAGGTTCATCATAGGGTTTATTCTCTGCCTCGTTCTCATCCCCTTTAGCATTTTGATCAGCATTGACGATTACCGCGATCAGGCGAGGCTCTACCAGCTTAACAGGGATTCCGCAGACCAGGTTATCAAGTCGGTCCGAGTCTATTCGGCCCTGCGGCCGGAGGTCGTCAAGCCGCCCGAGCCGCTGAGCATCTTCAGCAAGGGAATCAGCGGCAACGTAGGGAACCGGGTGAAGATCTATCTCGGAGAAAAGCCCATGCTGGCAGCGGGGAAGCCTATGGCCAGGGACAATCCTTATTTGAACGCTTTCTTCTCCAT
>Ga0315289_10005069_pt1 | contig 19522 bp, 12 predicted proteins | sample YL17G11_40_MG_FD_203452 | JGI IMG/M metagenome (GOLD analysis project Ga0315289, IMG submission 203452) | Sediment microbial communities from Yellowstone Lake, YNP, Wyoming, USA - YL17G11_40 | ecosystem: Environmental > Aquatic > Freshwater > Lake > Sediment | place: USA: Wyoming | collected...
CGAGGACCAGGCTTTGCTGAAAACCTTCTACCCCGGCGACGTGCTCTGCACCGCCCGCGAGATCATCACCCTGTGGGTCAGCCGCATGGTGATGATGGGCCAGTACTGCGTGGGCGACATCCCGTTCTCCGACGTGTTCATCCACGCCATGATTCAGGACGGCGAAGGCCGCAAGATGTCCAAGAGCCTGGGCAACGGCATCGACCCGCTGGACATCGTGGACTCGCACGGGGCCGACGCCCTGCGATTCACGCTGGTCTCGATGACCACCCAGACCCAGGACGTCCGCCTGCCGGTGGAGGAGATGAAACTGCCCGACGGGCGCGTGGCCCACACCAGCCCCAAGTTCGACATCGGGCGCAACTTCTGCAACAAGCTCTGGAACGCCTCCCGGTTCATCCTGATGAACCTGGGCGGCCAGCCGGCCTGGAGCGACATCCGCCCGCACGCCCACCTGGCCGACGTGTGGATCCTCAGCCGGCTCAACGCGACCATCCGCGACGCCACGGCCGCCATCGAGGAGTACCGCTTCAACGAGCTGGCCGACACGCTGTACCACTTCATGTGGGACGATCTGTGCGACTGGTACCTGGAGATCGCCAAGGCCCGCATCAACGCCGGGCAGGCCGCGCCCAAGGCCATCCTGGCCGCCTGCCTGGACATGACGCTGCGCCTGCTGCACCCGGTGGTTCCCTTCATCACCGAGGCGATCTGGCAGCGGCTCAACCAGGCCGCCCCGGTCCGCGGCAGCGGCGACCAGAAGGCCCCTCCCATTCTGGCCCAGGCCCAATGGCCGCGGGCCAATGCCGAGTGCATCGCCCCCCCTGCCGAGCAGGACTTTGCGCTGCTCCAGGACCTGGTCCGCCAGATCCGCAATGCCCGCACGGAGCACAACGTGCCGCCCGGCCGGAAGGCAGACGTGCTGGTGGAGGCCTGCGGCCGGCAGGCCCAGCTCATCAGCGACAACGCCGCCCTGATGGCCGGCCTGGCTAACCTGGGGCAGGTCCGCGTGGTGGACGAGGCGGCTGGGCCGCCCGCCGGCGCGGCCGCGCTGATGGCGGCTGGGGTGCGGCTGTTTGTGCTGGGGATCATCGACCCGCGGGCCGAGATCCATCGCCTCGGCAAGCAGAAAGCCACGCTTGATCGCGGCATCGCCGGCATCGAGGGCAAGCTGGCCAACGCGGGCTTCCTGGCCAAGGCCCCCGCCCAGGTGGTCGCCGCCGAGCGCCAGCGCCTGGAGGCCCTGCGGCGGGACCTGGAGGCGGTGGAAGCGGCCCTGGCGGCGCTGAAACCGTAGGGCAGGCAACTGGCTTGCTCGTGCAACGGCCGAGTATCCCTACGACTTCCGGCTTGGCAGGCCCACAAGGGGCGCCTTGGCGCTGTGAAAAGGCCGATTGGCCGGTACAATGGGATGCGTGGCGCGGCAGGCATGGGCCGGGGGGGGAGGTGCCAGATGGACGTTGAGATGGAGTTGAGCCGGGTGTTGATCACTGAGTACGGGCCGGGCCAGTTGATCTACCTGCGCGAGCGAGGGGGACAGGAGCGGACCTTCCCCATCGTCATCGGCACGATGGAGGCCCTGGCCATTGACCGGCGGCTCAACAACAAGCCCACCCCCCGCCCGATGACCCACGACCTGCTGGCCGGCGTGATCGCGGCCATGGGCGGCAAGCTCGAAAGGATTCTCATTCACGACCTGCGCCTTAGCGAGCAGCCGGAGGAGAGCAGCGTTTTTATCGCCACCATCTACATCCGCCAAGGCGGCAAGCTGGTGGAGGTGGATTCTCGCCCCTCCGACGCCATCGCCCTGGGCGTCGGGCTGGGCACGCCGATCTTCGTGTCCGAGAAGGTGCTTGGCGAGGCCACGGCCACCCCCCAGACCCCCGAGCAGCGGCTGGAGTATCTCCGCGTCCACAAGGAGGCCCTGGGGCGCAGGATCGAGGCCGTCCAGGAGCGGCTGGAGGACCAGGAGTTCCTCAACAACTCCTCGCGGGAGCTGATCGAGGAGCACCACCGTCTGCTCGAGCGGATGCAGCACGAGTACGACGCGATCGAACAGGTGCTCAAGAAGTTCTCGTAGTCCGGCGGCATGCCTGCGCTTGGCCAAGCCGGTCGTGCCGGTCCGTACCTGAAGCCTTGGCGCTGCACGGCGGAAGCTCTGCTGTGTCCCGCGGTTGCAAACCCCCGCCCTGCCCGATAGACTCACCGCCCTATGCTTGGCGAAAAGGACATCCAGCAGCAGGTTATGCGGCTTACCCGCGGCAGCGAGGCCTGCTACACGCCCCAGGAGCTGCACCAGGCCCTGGCCCGCTCGGCGGCGACCGGCAAGCCCCTGCGCATCAAGCTCGGCCTGGACCCCACCGCCCCCGACATCCACCTGGGCCACACGGTCGTCCTGCGGAAAGTCCGGCAGTTCCAGGACCTGGGCCACCAGGCCGTCATCATCATCGGCGACTACACCGCCCGCATCGGCGACCCCAGCGGACAGAACAAGACCCGCCCGGTGCTCACGCCCGACGAGATCGCCGCCCACGCCGCCACCTACATCCAGCAGGCCGGCAAGATCCTCGACACCTCCGGCGACAAGCTCGAGATGCGCCCCAACAGCCAGTGGCTGGAGAAACTCAGCTTCGCCGACGTGCTGAACCTCACCCGCCAGATGACCGTCGCCCGCATGATGGAGCGGGACACGTTTGAGCTGCGCTACAAGCAGGGCATCCCCATCGGCGTGCACGAATTCCTCTACCCGTTGATGCAGGGCTACGACAGCGTGTGCGTCCAGGCCGACGTGGAGATGGGCGGCAGCGACCAGACCTTCAACAACCTCGTCGGCCGGCAGCTCCAGGCCAACGCCGGCCAACGCCCGCAGGTGGTGCTCATCATGCCGATCCTGGCGGGCCTGGACGGCACGGAGAAGATGAGCAAGTCCAAGGGCAACTATATCGGCGTCACCGAGCCGCCCGGCCAGATGTTTGGCAAGGTGATGTCGATCCCCGACGACCTGATGCGCAACTACTTCACGCTGCTGACCGACCTGCCGTCCGAGCGGATCGACGAGCTGGCGGACCCCCGGCGCACGCACCCCCGCGCGGCCAAGGCCCTGCTGGGCAAGATGATCGTCGCGCAGTTCCACTCCCCCCCCGCCGCCGACGCCGCGGCCGAGGAGTTCGACCGCGTGTTCTCCGCCCGCCAGGCCCCCACCGACATGCCGGCGGTTAAAGTGCCGGCCGGGAACATCAACGTGGTGGACCTGATCCTGTCGGCCGGCTTTGCGGCCAGCAAGTCCGAGGCGCGGCGCCTGGTGACCCAAGGCGCGGTCAGCCTTGACGACCAGAAGCTCACCGACATCGACGCGCCGGTGCCGGTCCGCGATGGGGCCGTCCTCCGCGTGGGCAAGCGGCGGTTCGGAAGGATCATCGCCGGCTAGAGGTACGCGGGCGGGCCCGCGCCACGTTGGCTCATGCTCTATCGACCGTTGCCGAGGCGTCGCGTCTCGGCCTCCAGGTGGGCCTGGAGGGCTTGCCCGGTGTACGAGCCGGCGATGGCGGCAACGTCCTCCGGCGTGCCCGTCGCGATCACCTGCCCCCCCGCCTCGCCGCCTTCAGGCCCCAGGTCGATGATCCAGTCGGCGCACTTGACCACGTCCAGGTTGTGCTCGATCACCACGATCGTGGTGCCCAGGTCGGCTAGGCGGTTGAGCACGTTGAGCAGGTTGAGGATGTCCGCGAAGTGCAGGCCGGTGGTCGGCTCGTCCAGCACGTACAGCGTCTGGCCGGTGGAGTGCTTGCCCAGCTCGGTGGCCAGCTTGACGCGCTGCGCCTCGCCGCCCGACAGCGTGGTGGAGCTTTGCCCCAGCTCCACGTAGCTTAAGCCCACGTCGGCCAGCGCCTTGATGAGCTGCTTGATCTTGGGGAAGCTGTCGAAAAACACCATCGCCTCCTCCACCCGCATGCCCAGCACGTCGGCGACGTTCCTGCCCTTGTAGCGGACCTCCAGCGTCTCGCGGTTGTAGCGGGCGCCCTTGCACTCCTGGCAGGTGACGTAGACGTCGGGCAAAAAGTGCATCTCAATCCGCTTGGTGCCTTGGCCCTGGCAGGCCTCGCAGCGGCCCCCGCGGACGTTGAAGCTGAACCGCCCGGGCTTGTAGCCGCGGATCTTGGCCTCCCGCGTCTTGGCGAAGAGCTGGCGAATCAGGTCGAACACGCCCGTGTACGTGGCCGAGTTGGACCGCGGCGTGCGCCCGATGGGCGACTGGTCGATCTCGATCACCTTGTCGATCTTGCCCAGGCCCAGGATCTTGTCGAACTCGCCGGCCTTGTCGCGGCTGTTCATCACCCGCCGGCGCAGCGCCGCCAGCAGCGTCAGGTTCACCAACGTGCTCTTGCCCGAGCCCGACACGCCGGTGACGCAGATGATCCCGCCCAGCGGGAACTTCACGTCGATGCTCTTGAGGTTGTTCTCGCGGCAGCCGCGCAGCTCAATCGCTCGTGTCGGCGTCACCTTCCGCCGCCGCTGGGGCGTGGGGATCCGCAGGACGCCGCTGAGATACTTGCCGGTAATTGACTCGGCCGACCGCACCAGGTCCTCGACGCCCCCCTGGCCCACGATCCGGCCGCCGTGGCGGCCGGCCGCGGGGCCGATGTCGATGATCTGATCGGCCGAGCGGATCGTCTCCTCGTCGTGCTCGACCACCAGCACGGTGTTGCCCATGTCGCGCAGGTGCAGCAGGGTCCGGATCAGCCGGCGGTTGTCGCGCTGGTGCAGGCCGATGGTCGGCTCGTCCAGCACGTAGCACACCCCCACCAACCCGCTGCCCACTTGCGTGGCCAGGCGAATCCGCTGGGCCTCGCCGCCCGACAGCGTAGCCGAGGTGCGCGACAGGGAGATGTAGTCCAACCCCACGTCGGTCAGGAACTTCAGCCGGTGGTGGATCTCGCGGAGGATGGTCTGGGCGATCTGGCGGCGCTCCTGGTCCAGTTGGAGGGTGTCGAAGAACTCCAGCGCCGCCGTGATGCTCAGGCCCGTCACGTCGTGGATGTTGCGCCCGTCGATCCGCACCGCCAGCGACGCCGGGCGCAGGCGCGCCCCCGCGCACGTGCGGCAAGGCTGCTCGCTGAGGTAGCCGTGCAGGCGGGCCTTGACGAACTCGCTGTCGGTCTTCTGCCAGCGGCGGGTGAGGTTGGGCACCACGCCGTCCCATCCGGTCTGCTCATCGCCGTACATGAGCATCTGGCGAACATCGGGCGGGATTTCCGCGTACGGCAACCCCGGCTCGACGTGGTAGACCCGGCAGAACTGGCGGATCAGGCGGTTGTAGAGGATGTTCATCCGCTTGCCCCCGTGCCGCCAGGCGTCGATCGCCCCCTGCCCCAGCGACAGCAAGGAGTCCGGCACGATCAGATCGGGATCGAACTCCAGGATCGTGCCCAGCCCGTCGCAGGCTTCGCAGGCGCCGTAAGGCGAATTGAAGCTGAACATCCGCGGGGATAGCTCCGGCAGGTTGGCCTGCGGGTGCTGCGGGCAGGCGTAGGTGGCGCTAAACAGCATGTCCTTCCAGCCGGCGTACGGCCCGCCGCCTGTGCCGGCGGTTGAAGCCTGGCCCGACTCGGTTCCCCCGCCGCCGGTGGGCAACTTCTCGTGCGAGATAATCACGATGCCATTGCCCAGCTTCAGGGCCGTCTCCAGGCTGTCCGACAGCCGCAACCGCGCCGTCTCCCGCAGCACCAGGCGGTCCACCACCACCTCGATGTCGTGCTTGCGGCGCTTGTCCAGCTCCGGTGAGTCCTTTAGTTCGCGGATCTCCCCGTCCACCCGCACCCGCACGTAGCCTTCACGCTGGGCGTTGCGCAGCAGATCGGCGTGCTGGCCCTTCTGGCCGCGGACGATCGGTCCCAGCACCATGAACCGCGTGCCCTCGGGCAGCCGGAAGATCGCATCGACCATCTGGCTGACGGTCTGCGAGCTGATCGGCCTGCCGCAAATCCAACAGTGCGGCACGCCCACCCGCGCGAACAGCAGGCGGAGGTAATCGTAGATTTCGGTGATCGTGGCGACCGTGGACCGCGGGTTGGATCCGCTGGGGCGCTGCTCGATGGCCACGGTGGGCGGCAGGCCCTCGATGTGGTCCACCTCGGGCTTGGAGAGCTGCTCGAGGAATTGCCGCGCGTAGGCCGACAGGCTCTCGACGTACTTCCGCTGGCCCTCGGCGTAAATGGTGTCGAAGGCCAGGCTGCTCTTGCCCGACCCGCTTAAGCCCGTGATGACCACCAGCTTGTCGCGCGGGATGCGGACGTTGATGTTCTGGAGGTTGTGCTCCTTGGCCCCCAGGATGACGATCTCTCGCGGGCCGGCCAGGGCGGCCGGCAGCCTCCCGCCCGCCGCGGCCTGTGTCTCGGAGGCGGGCACCCCCCCTATCGTCGCCTGGGCAGTTTCGGACCCGATGGCACGGTGGCCTGCCGCGACCGGAGGCGCCGCCCCGGCCGGGGGGTGGGCTGATGGGGCCTCCGCGTGCCTCTGGCGGTTCAGGATGGGGGGATCGTCCTGGCTCATGGCGGACAAATCGGTGATTATAGCCCGGCCGGCGGGCGGGTACAAGCCAAGACGCGATACCATTAGCCGCCGGGCCGGACGCTATTACCTTTTTTCATATCTGGCGTTCCAAACTTAACCTTATCTTCTCTTGTGGATTCTGCTTGGCTGCGGGCCCAAAGTCGCCCGCCGGCCGGGGAACCCAGGGAAAACGCATGAAGGAGAGTCGCATGTCCAAGCAGTTCGTTGACTACATCATGGGCGTGGTGACCGCCCGCAACCCCGGCGAGGCCGAATTCCACCAGGCCGTGCGGGAAGTGGCCGAGTCGGTGGCCGTCGTCATCGACAAGCACCCCGAACTGGCCAAACTCAAGGTCTTCGAGCGGCTGATCGAGCCTGAGCGACAGCTCATGTTCCGCGTGCCCTGGGTGGACGACAAGGGCCAGGTGCAGGTCAACCGGGGCTTCCGCGTGCAGTTCAACTCGGCCATCGGGCCTTACAAGGGCGGCCTGCGGTTCCATCCCTCCGTATACCTGGGCATCATCAAGTTCCTGGGCTTCGAGCAGGTCTTCAAGAACGCCCTGACCACCACGCCCATCGGCGGGGCCAAGGGCGGCAGCGACTTCGACCCCAAGGGCAAGAGCGACATGGAAGTCATGCGCTTCTGCCAGAGCTTCATGAACGAACTGTACCGCCATGTCGGGGCCGACTGCGACGTGCCGGCCGGCGACATCGGCGTGGGCGGGCGAGAGATCGGCTACCTGTTCGGCCAGTACAAGAAGCTCACCAACGCCTTCACCGGCGTGCTGACGGGCAAGGGCCTGGAGTACGGCGGGTCGCTGGTCCGCGCCGAGGCCACCGGCTACGGCCTGGTGTATTTCGTCAGCCGCATGCTGGAGGCCCGCGGGATGAGCTGGAAGGGCCTCAACGTGGTCATTAGCGGCTCGGGCAACGTGGCCATCTACGCCGTGCAGAAGTGCCAGCAGCTCGGGGCCAACGTGATCGCGCTGTCCGACTCCAGCGGCTACGTCGTGGACCCCAAGGGCATCAAGCTCGACACGGTCAAGCGGATCAAGGAAGTAGAGCGCGGGCGGATCAAGGAATATTGCGACGCCCACAAGGGCAGCCAGTACCACGAAGGCTGGCAGGGCATCTGGAACCTCAAGTGCGACGTGGCCCTGCCCAGCGCCACGCAGAACGAGATCGACGCCCAGGCCGCCCAGACGTTGGTCAAGAACGGCTGCGTCGCCGTCGGCGAGGGCGCCAACATGCCCTCCACCCCGGAGGCGATGGAGATCTTCCTGGACAACAACGTGTCTTTCGGCCCGGCCAAGGCCGCCAACGCCGGCGGCGTGGCCACCAGCGCCCTGGAGATGTCGCAGAACTCCATGCGGCTCAACTGGCCGTTCGAGGAAGTCGACGCCCGGCTCAAGCAGATCATGAACAGCATCTACGACCAGTGCACCGCGGCGGCCGAGACCTACGGCATGAAGGGCAACCTGGTGGCCGGCGCCAACATCGCCGGCTTCCTCAAGGTCGCCACGGCCATGATGGCCCAGGGCATCGTCTAGGCCCCGCCCCAGCCGCGCCGTTTAGTAGCGGACAGTGGAGGTCATCCCGCCGGAGGCAGATCGCCGAAGCCATCTTTGAGCCTCTTCAACAGCCGTACCAGGAATTCGTCCTCTGGGTACCGCAGACAAAGGTCGCGCAGCTCCTGCAATAGTGCATCCCGCCTAGGCAGGTCATCTTCCGCCTTCGCATGGTTGAGCGTGTTGAGCAGCCCCTTACCCAGCCGCTCCCGCACGGCCTCATCGTCGGGATGCGCCTTCCCCAGGTCGCGCAGCTCCTGCAATAGCGCGTCCCGCCTAGGCAGGTCATCTTCCGCCTTCGCGTCGATGAGCGTGTTGAACAGGCCCATCGCCAACTGCTTTCGCACGGGCCCATCCTCGGGATGCTCGTTCCCCAGGTCGCGCAGCTCCTGCAATAGCGCATCCCGCCTGGGCAGGTCATCTTCCGCCTTCACGTCGTTGAGCGTGTTGACCAGGCCCATCGCCAGCCGCTCCCGCACGGCCTCATCCTCGAGATGCTCCTTCCTCAGGTCGCGCAGCTCCCGCAGTAGCGCATCCCGCCTAGGCAGGTCATCTTCCGCCTTCGCGTGGCCGAGCGTGTTGAACAGGGCCATGCCCAGCAGAGCCGCGCACTCCGGCCAAATTGCCGCGGCCGCGCGGGCGGTTGCGCCAACAAGATCGCGGCGGCTCTTGTCTCGCATGGAACGGGGGAACAGACACATGATGCACTCGATCACTGTCTTGGCCGTGCTGCCCAGACGTAGGTAGCTCAAATGGAACGCCATCGCTTGCAGGCAAAGCGCATGACGCAAGGAAGAGTCATCGTTGCCGCGCACCCGCGCCCCGATCGCGCGGATCATCCGATCGGTCTCTTCCGCCAACGGGGCGGGCAGCTCGCCGGCAAACCATTGCATCGCGCCTCGGTGGCGGGTCGCGTGGCCGTAGGTGGGGTAGTCTGTCGGGTCCAGCAGGCGCAGCGCCTGGAGGTGCCCCAGGTCCGCTTCCGGGAGGCCATCCAGGACGATCGGCCGGAAGAGTTCCCAATCGTCCCGATCACGGAACTGTCGCAGGACGGCAATCCGCATCCCAAGCCGCTGCTGCGAGGGGGGAAATTCGCGGAACCGCTCGAACTCCGGATAGAGGTTTCGTTCAGCGTTGCGCGCCTCCCGGACCAGGTCGGCCACCGTGCGGATATCCTCGCGCAGGTCGAGCCATCGACCGACAACCGCTGGATAGCCGCCGGTCAGTTCGGCCAGACCGGCAGAAGGCATTCCCCGGGCCGCCTGAATGTGCCGCCCGACGTACGCGGCAAGACGATCTCCCTCGCCGCCCTCCAGCGACATCCTTTCGAGCACTCGCACGGCGGCGGAAGGGAACATTCCGCAAAGGTCGCCGGCCGCGCCGGCGGGTTCGCCTTTCTCGTTTTGTCGGATGGCGGCCACCACGTGCGTGTGGGGCCACTGCTCCGCGTTTGACAGGAAACTGTTGAGCACGCCAAGCTGCCTCTGCGGATCGGGAATCTGGTCGAAGGCGTCCAGCACGAGAACGACCTTGCGATTGGCCACCTCCGCCAGCATGCAGACCGTTTCGAATGCCTGGTCGTACGTCAGGTCCTGCGCCAGATTCTGTCCGCGCAGGTTTGCGTCGGCGTCGGCCAAGGCCGCGAAAAGAGTCTTCCCGCCCTCCAACAGGGACTTGGCGACCCCGCCAACGATCGGCACCGCCTCAACAAGCCCGCTTGCGACTTCGACCGTCTTGGCGGTGAAGCGGCTGAAGAAGCCGTCCTTCTTCGACCGCCACATTGTCTTGGCCTGCTCGCCGAAGGATGAGTCGCAGAACCAGCGGAGGTAGAGGTCGGCAACGGCGGCCCTCAGCAAGTCGCCCTCGCCATGTGATTCGGCATAGCCGATGAGAAAGGCTGCCTCCTCACATGTGCGCCGGCAGAACTCCCGCAGAAGCCAGGTCTTCCCCATGCGCGGCGGCCCAGTCAGGGCAGTAAACCCTGTGCGTTCTGCGCGCGTTTGGAGATACCTGACGTCGGCTTCGCGCCCGAAGAGCCGATTGCGGTTGTCAATGAATTGGAATGCACTTGGCATACCACGTTCCCTGTCGCGTCGCACTACCCTGGGAAGGGGTATACCATACCGTTGCGCGGTTTGCCAGTTCATTGGCCATAACTTTGCCGGCCATCTGCGCTTATCGACGGCGAGCGGTTAGATGCTGCTGTCCATACCAGTAACAAGCCGGCATTGAAGACGGGAACATGCTTCGACGAATCGCAGGACGGTATGGACTAGAGCCAGGACAATCCAACTCGCCTCTGCCGAAGCTATGGGAGCGCTAACCGTGCCGCGGGCTTGCCGCCAGTGGCACTGTTACTGGATCTGGCGGAACTGCAATTGCCCCGGCCGATCGGGCGACTCGACCACCTCGAACGTCTGGCCGGGCTCTTTGACCTGGAACTCGCGCACCACGGCCCCCGCCGGGCCGACGACTCGAATGGTGGCTGGCGATTGGAAGGGGATCTGCGACCGCGTGCCCTTGGCACTCGTGACAAGGATGAACAGACGGCCGGAAGAGGGGTCCCCGCCCGCTACGAACTTGATCCGCGCCGGCAGAGTCCCCGTGCCCACGCCCGTTGGCCCGTCGGCGGCCTGTATCTCGATCTGAGCCCCGTTCTGCTCTGCGTCCACGTCTGGAACCCTTGGCATGGTCGATACCGCGGGAACGCCCTGCACCTCCCGCAGCACAAGCTGGCCGGGCTGATCGGGCGACTCGACCACCTCGAACGCCTGGCCCACGCTTTGGAGCTGCACCTCCCCCACCACAGCCGCCAGCGGGCCGACCACGCGGAGCGTTGCCGGCGTCTTCACCGGCAGGTGCGCCCGCTGGCCGCGCGGGTCCTGAATCGTCAGCCAGGACCGCCGGTCCTTCGCTGACGCCTCCGCCGCCTCCAGCCGCAGCAGGACCGGCGCCATCAGTTCACCCACGCGCATGTTGCTGCCAGCCTGGTCGGAGATCTCCACGCTCACCCGCTCCCGAATGGCCGGAAGCGCCGCCGGCGCCGTCGTCGGCGCGGCCGGGAGCTGATCGACCGGCATGTCCGCGAACGTCAGGTCGCCTCGCAGCACGCGGTAGAGTTGGGCGCCTTTGGGCAACCACCAGGCGATCGGCCTGGCGTCGCCCAGCTTCACGCCGGCGCCGGCATAGTGGAAGTTGCTGATCTTGCCGCTCTTCTGCTCCAGTGTCAGCCAGACGATGCCGCGGACGACCTTGCCCACCATCTCCCGCACCTGGGCGTGATCCTTGCCGCTAGGCCCGGAGGTAGCAGCCTGGTCCAACCTATCGGGGAAGATGCCGCCATTCTGCTCGGCCAGTAGCCCCAGCATGGTCGCCAGGTCCTGCTGGGTGGACTGGCTCACGTCCATCTTGGGCATAGCCACGGCGGTGTAGCCCGCGGGCACCTCCATCGAGAACAGCTCGTCGTCCAGGTCGGCATCGATGACGAAGTCCCGCATGATGGTGGTCACCGAGGGGATCAGCCCCGTGTCGGGCATAGCCATGCGAACCAGGAGGATGTCGCCGCTATGCCGGTCGACCCAGATCTCCATCGGCATGCCCGGTTCCCCGACCTGGTAGCCCTTGGCCTGCCGACCGTCGATGGTCCGCTCGCCAATCTCCCGTTCACCACTCTTCTCCCGTGGGTTCCCTGCGAGCGCCTTGCGCAGTTGCCCCAGATAGTTCACCTGCTGCTTGCCCTGGGGCAACTGCCCCAGGTCCATCGTCATCGCCTGCTTCTGGGCGGGGATCAGCGAGAGCATCTTCCCCCCCGCCAGATCAAAGATGGACACGGACCGCGCGGGCGACTCCATCTCCATCCGCATGCCTGAAGGCTCCTTGAACAGCCACTTCATCCGCATCGGGGGCTGGTTGGGCATCTGCGCCTCGACAGTCATCTGGAACGTCCGGGCGTTCTGCACCCGCTGGGCGACATCCGCGAACGCCACCGACGGCGACATCGCGTTGTACAGGTACCACCCCACGCCCAACCCCGCCGCCACCAGCAGCGCCGCCGCGGCGGCGAATCTATATGCACGTTTCATGTTCGTGATCCTCAAGGTAAGGGTTCTCGGCCGGCCGGCGGACGCCTCGCGGCGCATCGCCTCCAGCGTGCCAGCCAGCAACTCGTCGCTTGGCCCGGACGGGGGAATCCCGGCCTTGACGGCCTGGACCGCCCGGTCCACTATGTCCGCTTCTTGCCGCTTGTGCTCATTCATGGCGCACCTCGCTTGCATCCAGCAGCTCCCGCAACCGGGCCCGGGCCCGGTGCAGCAGCACGCCCACCTGTGTGGCCGGCACGCCCACCGCCTCGGCGATCTGCTCGTACGACAGCTCGTCGAAGGCTCGCAGGCAGAACACCTGGGCCTGCGCGGGCGGCAACGTCGCCAGCACCGCCCGCAGCCGCCCTGCCAGCTCATTGGCCTGGGCCTGCGCCAGCGGACTCGCCCGCGGACTGACCGCCTGCTCGGCATCCCTGCCGTTGTGCAGGTGCAGCAACTTGCCCCGCCGGCGGAGGCAGTCGATCGCCCGGGCCGTCACCAGCCGGTGCAGCAGCGCCGGCCAGCTCCGCACCGTTGTGCGCCGGGAAATCGTCACCGCCGACACGAACGCGTCCTGAAAGCAGTCTGCCGCGTCGGCCTCGTTGCCCACCAGCCGCCAGGCGGCCCGATACACCGCCTGGCCATGCTGCTGGACGATCCTTGACCACTCGTCCATGCGTGCTCCCTGATCAGGTTGCCACTACCCTATAGTCGCCCGGACGGGCTGTCTATTACACCCTCTATCCACTTCTTTGCCCTCGCGACGAAGGACGTGATTGGGTCAGCCATAAGTTACATGGCTGTAACTTCGCCATGCCGTTGTTACGATGTAGTCACAATCGCCGAACCAGGCCAACAGGAGACCCTTCCATGGGCGACACCACGACATCCGCCCTCCGCAGCCAGCGTCATCTGCGCGAACTCGAAGCCCTCTACAGGATCAGCCAGATCCTGGCCGGCCAATCGCGTCAGAAGCAGGCCCTGGCCGAGGTGCTCGACGTCCTCCACGCCGAGCTGGGCATGAATCGCGGCACGATCGTCCTGCTGTCCCCCGACGCCAAGGAACTCCTGATCGAGGTCGCCCACAACCTCTCCGACCGCCAGCTCCGCAGCATCCGCTACCGCATGGGCGAGGGCATCACCGGCCGCGTCGTCCAGACCGGCAAGCCCGCCGTCGTCCCCAAGGTCTCGCAGGAGCCGCTGTTCCTGGACCGCCTCCACGAACGCCGCAGGCTCTCCCAGCACGAGATCAGCTTCATCTGCGTGCCCAACAAAGGCGGTTTGACGCCTTCCGGGCGCGAATTAGACGAGCTTCGGCCGCATGAGGCCCTACAGATGACGACGACAGCCTCCTGCTATACGCCGTCGGCGCGGGCGTATCCTTCGAGGCTGGAGGATCACCCGTACCCGTCCGCCTGGACCTAAGCCTAGGGATTGTCGAATTGCCACGAAATCCTGACGTGCCCGGTAGTGTCCAGAGTCTTTCGCACTTTCTTTGATGAGCGACCATTGGATGGGTTCTCCCGGCTGTCCTTGGCCAAAGCTTGGAAGATGGAGAGCCAGCTAGGTGAGAACTGGTGCGATGGTTACTCAGGAATGAATGTGCGAAAAAGGCCACATACTATCTACGTTATCGTTCCGATGGAACGTGACCAAGATGTTTCTGAGACGGGGTTTGGACGGACAGTTGGTGGGCCTGGAACCTCCCGACGGGGCCCCACCCCCGTGTGCGGTTCGCCTGACTCTTGGCCTGCTGGACCAGGAGCTCCAGCGGACCCTGGGCCGCCGCCAGGGGCGCCAAGCAGGGGGGGATGAATCGTCCTTGGAAAGCTCCCTCCGCTGGGCTGCAAGAACTCCACAAGAGTTATGAACGTGTTGCCTATGTCCCTGCACTAAACTGTTATCCACATTCCCTGTTGCCCATGGTTCGTAGCGCGTCTTCAGCCTATCCGTCCTGCCACACCTGTGCCTGCGACTTCAGCCAGCGTTGCCCACCCACTGGAATGCTTGGGTTCTATACTCTCCAGGTAATGCGACAAATATGCCCGACTTGGCATCGATTCAGCTGCCAGATAATACTCCTCTGGGAACGCCACCCACACCAGCCCGCCATCATCGTCGATTACCACTCCCGCTGCGACCAAATCAAGTATTGCCTCCTCCGCCTCCCCCATTCCCATACCTGTTAGACACACGGCTTTCACCGCCGCCTCCCTGCTCATCACAGAAGTCATTAGCGCCTCCCGGACTGCACGATGCCGCTCATAAAACGTGGTCCATTTGACATCATCTGTCGTGCGACTATCACCAATAACCATTCCCATGGATGTGTCTCTATAAAAGAGTCTCGCGGCGCCTCCTTCAAACCGACTCTTCCACTCTGAGACAGCGAGGCGCAATTGGCTAAACATATCCCGCATCTGTGTACTGTGAGCCCTATACGGGCTCTCATAATAATGGCAGAAATCCTCCAGCTTTAGCCCCCGGGCCTGGAGAAAGGCGTCGCTAAGTATTACCTTATACCTCCAATCGGCCTTGAGCGCTTCCTTCCAGCCAAAGGCGCCTGCTTCCTCACTCAGTGCAGCATGTCGTACGACAAAAGGCTCTATAGTGTGACCCGGAGGAATCAGATGATAGAGACGCGGCAATAGACGCAGGATCTGTTCGTACTCTTGAAGTTGGTCTCCCGGGAAACCATAGAGGATATTATAGAAACAGATGATACGGTGTCGCATCATGGTAAACACAGTAAAGATGGCCTGGGCGGCTGTGAGCCCCTTTTTCATGCGTCGCAGCACGTCACTGCTAAAGCTTTCAATGCCAGGCTGGAGGGCGCGGAGGCCTGCTTTGGCACAACGTGCAATCTCCGATCCCTTCAATTGTCCTTTCGTTTGGTAAAGGCAAAGATAAGGAGATTGGGCTTGAATCGGCGGGGGCAGAACGGCGTCGACCCCGCCGACCGGCAGTATTGAGTCAGCAAACATGAAGACGTTGATGCCATAACGTGTGCTTAGGTGATGAAGATCGGCGGCGACGGTCGTCGCTGACTTCTGCCTATAGTTCAGGTCGTGTTGATTCAGGCCGCAGAAAATACATGCCGATCGCTGACCCCACCAACAGCCACGTGACGCCTGCACAAGCAAGGGCCCCGCGGGAATGCTGACCGCGCATTCAGCAAGTATCTTTTCTCGACTGCGAAAGTAATCGTCGTAATCTGGTGCGGGGGAACTATCCATGCAAATGCTCTCGTTACCGGAGGAGTCGTGGACGTCGCCGCCGCGGTCTCGGTAGGTAATATTCGGCACATCCGACAGCTCGCGTTGTCCACAGGCGGCTTCAAAAAGCGGGCCAATCACGGGCTCACCATCGCCGTAGGCAACGACGTCCATTTCTGTAAAGACTCGCTGCAACTGGGGGCCTACTGGTTTGGCGAGCCAATTGCCCCCAAAGGCCATCAGGATGTCGGGGCGTTTACAGCGTATCCGATGGGCCAGGGCAAGGGAGCCGAACAGCTGGTCAAACAGGATGGAGAAGCCCACTAGCGCATAACGTTCGAGGTCGATCTCCGCAAGAAGGGAATCGAGATAGCGCGGAATGACGAAATTACGCAGGCGCAAGAGGGTCTGATGTTTCTCCTTCTCGCTGCCGGCCGAATGGCCCGAGAGCCCGAGGCAGTATTCCCAATCATTGCATATCTGTTGCAGAACACGCAGCTGCTCGTCGGAGCAGTAGTTCTCAAACTCGCGAGTGAATACGAACTCGTTGGCTCCCCAGACACCGGACAGCCAGGTATACAGGTCCAAGCTAATGAACTTGAGCAATCGCAGGGGTGCGTCCAGGACCGTGCAGGAAACACCCCGCTGCTTGAGAACCGCCTTGAGGATGCCAACAGCGAGATTGGGCGACCTAACATCACACCATGGCATTGAGATCAATAGGACCTCTTGACCGTTCAGTGCGTTCATCGTCTCACCTGACGTTCTAGCGTCATCGCGGTCATTGACCGCCGGCAACATGTATCGGGCGCTCAAATGCTTTCAGCCATTTATGCAAGCACCGACCTGGCTGGTCAAGGCTCCTCAGCTCGCCGACGTCCACCGGGTTCCCGTTCTCCAGCACAATGACGGAGGTCACCCAGGGTAAACGCACAACGCGAGGGTCATGGGTGCTGAATATCGTCATGCAGCCGGGCGGCACTAGCTGCCGGATCCCGTCCAGCAACCTTGCTTTCGCCTCTTCATGGACACTTGCGGTCACCTCGTCTAACAGAAGAACCGAGGGCCTCTTCAGCAGAGCACGCAGGATGCCGAGCGTCTGGAGCTGCCCGCTGGAGGCCTTCCCCGCGGCCTCCGGCAGGGGCGTCATCAGTCCGTTAGGCAACGCCCGAAGCCAGGCGTCCGCTCCCAGCACCTCCGCCATTCGCAATACTGCCGCGCATTCACTCTTTCCCAACGATGTTCCGAGATTTGCCAGGACGGTATCCGTAAAGAAGAAGTCATCGGGACCCGTGTAGGACAGATACCGCATATGACTAGAGACACTTATGCGAGATAATTCGGCTTCATTGATGAATATTTCGCCATCATAGCGTCCAAGCATCCCCGCGAGCAGGCGCAGCAGGGTAGACTTCCCGGCACCATTGGGCCCGACAAGAACGATTGTTTCTCCGGCCTCCAGATCCAGATTGACATCCCGTAGGACCTTGACATTCTGCTTGTAGCTAAACCCGACATTTCTCAGCCGGATGCTGCGCGGGATCCCCACGGGAGCCAATTTCGAAGAGGTGATCGATCCCGTGCGCGCCAGTTCCAACACCCGCTCCATGGACACCGTGCTGGTGACCATGAACTGGTACAAGGAGCCGATTCTCCGGAATGGGCCGAGCAGGACGGATATATACATGCCCAGCGCCACGGCTTGTCCCAGCCGGAGGTGTTCGGTGAACACAAGGTACCACCCGCCGCCCATTAGAATGATTCCCCACAGGGCTGACACAGCGGACCCCAGTCCCCCCCAGAACGCATTGGCCCGCCAGTTGGATGCCATGAGGCGGACGCGGCGCCGCAGCAGGTGCTTGACCTTTGCCCGCCGGCGGCAAGCGAGGGCGTACATGGAAGAGGCCCAGAAGCCATGAACGTCCTCCGCCACATGACTGGCGATCGCGTCGGCATTCTCTCTCCTGTCGGATCCAATCTGTCTTTGGCGTCTGGCCAGCATGCCAATGAGAAGGTAATTCGCCGGCACAACAGCGATCACGGCCAGCGACACCCAAACAGACAGATGCAGCATCATGCCGACGGCCGCAACAGCAGTAAATGCCAGCGACGCCATCTGTGGAACTATGAATGTGAACGTTCCGGCCACGGCTTCGGAATCTGCGGACACCCTTTCAGAGAATCGTCCGACATGCTGGATTCCGCGACGCACATCATGTTGAGCGCCGTGTAAGGAAAACATGCACCTGAGGCTCAGTCGGTAGCCCAGGCCGCTCTGGATTCTGGTCGCAAGGTAACCGGAGATAATACCCATGCATCCATCGAAAGCTTGCATTATCACGATGCCGAGCAGCAGCATGCTGAGCAGGGCGATGTCCCGCCGGGGGTAGGCCGTGTCCAGAATCCACTGCGTCAGCACGGGCATCGCCAGGGGGGCCAGGGAGCCGGCCGCGGTAACCGCCGACAGCAACACCAACGCCCATCGGTAGGGCCGCACCTCGGGCGACAGGCGTCTCCAGCAGCCTATCGCCCTCTTGGTGTCGGCGATAATGGTTTTTACCGCAACGACCATTTCGTCTGCGCCCCGTTCTGAAAAGATCGTCAGGAGGACGAAGAGGAGGTCTCAAGACCATCGATCTGCGTCCCGTCCTGCTCCCGATGGCGCGTGTTCACTTCCCGTCTGTAAAGGTCAGCGGCTGCTCCCTGCTGACGGCCTTGTTGACGGCAATCGTTTCAACCTGGTAAACGATGCTCGACTGTGCGCTCAAGATCCGCTGAGTCGTCTTCATCGGAAAGAAGATGCCCTTCTCGACCTCTTGGTATTCATAGTTGCAGCGTTGAGCTTCGATGGCGTCGCCCTTATAGGTCAGGTAATTCACGATCCTGCCGGTGTCCTCATCGATCCAGGTCTCGAAACGTAATTTGCCCTCCCGCCCAGCCTTGGGCGTCCTGAGGACGGCAATGCGATGTCCAACAGCGTCCGGCGCTCCTATGGATTGTGCGGCATCCTTATCGAGGACTTTGGTTTCGATGCTCTCATATATATGCGGGTTGAGCTCATGATGCATCATCAGGGGGTGGTTAGCTAGGTTGAACCACGCCGGGTCCTCATAGGCGGCCTGCTCGGCAGCCTGGCCGCGGTCAAATTGCAAGAGTTTGCCGTTTGTCACAATCGTGATGCTGTCTGGTACCAGGTGACGTAGGGATGGATCGTGCAGCATCTCGGTGCGCATCCAATCGGGGGACATGAAGCTTTCACACGCCACGAACGAGAGGTTGTCAGTACCCGGACGTATCACCGTGATCACTCGCTTGATGCTGGCCGTGGACACCTTGTCAAGGCCAAGTTTGGCGACGGCGTTCTCAAGAACCTCGCGTATCTTGGCCTCGGTCTCCGGGGTGATGTTGCGTTCGGCATGGGGCTGCCAGGATACGCCTGTGGTACGGGGCAGTTCGGGCTTGGCGGGGCGGGCAATGACCCTGGGAGGCGCCGGGTATTTGTCCTTCTTGTCGTCGGTGGGCGGCGCCTCTTGGGCTATCTTCGGCGGCTGGGCCGGCGCGGGGACTGCCTCCTGGCGGGCTATCGCCGGCGCCGTCGGCTCAGCCGGCTGCCTCTGTGCGTATGGCGGTTCACGCGTGTATATCACCACCACCGCAAAAATGACCAGAAGAAGGATTCCTATCCATGTGAGGCGTTGGCCATGGCTCATGTGGTTGCTCCTGATTGTTTACCGACAAGGAAATACGATTGCATCTGGACACAGGCCCCGCCGGGGGTAGGCCGTGTCCAGAATCCACTGCGTCAGCACGGGCATCGCCAGGGGGGCCAGGGAGCCGGCGGCGGTAACCGCCGACAGCAACACCAGCGCCCACCGGTAGGGCCGCACCTCGGGCGACAGGCGTCTCCAGCAGCCCAGCGCCCTCTTGGTGTCGGCGATAATGGTTTTTACCGCAACGACCATTTCGTCTGCGTCCCGTTCTGAAAAGATCGTCAGGAGGACGAAGAGGAGGTCTCAAGACCATCGATCTGCGCCCCATCCTGCTCCCGACGGCGCGTATTCACTTCCCGTCTGTAAAGGTTAGCGGCTGCTCCCTGCTGACGGCCTTGTTG
>Ga0315289_10005070_pt1 | contig 19521 bp, 25 predicted proteins | sample YL17G11_40_MG_FD_203452 | JGI IMG/M metagenome (GOLD analysis project Ga0315289, IMG submission 203452) | Sediment microbial communities from Yellowstone Lake, YNP, Wyoming, USA - YL17G11_40 | ecosystem: Environmental > Aquatic > Freshwater > Lake > Sediment | place: USA: Wyoming | collected...
AGCGGGGGGGTCAGCTAGAGCGGCACTCCACTCAACTAGTTCGTGCTTTCCCCCATCTTCATGTAAGCCAAATTGGCGACATGTTTCTCCTCCGTAATCTATGAATCTTACACTATAAAGATCGGAGTAGGGATTGTAATAGTTGTATTCTGGTATGGCGGTACAAGCGGGTGGAGACGGTACCTGAACACATTCTCCAACATCATCTCTGACTGCCATTCTTATATATCTGCTCATATATTCTATAGAATAACTTGTCTCGTCTAATAATTTTTGAACAGTTAAAATCTTGCTTTGGGAGCGGATAGCAGCAACAAACATACCCACCATTAAGCTTACAACCAGCGAGAAGATAGCCATGGCAACAAGCAATTCTATTATAGTAAACCCCCTCTTTTTCGTTTTAACATTTAAACATTCTGGCATTTTAACATTTATATTATTTTAAGGATTGGATAGAACGCCAAAGCATAGCACCGATTTCTTCGGCTAATTTAATTGCTTTCTTGTAATCTTTTTGATTAAGATAGTTTTCAACTAAAGAAAAATGAAGCAAATATTTCGATTCTTTAAGAGAACCATAAGAAATTTCCCAGAAATTATTCTTAACGGCTTTTTTCTGACGAGCGAAGCCCTCAATATAATTTAAAATAATTGATAATGTTGCTCTTCTTAATTGCGAGGTGATTCCATAAAGTTCTTCTTTTGGAAAGCTTTTCGTTGCCCTATAAACTAGATGGGCGTATTCATCCATTTTTTTCTTTAACACTTCCTGAAATGTTTTCATGTTTGAATGTTAAAATGTTTAGATGCTTAGATGATTTGTTAGTGCCAATTATATAAGTGGTCCTCAACTTTAACATTATTTATTTTTCCTTTTTCTGTCCACGAAACATCAACAAGCACTTTCAGGGCATACTCAGACCCTGCTAGAGGAATCTTGGAGATAATGATGTTTCTCCGAAATATAGTAGGGTTATTAGCCACATCATAACTGTAATATCCATTAGTATCAGTATTTAGATAGGGGGGAGCCACACCTCTCGGAATAGGAGTCAAAAACAAATCATTATAATCGGCGGAGTTATTTCCTAGCGTCAAACCATCATCCCAAAAAACTGTTGGTGTTTCAATCCAGTTTGTATCTCTAATATTCCTAACAATTTCTATCCCCTCTTGGGCCAAATAAGCAGCGATAAGAGAATTGGGAGAAGCACCCATTTGTACAGCGCTTTTATTGATTAAAGCGAAAACTCCTACTATCCCCACTGTAACTAAAAAAATAGCAATCATAACTTCAAGTAAAGTAAAGCCCTTCTTCATTTTAACATTTGAACATTTTAACATGTTAACGTGTTTGGATGTTTAGATGCTTAAATGCTTTTACTCTATTTCAACTAGGCCAGCTTTATTTACTGTGATTTTTTTGGTTTTTGATGTATCAGATTCTAGGACTAAGGTTATTTCTACTGGCCCTCCTCCTGTTAAAGTTATTGTAGGATCTGGCGGTTTAAAGTTAATGCTCGGAGAACTCGGATTAAGCAATGATATCTTGACTCCTTGTTCCAAATTAATGGTTTCTATTCTCTCATTACCAGCAGGACTATAATCCCCACTATTATTTTTATCAGCGTATAGTATATAACTCGTATCATTAACATTGCCTAAATAAATTCCATATCCTCCAGGCGGAACTGTTCCTCCACAGCATACCTGTGCTGCTATAGCCATTTCTTGGACCCTCCTTATATCCTGGGCTAATTTATTGGCAGCCCTCTGAAGCGCTAATGTCTTTTCACTGCTCCGGTAATTAATAAAAACCACCCCAGAAAGAATAACAATAATCGCAATTATTACTAAGACTTCAATAAGAGTAAACCCTCCCTGAAATCTTTTTTTTTGAGCTAACCCTAGCTTGAGAGCGTTTCTCATTTTTTTAATTATCATAGCTCAAATTGTTTGAACAGAAAAATAGAGTTGACCCCATTTTCACAATTAGGGGCACGAGCCAGTTGGATTTTGAGGACACCGGCATCCACTTGGATCCGCAAGGCAGGCCTCTTCCGAACACCAAGATGCCTGGCAAACTAAGCCTATCTGCCCCAGAATTGCTAAAACATCTGTACCTATAGCTATTGAAGTCCAGGGTGCCATAACCTCGCATTCTTGACCATCTGGAATGTCGTTTCCATTGGAATCGCAATCGTAATCAGAGCCACCACTGTTTACTGGGCCATTAAGGTTAGTACCTGACCATCTAATAACCATATCTCGATCAGTTGCGGTCACCATTCCGTCGCAATTGAAATCAGCGCAAGCAATAATCATACTGGATGGTGGACAATTCGGCGAAGAGGAAAGACACCAAGCTGCAGTTTCCACCACACTTCTCTTTACTACTATCTCACCATTATAATCAACGCATAAAGCCTCGGTAGGAGAAGAAATTGAAGAAGAATAGGCACAGTAACGAGATTTATCTCCTGATTGAAAAACAGATGGAGAGCTTCCTTGACTTCTTATGTCTTCCGCAAGATTGAGAATTTCAGAGTCACAAGGCCATGCTCCGCACATCGCGATTGATACTCCCTCGTAATTCCCCTTCTCTAAATAAATCTGCTCAGCTCGGTTTTGAAGTTGGGTTAAATCACTAATAATTTTAGCGTCTTTTCCTTTCTTCCTCGCCGGTCCCATCGCCACAAGAATAATGCCTGCTAAAATTCCCATAACGGCAACGACAACTATAAGTTCTATAAGGGTGAATCCCTTTTTTTTATTCTTCATATTCTGTAGAAATTGCTATGTAAATAGTCCAAAATACCATTTAATTATCTCGGTTCCCCAAAATAAAGCGGCGAATGTTCCCGCTACCAAGAAAGGCCCAAAAGGAATTTCTGATTTAAGTGTCCTCTTGCCTAAGATTATCAGCCCTATTCCTATTATAGCACCGATAAAAAAGGCCAGGAATAAGGCCACTAAAATGTTGGGGAATCCCAGCAAAAACCCCATAAAAAAAGCCAGTTTGGGATCACCCCAGCCCATCCAGTGACCCCGGGAAATAAGGACAATCGCGAGAAAAAAGGCAGAAGCTAAAACGGCTGAAAGTAACGGATTTAAAAAGGCCTTAAATGAATGATGAAAAACGAAAAATAAAAAAATATTATAAATTAAGGCGACAATTATTGCAGGGTAAATTACTCTGTCGGGTATAATGTAATATCGAAGGTCAGAAACAAAAATAATGATTAGGAAACAGGCAACAATTAATAAATAGAAAAAATTAAGAAAATTGCTTGCCCCGTAGGATCCCGAAGGGATTCCTATGGGGTTGATTATTAATTGATTCCAGGCAATAAAAACGAACAAAATTCCTGTTGCCAATTCTACTAAAGGATACTGCCAGGAAATTGGTCTTTGGCAATATCGGCATTTTCCTTTCAAAAATACAAAGCTTAAAACTGGGATTAGATACTGCCATCCCAAAGTTTTCTTGCAATGCGGACAATAGGATCTTTTAACAAGGAATTCTTCTTCTTTTTGGAGGCGGTAAATTACGCAATTCAAAAAAGAACCTACGGTTAATCCGAAAACAAAAATAATCGTATAAAAAAATAAACTAATTGTCATCTTCCAAGTTATTTAATATTATGGTTAACGTCGGGTATCAAACAGTTTGAGTTCGTTATTCGCAGGTATAAACTTCGGAGCCGGGCGTATTGTCACAAGCAGGCGTAGTGGGTGTGGTACTTGAATCGTATCTTGTCGATCGCCCCTTGCTATCTACACACCACCGATATCCTCCGTTTAGCTGAACTTTAGCACAATAGTCCTGTTCTTTGGCAGCGATAACGAAGTTTATGCCTCCTTGATTTGTTATATCGTCACAGATAATTAACGTATCACCAATACAGCCGAAACCATTAAAATTATAGTTTTCGTCATAATAAACCCCGGCTAAATTTCGGATTTGATGCATCTCGTTAATAATCCTTGCATCTTTTGCTTTAACTTTTGATATGTTTAAGTTTAGTAGTATAATCCCTGATAAAATTCCTATTATGGCAATCACCACCAAGATTTCAATTAAGGTAAAACCTCTTAATACTCTTCTGGATGTATTTTTATAAACCATGTCTGGAAAATAATTAACTTCTTTCATAATTATACAATAAAAAAACAGGGGCGGGAAATAAAAATCAATCCCGCTAAAAGCGGGATTGATTTAAAGCTTTCAATCTCTTCGGATTAACTGGCTATAATTTTTAACATTTAGTTGCAACTGGTAACCGAATTAATTGCAAATAACAGCTGAAGTACAGGGTACAGTTCCTGTTTTCCCGGCATCACCCACGCAAACTGTACCAGTATTCATAGCAGCGGAAACGCAATAATTAGCACCAGCAGCGTCGGTCCAACAGATTGGCACTGCCCCAGTGCCATTTTGGTTGTCAATATCACCATTAAGCGCTAATAATTGCGTAGCATAGGTACCGGCGCCAGTTTTTAAGGTACTGGCAGCAGCGGTGGCAGTGCATAAGTTAATATAATTGCTATCATCACTCTGGATCATCTCGGCTATTGACCTCACCTGGGTTATATCTGCTCTTATTCTCGCATCTTTGGCTTTACCCCTTGCCGAACCCAAAGCCACTAAGACGATACCCGATAAAATTCCAATAATGGCGATAACGACCAGCAATTCAATAAGAGTAAAACCTCTTTTCTTTTTCATTTTTTTAATTTCTAATTTTAAAATTTTCTAATTAGCTTCGACCTTTGCCAATTTTTATTATTGCCAGGCGGTATGAGTATTCTACTCACCTGGCTATTTTTAGTATAGCATATTTAAGTCAAGTAAAGGTGTGGAAAACTTTACCCCGTAGGAAATAATTATGTTTTACGTATATATTCTCCAAAGCCTCAAAGATGGTAAACTATACACAGGTTTTACAAATAACCTTCGAAAAAGAATCTTAAAACATAATTTAGGTAAAGTATTTTCTACCAAATTAAGGAGGCCAGTTAAATTAATTTACCTTGAAGTATGTTTAAATAAAAATGACGCCAAACAAAGAGAAAAATATCTTAAAACTGGAACAGGTAAAACATTCATCAAAAACAGGCTTAGATATTATTTTAAGGGTCGTTCAATATATTAATGGAAAATACTTTATTTCCTACGGGGTTAGCTTCCTATTTGGTTAACGATATTATCCCATTTGGTTGACGATACTGTAAAGAGTCAAAAGGACTGAACCGACTAATCCACCAACTACAGCTCCTAGACCGACAATGGTAAGGGGAACTAATAAATTTAAAACATTCTCCAGAGATCGGTTAACTTCTTTTTGATAGAAGTTGACTAAATGCATTAATGTTTCATCAAGAGTTCCTGTTTTTTCTCCAACCATTGTCATCTGGGTAAAGATCGGCGGAAATTGCTCTGGATATCTTTGCAAAACAGAGTGGATGGTTTCCCCTTTTCTCACCGCGTCACGAGTTTCAAGAATAATTTTTTTAAAAATCTCGTTACCAACTACTTCTCCTGAAACCTCCAAGGCCTGAGCGATTTGGACGCCTCCTGAGCTCAAAGTAGCGAGGTTTTCGGCAAAGCGAGATAAATACATCATCTGTAAAAGACTTTTAACTATCGGCACCTTCAGAGAAAAACGGTCAGAAAGACTTTTGCCTTCTTTGGTTTTTAGATATTGTAAGATAAATAATACGGTGGTAATAAGACCTAAAATTATAACAATTAGCCATTTCTTTATAAAATCAATCGTTCCGAAAACTATCTTGGCAATTAAAGGAGGCTCAATGCCGGTTTCTTTAATAAATTGAGATATCTGGGGGAAGACAAACCAAATCATTAAAGCTATTATTCCGAACATTGTAACCAGAACCATAATAGGGTACATCATCGCCCCTGAAACTCTTGAATTAAAATCATACTCTCTTTCCATATGGTCAGCTAGGTATTCTAAGGCTTCGGACAATTTTCCGGCTGTCTCTCCTGATTTAACCATAGCAATATAAAAAGGAGAAAAGACTTCGGGGAAACGAGCAAAAGCTTTAGAAAGAGAAGCCCCTCCCTCAACTGTTTCAGATATTTTTACAATTTTCTCGCGGAAACGAAGATTGGCGGTCTGCCCCACTAAAGTTCTCAAAGACTCAACTAGGGGCACTTTAGATTTAAACATTATAGAAAGCTGGCGGGAAAAAACAACCTTGTCCTTAAGAGAAATTCCTCCAAATATTCTTATTTCTTTAGAGTAAGCCGGAAGGGGTTTGACCTCTTGAAAGGCTGTTATATAAAAGCCATATCTTTGTAAAATAGCTAAAGCTGCTTCCCGGCTTGCAGCTTCCACTGTTCCCGATTGGCCTTCTCCAGTTTTTGTTCTGGCCTGATATTGAAACTTCATATCTTTATCCCTTGATTAACATTCTCAGCTCTGAAGGGCTGAAAGAGTAGAGTAAGGCATTATCCAAAGAAATTTCTCTTCTTTTAACTAAATCGGCTAATGCGCGGTTAAGAGAAACCATGCCTACATCTGCTGAGGTCTCAATAATTAAAGGAATTTCGTGTATTTTGTTTTCCCGAATTAAAGTGGCGATAGCTGTTGTATTAATCATTATCTCGCAGGCCGGAATTAATCCCCCCTTAAGACGGGGGATTAACCGTTGAGCGATTACTCCCAAAAGCGAGCTGGATAATTGGGCTCTAATCTGAACTTGCTGTTCGGGAGCAAAAGAGTCAACAATCCTATGAACCGTTTGGCCAGCCGAGTTAGTATGTAAAGTTGTGAAAACCAAATGGCCGGTTTCAGCAGCTGAGATGGCAATACTCATAGTTTCAGGGTCCCTCATTTCTCCAACCATAATAATATCAGGGTCCTCCCTAAAGGTTGACTTAAGGGCTTTTGCAAAAGACCAGGTATCTTGGTAGACTTCTCTCTGGTCAATAATGCATTTGTCATCCTCAAAAATATACTCAATCGGGTCTTCAATAGTAATAATGTGGTCAGGGCGAGTATGATTTATTTCGTCAATAAAAGCGGCTAAGGTGGTGGATTTCCCGTGGCTAGAAGGGCCAGTTACTAGAACAAAACCTTGAGTAGGTTTTGTAAAAGTGTGGAAAATCGGAGGAAGATTTAATTCTTCAATCGTTCTGATTTTAGTTGGGATAAACCTGCAAGCAACACTTATGCCTTTTCTCTGGAAAAAGATATTAATTCTGAATCGAGCCCGATTCTCAAAACTATAGGAAAAATCGATCTCTTTTTCTTTAAGAAATCTTTCTTTTTGCTCTTCATTCATTAGAGCAAAAGCTAAACCCTCAGAATCGGTAGGGGTAATTTTCTTTTCCCTCAAAAGAGGTACTAACCGACCGGTTATTCTTAAAATCGGGGGGTGGCCCGGCGAAATATGCAAATCAGAGGCTTGTTCTGAAACGGCAAAAGCGAGTAAGGTTCTAAGTTGTGGGGAATAATCGGGCATTTTTAAGAAAAATTAATATACGAATGATACACGAATTAATGTGGATGAAATATAATGAATTCATCCTTATATAATCTGTGTATAATTCACATAAAAATTCGCGTATTTTTTATTTTAGCGGTATCCCGCTAAGAACTCGCCTCATCCCTTTAGGATGAAGCAGTTCATTTTTCAATAATTTTTTTTATTTCTTCAACTACTTCAGTAGGAGTAAAATGAGACTTAATTAGGTATCTTGCTGCTCCTAACTCTTGGGCTTTTTTGACATCCCCTATTTCAGTAAGATTGGAAAGGACAACGATTTTTAAATCATTTAATTTGCCCATTTTTTTAATTTCTGCTAAAACTTCCCATCCATCTAAATCGGGCAAGACAATATCTAAAAGTATAAGATCTGGTTTTTTTTCTTTAAATTTTCTTAAACCTTCCCGGCCACTTACAGCTATCTCTACCTCAAAACCTTTCTCTTTTAATTTTGTATTATAGAGATCCACCAGAAAAGGATCATCTTCAATCAATAAAATGGATTTCATATTTTATTTCTGCGACGAGAATATCTTTAGTTTACTAGGCTGGGATGAAAGTCGTAGAAAGAGCTCACCCCGCTCATGACAGGAAAGGGTTCATTTTTCCTCGGCCGTCCTTAAGACCTCTTCAATGGTTGTTACTCCATCTAAAACTTTTAAGATTCCATCTTGTTTCATGCTTATCATCCCTTGACGAATAGCTTCTTCTCTAATCTTTGCTTCAGTTGGCTCTTTAAGACAAATATTTGCCAGCTGCTCTGTCATCTGTAATACCTCAAATAGTGCGGTGCGGCCAATTAAGCCCTTCTGAAGACACTTTTTACATCCTTCAGCTGCATAAATTTTCAGAGGTTTAGGAACTTTTACGTCCTTTTTAATAATGGGGGGTAGTTCTTCTATCTCTTTTAAGATTATATCTTCAATTTCTTTTGGCGGAGCAATTTTCTTTCTGCAGTTGGGACATAAGAGTCTTACAAGCCTCTGGGCAAGAGCTACACTTAATACTGACGGAATTAAATAGGATTCCACGCCCATATCAACTAATCTAGGAATAACGCCTAAGGCATTATTTGTATGTAAGGTAGATAAAACAATGTGGCCAGTTAGAGAAGCCTGCATTGCCATTAAAGCTGTTTCGGGATCGCGGATCTCTCCCACCATAATAATATTGGGGTTTTGTCTGACCAGGTGCCGCATTCCCCGAGCAAAATCATAGCCAATTTCTGGCCTGACCTGAGACTGGTTTATCCCTTCAACGTAGTACTCAACCGGATCTTCAAGGGTTAAAATATTAACGCTCTCTTTATTGAGCTTAGAAAGCATGGCATATAAGGTCGTGGTTTTTCCAGAGCCAGTGGGGCCTGTCACTAAAATCAGACCGTATGCTTTGCCTAGAGCTTCTTGAACGACTCGAAGGTTACGGCCAAGTAGACCCAATTCTTCTACCGGTTTCAAACCTTCCATAGGATCCAGAATACGAATAGCGACCTTTTCTCCTAAAGTGGTGGGGAAGGTTGAAACCCGAAAATCGACATCCTTTCCTCCAACTTTAGTTGAAAATCTACCATCTTGAGGAACCCTGGTCTCGTCAAGTTGCATGTTAGAGAGAATTTTTATCCTAGCAATAACGGCGGGATGAATCCTGGCTGGAAGTATAAGACTGGTATGCAAAATGCCATCTATTCGATAACGAACCCGAGATTTTTCTCTCATAGGCTCGACATGAATATCCGAAGATTTTCCTTCAACAGCATCCCTAACCATAACTGCCACGATTTTGGTAACAGGAGCTTCTTCAACAAGCCTTTCTAATTCAGACCGTTTCATCGGCCTCCTCTCCACCCTTTCTACTTTCAGCTCTTCTTCTAATTCACCCAAAGCTCTAGTCACTTCCCTTGTAAGAGTACGATATTGTTTTAAAATATTTTCAAATGTACTTGGAGGAATAAGAAAAACCTGATAAGAAAATTTGCTCTGCCTGGCCAAAAATTTTAAAGCTTCTTGGGCTGTAGCATCTTCTGGGTAAACCATTCCAACCTCTATGAGATTATCTTTTTGCGAGAGAGGAATCATTTTATAGTACCTAGCTGATTCTTCTGGAATTAGTTCTAAAAGTTTTAAAGAAACATCTTCAGCAGAAACCTCCTTTAAAGGAATATTAAGGTTCTCGCTTTTTAAACTAAAAAGGGTTTTCTCACCGATAACCTTGTTTTCTAAGAGAACCTCTTCCTCTTTTTTGCCTGAGTTCTTGACTTCAAATTCTAAAGAGGTGGCTTTTTCTTTATCTATAATTCCTCTTTTAAGTAATTGTTGGATTATAGCTGCCATTTCTTTTAATATGGAATAAAGGGATTTTCGCGTCCAATTTCTTCTGGAGGAGAAGGTATTTCTTCAAATGGTTGGAGCTCTTTTAAAGCTGGACTTTCTAGAAATTGAAAGTTTATATCTATCTTCTCTGGCTTTTGAGGTTCTACGGGTGGTGGAAGTTCTGGTTTAAATTTTGGCCACAAAAACCAAATTGCACCGCCAAAAATAACAATTAGCAAGACTAATAATAAATATTGTTGTCTTTTTTCTTCTGGCATTAATGTTGTTTATAGTGACAAATTTTATTTAACAATGGTGATACAAAAATAATAAATATTAATAAGAGTAAATTTTCATTGTCACGACAAAATTAAATAATCCTTTTGGTGATTCTTCTAAGGGAAGAGGGGTGGGAAGAGAAGGGAAAAGAGAAATTTTTTCGACACTAACAATACGTGAATTTTTTTCTAAAGATGCTAAAAAGTTTTTAAAAGAAGAGTAAGAACCTGAAAGATTGAAAGGACCAACGGTAGTTTCTTTAATCTGGGAGCTTTCTGTTAATTGAATAGTAGAAAAGGAACCAATATTATTTAAAATCAGACCATTTTCAGAAGAAATTTTTTGAATAAAATTATAAAAAGCAGGAATAGATGGATAAGAAGGCAGGGCAGAATCAATTTTCGCAAGTTCATCTTTGTAACCATTCAATTTTTCGGAAAGGGAAGATAGGTCTTTGTAATATTGATCCTTATATTGAAATTCCAATTCCTTATTTTTTGTTTGAGCTTGGAGGTTCTGAAATTTAAGATAGCCTGGCCAAAGCAAAAATACAGCTATTAAAATAATTAGGGCGAATAAAATTATGCTGATTAATATCCTGGGCATTTATTTAAAGGTTGGATTACCAAATGAAAGATTAAAATTAAACCCGATTTTACCCTCTTTTCCAATCGAAATTTTCGACAAGTCTGTTTTTAATATTTCTTGGCCGGTAATTTGTTTAATAACTTCTCCGCTTCGCTGAAAGAGTACTTCTTGTTGGCCTAGGGTAATGAAACTTTCAGTCTCACCGGACAATCCAATTGTCCCTTTAGCTAAGTCTAAGTCAAGAGTAGAAAACCAGACCTTGGGATGAGTTATTTTTTCTAAGAAGAGAAGCGTTACTGAGCTAATTTGCTGTTTATTTAAAATTAAGGTAAAGTCATCAATCTTTTTCTTTTCTACTAATAAACTCGTTTTAAGATTATTTCTTTCGGGAGTTTCAGTTTGGGCAATTTTGCTTCTTATTTCCTCTAGTTGCTGGCTAGCTTTTTTTTGTAGGGAACCCAAAATGAAGTAGCCGAAAATAGCCGCTATCAAAATAATTGTTGAAAGAAAAAGTATTAAATTTTGCCAGAAGGGTGTTCTTTCTGGCGGCTTGGGAATAATTTCTACCATATTATCTTAGTAAACCACGCACCGCAGCTCCTAGGGCTATAGCGTAACTGGGTCCCATTTCTTTTAATTTTGACTCTAAAATTGGTGGTAAAATAAAGCTGGTAAATGGGTTAATTATTTCTATGTCTTTCTTCAAAACGGAGTTAAAATGTTCTCTAAGACCGGGGAGTAAGACGGATCCTCCCGCCAAAATAATCTTTTCAATATTTTTCTTTTCCAATTTAAGAAAATCATTGGAAATTTTCTCAATCTCGGCCAGGATTAAACCAATCTGAGGAGATAAAAGTTCAGCTACTTTTTGTCCTTCATTTTCTAGGGTCTTTTTCAGGCCGTATTTTTTCTTAAGTTCTTCAGCTGTTTGAAAATCAACTCCCAGTCCATTTACTAAAACTTGGGTTAGTTCGTTTCCGGCGACATCAAAACTATGGCTCAATTTTAGGATTCCCTCGTCTATAATACTGATGGTAGTGCTTTGAGCCCCGATATCCACCAGTCCTATTGTCTTTTTTTCTTCTATAGTAATAAGTCGAGAGAGACTAAAAACCTCCGCCTCTAAACCTTCTAGCTTAAGATTGGTTAACTTTGTAATCTCGTTATATTGATCAATGATTCCATTAGGAACGGCCACCAGGAGAATCTTCAACTTTGTGTTTTTTTTATCTATTAATTCTCCGCCAACTACCTGCCAGTCAATTGTTATTTCTGAGAGAGGAAGAGGAATATGCTGAGGAGCTTCGTATCTTACTGCATCAGGAAGCTCTTTTTTTGCCATTGGTGGAAGCTCAAAATTAGTAAAGAAGGTAGAAAAATCGGGAATAGAAAAGACAGCAGAGTGAGTTCCAATTTTAGCTTCCATTAAGATGACCTGAATTGCCTTTGCGATATCAGTAGTAGACAATGAAAGAGTGTTTTTTTCAAACGTTCTAAAGGATTTATCGTAAAAGGCCCCCACTGAAATTTCGCCATAATTATCTAATTTTACTTTCGGCCCGCTTTTTGAAAGGGCGGCAATCTTTATTATTGATGTTCCAATATCTATCCCTAGGCAATTTTTTGGGGTAACTTTTATTTTGGGAATTATTTTAGAGAATAGTCCGCTAGGAATTTGAAGTCTCATAAATTTTTACTTTCTTTTCTATCCATTATACTATTATACTATAACATTTGAGAAGGGGAAATAAATGAAATTTAAAGAGCCTTTTCTCGATCTATTTTTTCCAAAAACCTGTCTTTTTTGCCAACGAGAAGGAGAATATCTCTGCCAAGATTGTTTTGCCCTTTTAGAAGTATCAGAATATCAATATTGCCTTTGCAAAAATCCTTTAAGGTTGCCGAAAGCTGGCAAATGTAGGAAATGTCAGAAAAAATCCCTTAATGGTCTTTATTTTACCTTGCCCTACCAAAATTCTTTTTGCCAAAAATTAATTAGGCAATTTAAGTATGAAAACGCTGTTAAAGAACTAGCCAAGCCTTTATCTTCATTAATAATAGCCCATTTTCAACTGTCAAACAAGTTGCCAACTAAAGAAGGAGTTTTAATCCCAGTGCCGTTAACAAAAAAGAGACTAAAATGGCGGGGATTTAACCAGGCAGAAGAAATTGCTAAAGAATTATCTAATTTTTGGGAAATTCCCTTTATCTTAGACTGTTTAATTAAAGTAAAAGAAAATCCTCCCCAGGTCGATCTTTCAGAAGAAGAAAGAATGGAAAATATAAAAGGAGTCTTCCAGGCTAAAGATGAAAAGGAAATTATGGGTAAAAAGATTTTTTTAGTTGACGATGTTTATACAACAGGAGCCACTATGGAAGAGGCAGCTCGCGTTTTGAGGGCGACGGGCGCTAAAGAGGTTTGGGGTATAACAGTAGCAAGAGGTTAATAAGAAAAATATTAAAAACCGGCTAAGCCGGTTTTTACATTAGGCATTTTGTATTTTAAAAATGGGGGTATATTTTAATTTTCTGGTGATGGATCGTTTCTCCCTCGTGAAAAGAACAATAAAATAGCGCTAAGCATGCCTGTCACGGAACCAAAATAGAAAGGGACGGCTGGCCCAAATAACTTCCAGAGCAATCCAGCTAAAACTGACGATAAAAAAATACACAAACCCGAAACCATTTGCTGGGCCCCAAATGCCGTGCCTGATATTTCTTTTGGTATTGTGTCTGCAATATAAGCACGGCTTATGCCATCAGTTAGGGCCATATAAATGCCGTAAGAAAAAAATAAAATCCATACTAAATTTTCTGTTCTTATCAGCCCGAATCCCCCATAAACTATGGCAAATAGTATGTAGCCGCCAACAAGAATTTTTTTTGGGCTAATTTTATCAGATAATATCCCAGCAGGATAGGAGAAAAGGGCATAAGAGATATTATAAACAACGTAAGCCGCCACAGCTAAGGTAATAGACATCCCCAAATTTTGCGCCCTTAAAATCAAGAAGGCATCTGAGCTATTACCAATAGCAAAAACCGCGCTAATAATCAAGAATATTTTGAATCGTGAACTAAACGCTGACCATCTTAATTTTGAAGGCGGACTTAATTCTCTATTAGAGTTAATTTTGTTTTTTACTTCTTTAACAAAAACTATTAGAACTAAAACTCCAATAATAGAAGGGATAAAGGCCAAAAAGAAAATGGTGGTCAGTTTTTCTTTGAAGAAAACAAGGGCTAATAGCGCAAGTAAAGGCCCAACGACAGCGCCAATACTGTCCATTGAGCGGTGGAATCCAAAAGCCCTGCCTCTATTTTCTGGCTCAACACTTTCTAAGATTAAAGCGTCACGGGACGAAACGCGCGCACCCTTGCCGAAGCGATCCAAAAATCGGGCAAAAAGAACCATTGGCCAACTAGTAGCAAATCCCAAAAATAGCTTAGAGAAAGAAGAAAGAGAATAACCTAAAACTACAAACGGTTTTCGTTTTTCCAGTTTGTCAGAAAACCAACCCGAAACAAGCTTCAAAAAACTGGCAGTGGATTCAGCTAAGCCCTCTATAAATCCAATAACAGAAATTGGAGCCTTAAGCACTGTATTCAAAAAAATCGGGATGATTGGATAAACCATTTCCGAAGCAATATCATTAAATAGGCTCACCAGGCCCATAAATACAACGTTTTTAGGAACTTTTTGGGCGGGGCTTTTTTTTGAAACTTGGTTATTATCATTCATATTGTTAAATTATTAGCTCTTCAATTAAAAAAGCAAATGTTTCGGTCATTTTTTATATAGCAAAAAATAAAGATCCAATTTTGCACTTAAAATAGGTGGCGGTGGGTGCAGGACTCGAACCTGCAATCCCGTAAACGGGACCCAGTTTTCAAGACTGGTGCCTTACCATTCGGCGCAACCCACCCTTTTGGAAAAACTTAAATTATGTCTAAACCTCTATTTTTCTAATTAACCTCAATCTTAAAAACGTAAGAAATATCGCCTTCATCCCACTGGCCAAAAACGGTAACGAAATATTGCCCTGGGGAAAAATCTACCTTGAACTCTGTTTCGAAATCTGAAGGTAGTTCAATCTCCTTTTGAAAAGTTAGCTCTTTAGTATTAAAATCAACTGCCCGAATTATGGCACCGAGCTGTATCGGTTTCTTGTGCGCCTCAGTCTCTACCTTTAGTATTTCTCCGTTAGTTACAGAAAAAGAATTTAAAATATCAGGCGGAAAACCCATATCCTCACATCTTCTACCTAAAATGCCCCACGGCCAACAATTGCTACCTTTCTGTCCATTATAAACCTCTCCTTTGTATTCAAGCCGCATGACAGGAATCTCTGGAACTTTGAAATAATAGTATACCAATCCTCCGATAATCGAAATCAAAATAATAATTATTAAAATTAGAAACAATCTTTTTCTTTGATTTGGGAATCGCATATTTAAAATTTATGAAATTATCTTTTCAGAAGGCGGGACATCGTGAAGGATGTTAGAACTATCATCCAACGCTCCAATGAGTATATTTACATACCAGATTTAAGCCCACGAGTTCAATAATAGGTTACCATATTTTTCAATGATTTACTATTGGTTTATCAAAAAACCGCCTTCTTGGCGATTTTTTTGCTCCCCTGGTGGGACGATGTTAGAACCGTTTTAGTGGAATAAAAAAGAGCCTTAATTCTCTGCAAATTTATTTAATTCTCGCTGAATTAAAATAATCGCAGCGGGCCATAAGACAAGATGTAACAAAAACCAAAATTGAGTATCCATATCTTTACTGACATAGTGAGAAAATCCTTCAGCATATTTATATTCAAAATACAAAGAAACTATCGGAATAATAAATAACCAAGGAGTAGGTATGTCTGCTCCGCAAGTATTTATTTCTTTTCTTGTTTTTACAATCCACCAAATATAATACACTCCGAATGTTAGAATACTTAACAGTAAAACTGATATTGGATTTCGTTTTGAGATACCCGCTATTTTTTCTCTGACAAGAGCTTCTTCTTGAATTCCATTTAAAATAAAGACGCCAATAAAAAGAAAAATAAAGCCAAAAAAGGTCCCTGCTATAGCAATTGGAAGCATCTGCTTACCTACGGAACTAGACCAAGAGAGGTCTTTTGTCCATAAAACAAAAGAAAAGAAAATTAAAGAAAGAATTAAAAGAATACCTATCCATATTATTGAAATGGCAATAGCAATTTTTCTTTTTTTTGAATCAAGCAAAGACGAGCCTATTAAAAGAAGAATTATTCCCAAGAGAAAAAAACCGCCCGCTACCAGCAAGCCCTCAACCTCAAATTCTGAAAAAACAACCAATAACAACATTACCCCCACAAAGGTAAAAATAATGCCGAACCGCACAAGAAAAGAATTCACCATTGTGCTTACTATTTCCTTCATCCTTTCATTCTACCAAAAAACCGCCGAAATGACGATGAAACAAAAAGGCTCACCGTAGTGAGCTTTCTTTACTCGCAAGAGTTTTTTATTCCATCTCTTAAACTTATAAGAAGTGTCAGGAGGCCTGATACGTATTGATTCTTCGCAATCGTTTCATCAGCTCCTGGAAAGAAATCTTTGGATACAGCAGTTGTCACGATTGTCTTTATGCCAGTCTCCTTAATTTTGGGAATAATTCCTTGGACCTCTCCTAAAGATATCCCTGTTCCAAAATGAAGTAATGCTATGTCAGCTTCTTTAGCGGCTTCGATAATCCTATCAAGGTCGATAACACCGTAACCGTGAACTTCAGGATTGGTCCAGGTTAATTGAATTACTTCAAAACCTGCTCTTTCTAGTTTAGCTCGAATTGGCCAAAACATATCGAACATATCTTCGTAATCAATCCAAAGAACCTTCATTTTTAACCCTCCCATTTATGTAAATGTGCCGATAATCGATATAATCTTAATAATAATCTCTTCTTTTGTCAAACAAAAAGGCCTCGGCGAGCGCCTGAGGCTATAGATACTAAAAAATACAATAAAGAGGCTTATACTTCTTCTTGAACTAAGTAGGGGTCTTCCTTAAAAGGAAACTTTGGCCAAAGTTTTAATGTCCCATCTCTGATAAGAAAATTCAAACCTTCATAGAGTTCTCCCAGGTTAAAAGATATTTGTCTCCTTCCTGCCCAATCTTCAATATCGCTGATTCGAAAAGGCACTGGCGATTGAGTTCTGCTTCTGTGTTCCCTCAGGAATTCTCTTAATATCTCTTTAATATCAGTATTTTGTCCTGCCCTCTCAGCCATAGCTACCCTCCTTATTGGGAATGTGCTATTGATAATTAACTCTATTATAGGTCTTTGCTTTTGTCAAATAAAAAGCCCCGCAAAGATGCGGGACGGGTTGGCTCCCTTGACTGGACGAAATTTGTTATTTGAGAAGTTTTTGTTCTCTTTCTATGACTTTTAAAACAGTTTCTTCAATGTCTAAACCTCGCAGGTGAGCCAACTTTATGCATTGCATAAATATGTCCCCAATTGCATCTTCAATCTCTTTTTCATTATATTCGTCTTTTCTTGATTCTTGATTCACATACTGTCTAGCAAGCTCTCCAATTTCTTCTACAAGGTGATTAAAAGTTTGTTGTTCATTTGAGGTTGTTTTTCTTTTCGCATCCCATTTAGAAAGAAATTCAATTATTTTATTTTGGAAATCTTTTACTTCCATAGTATCTTTATTCTATCAAAAAACCGCCTTCTTGGCGATTTCTTATTAGCTCCGGAGTTCGACCGATATCAGAAGATAGCTACAGCACGCCTAATTTAATTAAATCTTTCTTCAATTTCTTTGGTGTTTGGAAATGAATTCCTATCATTCCTAATTTTTTTGCTGCTTTAATATGGGCCAATTTATCATCTATAAAAATATATTCCTTGGCAGGCAGTTTAAGCTTTTTTAGGGCAATTTTATAAATTTTAGGGTTGGGTTTACGAAGGCCGACACTGCAAGACCAAATGAAAAATTTAACCCCTAACTTTCTAAGCTTACTAATTCTTCCCGTTTTTCGGTGAGACTGAACATGAGGCGGAATGGTATTTGAGATAATGGCCAAAAGGACTTTTTTAGCCCTTAATTCTGCAATAATTTTCCATGATTCTCTGATATCTCTGACATAATTTATATGGCTTCGGAACCATAAATTTTTTGTAAAACTGCAGTCTATTTTCCGACCTAATTGTTCCTCAAATCCTTTCCAGAATTCTCTCTCATTAATTTTTCCTATATTCCATTTATCTAATAAAGGCCTGCTGATCTTTTTTACTTTCTCTTCGGAGAGTCTTAATTTTTTAGCAATTCTTTTATATATTATCCTCCATTCGGCCCCTATCAATACTGATCCCATATCAAAGATTACTGCTTTTATCATACAAATTTATTCTATCAAAAAACCGCCTAAATGGCGATAAATAAAAACTGCCCAGCGATGGACGGTTTATTTTTTTTAAAATTCCAATCCGGCTATAAATATTTACCTGAATGTTCTGCAATCCACAGAGGTATTTCGGGAGCCTTATACTTCTTATCGAAGGATACTTTAATACTGGTTCCTCCTTTCCCATACACTCCGCGATATACACCAAAGTGCAAATGAGGATATGTAGCAAAACCAACCTGGCCACTTAAGGCTATAACTTGTCCCCTCTTTACTCTTTGACCCTTTTTCACCTTGATTGAGCGACGCTTAAGGTGGACATAGATACTATTTTCCCTGCTGGTATGACGGATAATTATAAAATTCCTTCTTCCTGCAAATTTAGGGGATTTATATGATCGATTATATCTATCTTGGCAAGCAATCACTGTCCCAGAACGAGCAGCTACTATCGGTGTTCCCTTAGGTAAAAGAAAATCTATACAGAATTTTAAATGCCGCTCTGTCTTATGGGCTGGTGCCTCAACCCTAAGAATATTGTCTTTAAAGGGTATGGAATATTTCATATTATTTTTTATTTTCTGTTTGGTCCTTTTAACTTTTATTTTGTTCATATTATTTTTCTTCGTATTTTACTTCTTCTGGGAATAATAGTTGAAACGGATAACCAACATAATTTCTTTTTATTTTCCCGCAGCCAACATCCTTAAGAAAATTTATCATTCCTTCTGTAATCTTTTTAGGGTCTGCTTTTTCATCTTTACCAATGTATTCAATCTCTACAAAATCCCCAAGTCCTTTTATTGAGTCTACGGCGACTTCGTAATCTTTGTATATCCAAGTTTTTCTTAATTTATCAACCTTAACAACAGATTTAAAATTAAGAGCATCTAATATCTTTTTAAGTTGGATTAAATCTTCTATTTTGGTTTCGTATTCATCGCAATAATGGCTTTTACCGCTTTCGTCATAATGCCAGTTTTTATAATTTACGGAGTATTTACCGCCTGAATCTCTTAACCTTAACCACTCTTTAACTGGACGAACCTCAATAAAATTACGATGAGTTGGAGAAAAATACTCATCTATTTGATGACTTTCTTTTTTAAAATCAGCGTTCTTCTCCAAGAATTCTATTAAGGATTTACTATTTTTAATGTTAACTTGAATTTCTATTTCAATGTCTTTCATGTCCCAATTCTACCAAAAAATCGCCTTGTTGGCGATTTTTGTTTGCTCCGAGGGACGGACGATGTTAGAACTTGTTTAGTCTTTTAATTTTCGCGTATCAACCCAAAGGTCGCCTTTATTTGGCTCGGTAGGCTCTCTATCTGAAACGGTTATTTTCCCCGTTCCTTCTCCTTCAATTTTTTTATTAATTTCTCTAGAAGTTTTGATAAGATTTCTGTATCCCAAAAAT
>Ga0315289_10005072_pt1 | contig 19520 bp, 15 predicted proteins | sample YL17G11_40_MG_FD_203452 | JGI IMG/M metagenome (GOLD analysis project Ga0315289, IMG submission 203452) | Sediment microbial communities from Yellowstone Lake, YNP, Wyoming, USA - YL17G11_40 | ecosystem: Environmental > Aquatic > Freshwater > Lake > Sediment | place: USA: Wyoming | collected...
TCGGGATGAAAGTGACAAGAACCGATGGGATTGAGCTGGGTGCCGTGGCGGACGTGATGGAGACCGGAAGCAACATTGTTTACGTCGTGAAGAGCACGGATGGGAAGGAGACTCTGATACCGGCAACGCGAGACGTAGTAGAGAAGCTAGACTATGAGAATTCTGAGATTTTTGTGCGACCGGTGCCTGGTTTGTTTGACGAGTAAGATTGTGAGTGCCGTGCAGAAGGAATACGTAGCGCGTTTGGCGAATAGGATTGAGAGCGCGGGGTAGAGCGAGTGCCGGGTACGCTCGAGAAGTAAGGTGGTTTTGTAACATCCAACGCTGACGCAGACGCACTCACAGAGAGAAGACTGAGATGACAATCACCGTTACGACGATATTTCCCGTCCTCTTTGAGGGACTTCTCTCAGAAGGCATAGTCGCAAGGGCAATCGAGAAAGGCCTCGCGAGAATAGAGATTCTCAACCTCAGGGATTTCACGACTGATAGCTACAAGACCGTTGATGATTATCCCTATGGAGGCGGCCCCGGCATGGTGATGAAGGCTGAGCCAATCTTGAGGGCAGTTGCGTCTGTGACGGGTATCGATTATCTTTCGGGTCCGGCCGCCGGGGCTGAGTCCTATATTGAGGGTGCCACTGAAGGTGCTATTGAAGGTGATGTAGAAGGTCAGGTTCCTCCCCAGGGTGCTGTAAAGAGTGACATAGAAGGTCAGCTTTCTCGTCAGGCGATGTCAGAAAAAGCGAGCGCTCGCCCCGGTCTGAGTTCCCGGGCTAAGTCGAGGACAAGGATCATCATTCTGTCGCCGCAAGGGAGAAAGTACGATCAGAATCTGGCAAACGAACTCTCGGCCTGCGAGTCAATCATTCTCGTTTGCGGGAGGTATAAGGCCATCGACGAGAGAGTCAACAAGATACTCGGCGCCGAGGAAATATCAATAGGCGACTACGTACTTTCGGGTGGTGAGTTACCTGCCATGGTGGTCATAGAATCGCTGGTGAGACTCATTCCCGGAGCCATGGAGGATGAGGATTCAGCTGCGGGAGATTCGTTTGAAGAGGGAATCCTCGATTGTGCATATTACACCAGGCCTGAAGCCGTAGCGGGGAAGAAGGTACCAGAGGTTCTTCTTTCCGGAAACCACGAGGCAATCAGGAAGTGGAGGAGGAAGAACCGTCTTTTGAGAACGCTTGAGAGAAGACCTGATCTGCTCGAAACACCGATTCTTAGCAAGGAAGACAAAAAGCTGTTGACTGAATGCAGGAAAGAACCTGAGTTGACAGAAGAACCCGAGTAGGGAGGGTGGATGTGCAAGTACGCACGCCTGCGACTGCGAGTACGACCACGACTGTGGTGACAACTACCTACTTGGCAGCTTTCCCTGTATATGAGAGAATCTCGAGAAACATGGTATCGATCAAAAATGGAAACAGGAGGTAACTCATGGACGCTATAGACTTCGTAGAATCAAAGCACCTCAAGAAGAAGGTCGACAACTTTCGACCCGGCGACACCGTACGCGTACAAGTGAAGGTTGTTGAGGGTGACAAGGAGAGAACTCAGATTTTCGAAGGAACGGTCATAAACAAGCGTGGCAGCGGCGCACGATCCACTTTCACTGTGCGCAAAGTGAGCGGTGGCGTAGGGGTCGAGAGAATATTCCCGCTCAATTCTCCTGGTGTCTCCAGCGTTTCCGTTGTGCGTGAAGGGAAAGTGAGAAGGGCAAAGCTCTTCTATCTGGGAAGAAAGAAAGGCAAGGCCGTTCGCATCGAGGAGAAGCAGGGAGAGGGAAGTGAGAAAAGGCGGTGAGGGCCGGTCTCACAGGCCCTGCGGTTTTGGCCGAGAAAACGTTGCGTTCGGCCGCAGATCCCACTCGGCCTGCGATTTTCGGACCGGGCAACTACTGCGTTCACGTGACAGACTGCAAATCGATGGGGAAAATGGAGAAGTGGGGTGAGGATAGACAAGGGCTCACAGTCCTTACTCGACCAGCTAGACATCGAACCTAACCAGGAACAAGCATCACGGAACCAGGCAAGAGCGTCGGCGAGATTGACCTGGCATGAGCGTTTCCTCCTGCTCAAAGAAAATGAAGAGCCCTACCTCACAAAAGCAGCCGGGTTTGTCGCGGGAGTGGATGAAGCGGGGAGAGGGCCACTGGCCGGCCCCGTTGTGGCTGCGGCGGTGATACTCCCACCTGACTTCCATGCAGAACACATTGACGATTCGAAACGACTGACCCATCTCCAGAGGGAAAAGCTCTACCAAGAAATATCCGCGAGGGCGCTTTCTGTTTCGTGGGTTTCGGTGAGTGAACGAGTCGTCGACGAAGCCGGCATTCTTGGTGCCACGTACATCGCCATGCGTGAGGCAGTGGACTCACTTTCCATTGTACCTTCTTTCGTTCTTGTCGATGGCCGGGAAATTCCCCGCCTGAAGGTCCCTCAAGCTGCATTTCCGAAAGCGGACGGCACCTTTCTTTCTGTTGCCGCAGCGTCCGTAGTCGCAAAGCTCGTGAGGGACAGTCTGATGGCCGATGCACATGAGAAATTCCCTCAATATGGATTTAACATTCACAAGGGTTACGGGACCCGGCTACATATCCAAGCATTACTCCGCTACGGTCCGTGCTGCCTTCACAGATACTCCTTCAGGCCTGTGAAGGAGATTGAATTCATGAGACAGGTACGCAACAGTTCGAAGGTGCCAGAATAGGTTGGCATGCGTAGCATAATGTAATGTCGGTCAACGTGGGATTGTGACAGGGAGGTGGTGGAATCGTGACCGAGAAGATTCCTTCGGGCCGAATTGGTGAAGAAATTGCCGCCCTTTTCCTAAGACTCAAAGGTTACCGGATCCTCCGCAGAAATCTCCGAACACGAAGAAGCGAACTAGATATTGTTGCCAGCAAGGGCGACTGCCTCGCGTTTGTCGAGGTCAAGTTGAGAGGGCGAGGGGCCATTTCACAGCCCGCCGAATGTCTCGACGTAAGGAAAAGAGAGCGACTTACAAGAGGTGCTCTGCTATTTCTTCAACGCCACGGAGCGGACCCATACCGCACCATTCGGTTCGATGTGATTGCGATCTCCTGCACTGGAGAAAGATTGACTGCGGATCACATCGAGAATGCGTTCACGGCAGAGGGGGCGTTGGGTTGGTAGCGCTAATGCGGTACTGTCAATTTGAAATGGCGTGGTTGTTGTGTTGGCGAGGGTCCTCTGATGCGCGCTCGTGGGGATTGATGCCGTGCGCAGTCAGCATGGCAGATGCGTTTGTGAGTGGGGGTGCCAGTGTAGATGCCAGAAGGATGACCGTAGCGACAACGGCAGGCGCGCCTCCGAGCGGGGGTGTTGGCACAGATGGTAAGCGAATACGCGTCTATCCGGATTTTTCCGAAGTCCGATTGCTTGATGGGTACGGCCTCCTCTTCTAACCATGTTTGTCAAGAAACATCCGGACAACCCCGTTGGAGATTCAGGACTGTACCCGTTTCTGTTGCACCTTCGCCGAGGCTTCAAACCCAAAAGCCCACACTTTGGTATACATCAACGAGGAAACTCCACCACAAATAAATACTTGACACAATTGCGGATTTGTGTAATACTACCGCGATTGTAAAAACCTCCCGACGAAAGGAGAGGCTCGTTCAAGGATGGGAAGCTGCCGGCGCATCCTGCAGCCCTGCTACCGCACCTGTGATTCTACTTCTGAAGAAACAGCTACCTGCTTCGGCGGGTTACCAGTCAAACGAGCGCATTTTTTGAGCACCTTCAAGTTCTGATTGCTTGTGGCATCACGGCGAAGACGCTCAATAGTTGTCTCGGGAAATCTTGAGTCTCTGAGGGATCCCAAAACCTGCAAGCCAGCTCTTTGTCTCAAAGATTGGTAAATGCAAAGGTTGTGATGATAGAAAGTAGAAACACGATTTCCTCCGAGCGTTTAAGTAATTCTGGATCCCTGCTCAGCCTTCCTCGTAGTCTTGCTCGTAGCATCCGCAAACACCTCGCGTGGGCTTTCTTCTTGTGTCTGTTCTTCAGTCTGCTTTTTTCCAGCGCGTACGCACAGGGGCCGGGTTTGTACAAGGGCGACAAGAAGATACTCGGGCTTGAAGAGCTCATCCGTCCGTCCCTCCCGACAGAGAAGCCAGTTTCCTTGGAGGGGGAAACAGCGGGGAGGAGACTTTACAGACAAGTTATGGGGGAGAAACCGTCAGCCCGCTCTAGCGCGCAGAAGGAATACATATCGTTGGTTCTGAGATGCCGTGATCTAGTTAGGAGGATCTCACTCAGTCATGGCGACAATTCGTTGCCGGAAGGCATGATAGATGAGCTGCTCGGCCTGGAAGAGAATCTCGATCATGCCAATCAGGCGCTCCTGGCGAGGTTCAGCGAGATAGGGGAGCGTCTCAGAATCAGCGGATTTCCGTCCGAGAAAATTGAGCGGCACACCGACGTGGTTGAGCGTCATACTGCTCTGGCTGATCGTTTGTTGAAGCTTCTGGCGGGTCTTCGATCCGCACATACTGCTGATGATGCCCTTGGCCGAGAGAACGTGATCCGAGAATTGGGCCAATACTTTACCGATAATATTTTTGAAAACACCCCGCCTTTGCTCAGCTCTCAGCCTTTGCCGGTGATGATGGATATCAAGAAGGCTCCGGTTGTCAGGCTCGACAGACTACCTTCGCCTACCCCGACCCCTTATCCCACTCTATCAAAAACAGCTCCGGGCTTCGATCCTGGTGATCTGGCGCCAACGATTGATGTTCAATTCACTGCTGACATCATTGCTCTAGCCGATTCACTCAACCGTTCGCCGGTTGAGTTCTATAACTTTGTCAGAGATAACTTCGAGTTCGAGGCGTACCTGGGATCCCGTAAGGGGTCACAGCAGACGCTTGATCACAGAAGGGGCAACGACTACGATCAGGCTTCGCTGCTAATAGCCATGCTCCGGGTATCGGGAATCCCTGCGAGGTACGCCACCGGCACGGTGGAGATGCCGATCGATGGGGCGACCAATTGGCTGGGAATCGATGATCCTGTCAATGCCGCGAGCTTACTGACGACCGCAGGAATGGAGGGCGTGCTATACTACATGGGGCCCGACCCGTATGCTATCCGGTGCCGCAGGGTGTGGGTGGAGGCGTGGCTTCCGTTCATAAACTACCGCGGCGCCATCAACGACAGCACCGGTTTCATGTGGGTGCCGATAGATCCGACCTATAAGCAGTATTCCTATGACCCAGGTATCAACTTTCCGGCGGAAATCGGTTTCGATGCCGAAGCCTTCGTGAACGACTACATATCAACTTTCCATTCGATAGCCCCGATAGCGCTGTTCGAATGGACGCTGCTTGACACGCTGCCCTATTGTCACCCCGGTGCCACTTACGATGATCTGATTACGACCCGGAGCGTAATAAAGGAAACGGACGGCATTCTTCCGGGCACGCTGCCGTACAAGTTGATAGCGAAAGACGGGCAATTCTCTGAGATTCCGTCCAATAAGAGGTACCGAATCAGATTTCATGTCTACGGTTCCGGGACCGATTTGGATTATACGACGAGTCTTCCCGAGATCGCCGTGAAGCAGGTGACCATATCGTATGTGGGGGCCACACCTGCTGATCAGCAGATCATCGATGACGCCGGGGGGATTTTTAATGTCGGGTTTCCTTACATCATTGATCTAAAACCCGTACTGAAGATCGATGGTTGTGAGGTAGCGCGTGGGAGTGGCTCGATCATGATGGGCGTCACGCATTACTCTGACATGCATTTCACGCCACCCACTGGGGCCTCGAATCAGATACCCGTTGTGTACAATTATATCATCGCGGGCAACTACCAGGGGATTGGCATCGATACGGAGGACGCCCTTCCGGCCACCTTTGACATTCCTCAGACCTCCTGCGGCGAGGACCACCTGGGTCAGGAGCTTCATCAGGCTGCTTTGACTTATCTGAACAATGTTGATGTGGCAGAGGATGAGGCTTCAAGACTTATGCACCTGGTCGTCATGAACGATGTATCTGAGGCGATTGTGGAGAACACGGTGAGAGTGCTTTATGATGGAGTTAAGGATGGTGTGGCATACGCTATACTCTTTGAATGGACTGGGATGATCGTGGATGCTGACCGGAAGATCATAGGGCCGTTTTCTGTTGACGGCCTGGATAACGATTGTGATTACATGCGCCTGGGCGGTGCTGACGGCTCCATACAGGAAAACCGGGTGTTTGAAACGAGATTTGGGGAAGAGGCGATCTCGGCGGTAAAGATTCTGGAGCTGGCCGCCGATTCCGCAATAACAGTCTGTGAGATTACCAGCAGCATTGCCGCTGACTGCCCGGGAATCAATCAACCATCGCACGTGATAGATGCGATCAATTCTGCCTTGTCGCAGGGGCACCATGTGATCATTCCGAAGCGTGAGTTTACTTACTATAACTGGACTGGCACTGGTTGGATTGATATAGACCCGGTTACGTGCGCTGCAGGTTACATTATCTCGGGCGGGCAGAACGGCGGTGCCACAGTGCAGGAGTGGGATATCACGTACCCGAAGTTATTCTGCATCCAACCTATCGGACCGATCAGTGTTTTTCCTTCGCCGGCAGGTGATCTGTATTGCTCTGAAAGCAATGCAAGTTGGATTTTTACAGTCCCGACAATAAAGTACTGGGGCAAGGATAGCGAGGGCGCGTGCGTGTTGTTAAAGTCGGAACGCAAAGATTTTCCGGTGGCGTATACGATCAAAGAACTCGCTGATACCTGGGGTCCGGGTGAGTATGTTTTCAGTGCCGGGTCCAACACGTCTGAGTGCGGGTGCACGACGATCGAGAAGACGGTGACGATTGTGGAGATTGAGTTTCCTTCTGATAACTTCACGACGTGCAAGGGTGAAAGCCGAACGATGGCCGTCACTGTCACACCTAGCGGAGCGCCGGTCACATTTGAGAGTGCCAACCCTGCGATAGCCACCGTAGCCGGATCAGCCCCCAATCTCACGATTCATGGTGTTTCGGGTGGGCAGGCGACTATACGCGCAGCACTTAATGGTCTGCAGTGCGATACTAAGAACATCGCCGTCCTCGAGGTTAAGATTACAGACCCTGTCGAAAACCCAGTTACGGACAATAATTTCGCCTTCGACGCAGCGAATCCCGGAGTGTGCAACGTTGAAGCCAAGGGAACAAGTGGGGTAGCCGGTGAGGATTCCAACATCGAATGGTCACTCTCTCAAATAGCAGGTTCAACCCAAACTAGCAGTCCGGATCCTCCCAATGGGCCCAGCATTGCCTTCACCTACACAACATTGCCCTCTACTAACGCGCAATTGGGCGCGAAGGATCTGACCCTAAACTATCCCAAGCTTCCGGATGCGTGTAAGGCTACACAGAAAGTAGAGATATTTTTCAGTGTAGATGCGTACAATCACACGGGAGCTGGCTCGGGTAGTACGCGCAATTGGTATTACTATTGGAAAGAAGGTGGCGTCGTTTCCGCCTTGGTGCAGTTCGAATACAAGGACATGGACGATAATTATGGTGAATATGATCCCAATACGGGGAAACTCTATGTCGGTAATCCCGCACCGATTTCCGATAATTACTCTAAAACGTTTAAGAATCAATACTACAGGACCAGTATTGCATCTGGTGTAGATGGCATTGCCAGCACTACCGCAATAGAGGATGATATCCAGGTTATTCCTGTAGGCAAGGGGAAACCTAATGCAACCGCAATCACTGCAGGCGCGAATGGTATATTAGACACAGCTCCATCCGGTGACGATGGCATTGTCGGTAACAAGATAACCACCGGAACCGACGGTATCTGCAATAGTGCCAAATCAGGAGACGATGTGCAGATTATTCCTGTAGGTAAAGGGGCCCCGAATTCGATTATCATAACGGCAGGACCCGATGACTTCATGCACTCAGGAGACGGCAATCTGGCGGGGGACGACGAGCCCGATCTTTCGAATGCCCAGACTGAACCTCATAATATTAATTTTGAGGGCATTGACTGTTGCGCCGAGACCTGTACCCATGAGCTGATGCACAGATCTCTGTATGATATGGTGGGTGGCCCTCCGAATCCAAGCCCTACTGCGGATGGGGACTACGTAGATGATACTTACGAACTCAACTCGCCCTATCACCTAGATCCTCATAGGCGCGACACTTACAATTGCGCAGGTACTATTGGGTATGGAACTGATAACGAATTTCTGGCTCGAATGGCCGAAAAAAACCCTGGGCCAAGAGACGCCAGTAGAGATTGGTCAGCTGGTCAGTATGGGAAACAATGGAGCAAATAGCAAAGGCGGGAATTGTACAATGAGGATGTTCTTCATTAGTGTAATGATCGTTTGCTTTTCCTCTCTGGTGGCAATGCCGTGCCACGCAAAGAAAACACAAGAATATATTCAGTGGGCAAAAGGAGAATTTGAAATACCGACCGAGATCAGAAAAGCGGCAAGCCTTTCTGAGTTGCGTCCTTTCTTAAACAGCAGACAAGAATTTGCGAGGATGGCCGCCGTAAGAAGGCTGGGGGAAATTGAGGGACGAGAATCAATCGGGCTACTTCTTGAGAGCTTTGAGAAAGAGAAACCTCCCACAGGATTGCATGACGTTCCTCTTGTAAAACTAGAGATTGTAAGAGCGTTGGAGAGGATTGACGGAGAAGAAGCGAAATCTGCCTTGCTTAACATACTAAAGGACTATTGGAGAACAGGACCAGAGGTCAAGGATAAGAGAGCCTTCGCTATTGATAGAGATTTTGCACCTGTGGTAAACGGGCTTCTGAAATCTCTCTATAGATGGAGTCACGATGAGGATGTCTTTCAAACGGCAAAAGAGATTGCTCTCAGCAAGGATACAAGAGAATTCTATACATTCCCCGAAGGTGTAGGAGAGGGTGCGTGGAAGGTGTATTTGAAAGGCGAGATGATAAGAAAGCAGATTGTGAAGGGAAAACAATCTGCAATTTACCTACTTGATTTTCTAGATAATGCGCGAAAAAACGGAGCTGCTTACGGCACGTTGGGCTCAGTGAAAGTTGGCGCAGCACGATCTATTTTCGAAGAAGAGATTAGTGATTCAACATTGTTCTCTGTGAAGAGGGAGTTTGAGGAGGAGCTCAAGCATATTGAACGGTTCGAGCCAAACGGTAATCCCACAGAGCGTTATAAGGCGTTGGTAGGAAGAGTAGGTTACATAGACACGATATTGAAGGAAGAATCAACAGGTAGACACAGATAGGCTTAACAGTGACTACTGTGTTTAGCGTGGACGTAGAAAGATGCGAGGGGTCACGAGGCAAACGGCAGAGTTGAAGACAATCACAAGCGTAATAATCGTATAAAGCCAGGAGTACGATAGAAGGAGTCTGTAGTAGTTATGGCACGAAGAGACAAGCTCAACAGGGCGGTCGTAGCTGCCATACTTTTTCCGCTATTCGTGGCCGTTGCCCCAAGTATTGCGGCCCAGGCCACGCCGGTAACGGACGGTGTCAATTGGCTTGTCAGCAACCAGGATCCATCCGGGCTGTGGGGAACAGCAAAAGGGACGCCTTTCCGTGACGCCGCGGTGGTCTTGAGTGTGCTTGGCATTCTGGAAGCAGACTCCGCGGTCATTGATAACGGGCTAAGCGCGATAGATTCTAAGACTACCGCTTCCACGGACTATCTTGCCCGAAGGATCATTGCAATCGCGTCTTCGGGCGACGAGTTCCCTTCTTCGGGTGTGGTTGAGAATCTAGCTAATATGCAAAATGAAGATGGAGGATGGGGATACCAGAAAGGGTACGGCAGCAATGTTCTGGAAACCGCTCTGGCTTTGAGGGCGCTCAAGAGTGCTTCGTATTCTAACATGACCAAGTTGGGGACGGGGGTGAACTTCCTCAAGTCCCAGGCGAACGCGGACAGTGCATGGGCTTTCGTGGCCAGTGACTCAAGCCGCGTGTTTTATACAGCTCATGTGATCATTAGTCTGGCGATGCTTCAAGGTGACTTTAGTGTATCCTCTCAGATTCGAGGTGGAGTGAACTGGCTTAAGACCCAGGCGCATGGTGACGGTGGTTTCGGCACAGGTGGTATCAGCAATCCCTATGAAACGGGCCTGGCAATGGCAGCCATAGTGAAGGGCGATCCGTTGGCATCCGAAATAGCTGACGCACAAACTTATCTCGATGCGACTCAGCTTCCCGATGGCAGTTGGAACGGCGACGCTTACAGCACGGCCATGGCGATCTACGGGCTAGTTCACGTCGGCCCGGACCTCGCCGTCAACACCTCGGACATTGTCCTGTCCAATCCGGCTCCGTCTGATTACGAAGTTGTGACCATATCCGCGACGATCCACAATCGAGGAGCCTTGGCTGCTCACAGCATACTGGTTCACATCTTTGATGGTGATCCCGGTTTTGGTGGTGTAGAGATCGGTGCTGATGCGACCATCTGGACGTTAGCCGCGGGGGGGGACAGCACGATTGAGGTAGAGTGGGACACTCACAATCTACCAGGCGACCACGATATCTACGTCCTTGTGGACCCTCTTGATGAGATACAGGAGCCAGACGAGCTCAACAACACTGCCGCAAAACCAGTGCACGTCTATTTCCCGCCAGACCTGATCATCGCGAGTATCATCTTCGACCCGCCGGAGCCGGACCCTGCGGAGAGTGTCATAATTCGAACAACGGTGAAGAACACGGGGGAGGTCACGGCAAACAATGTCTCTTTGCAAATATGGGATGGCGACCCTGATGCTGGAGGGATTCCTCTGTTGGGCTCGCCCTACAATATTTCGTCTATCACACCTGGTTCTCAATTTACGCTCAACCTTAACATGGGCAATTATTTCAGCGTGGAGGGGAACTATCCGATTTACGCATGCGCTGACGTGGATGGCACAATTAGAGAGGTACGCGAGTCTAACAATTGTGGAAACGAAACCCTCTGGATAGGCATCCAGAGTCGCGCAGTGGCTCTGAACGCCCAACTTAATCTGCTTGGCTTACCCCTCGTGCCCAAAGACGCACAGACCTCTTTTTTGATGACGCCCCAGATTCCGACCTGCAATGAGATCGACGGATGGGATCGTGTATCGCAAAAGTGGATCAGTGCCGTAGTAGATACGAGTGGAGGTCTCGTCCTCGGGGACGATTTCGCTATCGAGTTACGAGACGGTTTCTTTGCGCGCGCCACAGCAGCTGGCGATACTGTCTTCCGCGGAATGCCGGTTAGGACACATGGCTGCACGTATCTGGAACGGGGACTCAACGTGATTTCTGTCCCTGACGAAGACGCCTGCTATAGCGCATATAGTCTGATTGATAGCATTGATGCCTGTGTAGAAGCATATTCTTGGGACGGAGGGCTCCAGAGTTGGAAATCCGCTGTGAAGATTAGTGAGGGTGTGTTCATTGGAGAAGATTTCCCAGTCACACCGGGTAATGGCTACTTTGTAAAGGTGAATGCGGCAGGCAGCTGGTGCACGAGTACCTGCGATACGTTTGTCAATCTACCCGATTTGTTGGTCACGCCGGCCGATATCTGGATTGAAAAGAATCCAGTCGTATCCGGGGATACCGTGGGGATATTTGTGAACATCAATAATATCGGAACCGTGACTGCCTATTCGCCGCGTCTGGATATCTATGCCGGAAACCCGGACCAAGGGGGAAGTCCCATGGCGGGAGGAAACGTGCCTGACATTCCTGCAGGAGGTTCCAGCGGCTACTATGGGAATTACTTCGTTTTCACGGGATCCGGTTTCGTGGACATATATGGGATTGCCGATTACTATAACACAATCCTGGAACTGAATGAGACAAACAATCGGGCTTATAAGACACTTCAGGTCTTACCCGGAATGTTGGTCTCGAAAACAGGGGCGAGTGGTGGCGAATCAATCTTGCCACGTCCGGTAGGCCTATTGAAAGATCGTGGTGGAGAATTCTTAGTACTTAACCACGAACTCACACCGGTTCCCGTTCGAACAAGTGCTTCGCCTTCCGTGTCGAACAAGGGCCAAAGCGCAGGGCGCACCCCTCAGGCAGTTGCCTCTTCCTCCAAAGCAGCAAAGATTGAGAATGTTCTCATCACAAATCATAGTAGTTCTTCAGTGGCTGTCACCTGGACAACAGACGCTATTGCTGATGGATGTGTCCATTACGGCCCGACGCCGGCTTTGGGATTGACGAAGTGTGAGAACGAACCTGGCAGTGAAATCCACAGGGTGGTGCTGGGAAACCTATCGGAAAGCACCCCGTACTACTTCGAAATCGTTTCGGACGGGATTACCGATGATAATCAGGGGAGCTATTACTCATTTACCACCACCAAACCTGGTGCCGGCGTGCCGTCTGTCATCTATGGCCGTGTGATCGAAGCTGAGACCAACACGGCGGGCGCGAATATTCTAGTAACAGGCACGCTAAGGCGTGGTGAGATTGGCTCATATCCTTTGTCCGGAATGGCCGATTCGGATGGCATGTGGGTTCTGAACCTCGGCAATCTCAAGAGCCCGGGTTCAAGCAGCGTCCTGCCTTATGAGGTTGGTGATACGATTGTTCTGGAGTTTCAGGGAGGGAGTAGTGGCGTAAGCGCTGATACGATAGTGATTTCTGGTACGAGTCCTCAGGATTGCGGTGTTCAAGAGATCCGAACGGACACCGCGGAAGAGAAGCCAAGAGAATCTGTACCATTCCACGACTATCTCTCTGCCAACTATCCGAACCCCTTCAATCCGAGCACGACGATCAAATTCGGTCTACCGGTTAACGGCCATGTGGAACTCTTTATCTATAACATTCACGGACAACAGGTAGTGGCGCTCCTGAACGGTGATTGCCCCGCCGGGAACCACGAAGTCATCTGGACTGGTCTAAACGCCAACGGTGAGCCCGTGTCTTCGGGAGTCTATTTTTACCGCCTGAAGTCGGGAAAGTTTGTACAAACAAGGAAGATGGTGTTGTTGAAATAGTATCAAGTGATATTCGCTATAGCGATGGTTGACATCGAAGGCACGGATCCGAATGGGACACGCGATTTTCCCCTAACAAATTTTGCGTCTGAGATTTCTCAGCTTTCCAAGACTATTGGGGCTTGGCACATGAACAAAATCAAAATGACTTCGATGCAGGCGATCCTTATCGCCTTCTCTGCTCTTCTTGCTTTTTCTTCCGCTTTGGGCCAGATCTCGATCGTTCAGGTTTCGAACCTCACCAGCTCCTCTGCCACCATCACATGGACTACTGCGGACAGCACAGATGGCTGCGTGAATTACGGACTTAGTACTGCGTTGGGGGATACGATCTGCGACACAAAACCGAACGATGATGTTCACTATGTCGAGATCACAGGTTTGTCGGTTGATACTGCCTACTATTTCGAGGTGGTCTCGGGAGGCACAACGGATAACAACGGCGGTGCATACTACACTTTCCGCACGGCAAAAGTTGGGAGCGGAATCCCGTATGTGATTTTCGGCCACGTGCGGCTATTGGATGGGATTAGCCCTGCCGTAGGAGCCATAGTCGCGGTGAGGGTCAAGTCCGGCGGCCAGTCATCATGGCGTCTGTCTGATCAAGCAGATCTTGATGGTGCCTGGTCTTTGAACTTGGGAAACCTGAAGAACCCCGCGAATGGCACGGTCTTCTCGTACAATACCGGCGATAGCGTCTTTATCGATAAGCAAGGCGCGGCAGACGGAAGAGATCTGGATACAGTTCTCGTATCTGGAGCGAGCCCCCAGTACTGCGGAATCGAGCCGATCGCGGTCAGGCTAGGTGAACCCGGAGAGTCTGCACCGCTCCGCTACCATCTCGCTGCCAACTATCCCAACCCCTTTAATCCGGTGACTACGATCAGGTTTGACTTGCCGACTCGTTCGAAAGTCGTGCTGCGGGTCTTCGATGTGACTGGGAGGATCGTGAGTACTTTAGTGAACCGACCTCTAGACGCGGGTCAGCATACGGCGATATGGAACGGCAATGACGAAGCAGATGGAGACGTTTCTTCCGGCGTCTACTTCTACCGCCTGGAAGCTGGCGATTTCGTGGCGACGCGGAGGATGCTGCTGCTCAGATAGGAACTCGGCTCACTGACTGTGAGTGTGATCCACAGTCCTTGAGAGGTTATGACACAATCTCGGGGCTAGCCAAGCGCTGGCCCCTCTTTTTTTGCTGGTTTCAAGCGAGGACTGAGGGAGCTACTAGTCATACAAGCGTAGTTGCTGATAGGTATGCACCATTTGCGTGCTTTTTGAAGTCGCTTGACTCGCGCCCCGGGGCGAGATACAATTTTTGTGCCACACCACGTTCCCCCCACCTTGCAGAATTGTCTGGATATCACATAACTAAGATCTGTCAGTGCGGAGGTGCTGAATTTCTCACTTTGCTTTGGCTTCTTGAAATGGGGTGGTTGTTATGTTGGCAAGGGTTAGAAGCTGCGCGCTCGTGGGGATCGATGCTTATTTCGTAGAGGTGGAGGTTGACGTTGGGAGAGGTCTTCCAAGTTTTTCAACGGTTGGCCTTCCTGATGCTGCCGTGCGCGAGAGTAGAGAACGCGTTCTCTCCGCGATAAAAAACAGCGGGCTTGAGCTTCCTCCGAGGAAGATCGTTGTGAATCTGGCTCCTGCAGACACGAGAAAAGAGGGGGCTGGTTTTGACCTTGCTGTTGCGGTGGGGCTTCTCAAGGCAACGGGACAGCTTTCCGGTGGGGAGATTTCTGGTGACCCGATGGGGGACCTGGTAGGCGGCGCGGGAGAAGACTCCGTAGAGGGCTGCGTCTTTGTAGGCGAGCTTTCGCTGGACGGCAGGGTGAAGCCTGTCCGCGGGGTTCTTTCGATGGCTCTTCTTGCAAAAGAGTCCGGGGTGCGTTGGATGATCGTGCCATCCGAAAACGGAGATGAAGCATCCGTTGCCCTGGGAGAGAAGGTGCTCACTGCTCGCACTCTCTTGGAAGTTGTACGATTCCTCAGAGGAGAGCTCAGGTTGGTTTCGCCCGCTTCCGTAACGTCAACCCCACCTCAGCCTGACAGTATGCTTACTAAGAGAACGGGCGCAGCGAAAACGGGAGACGCGCCAGCGAGTGATAGCGTTGGCACGGCCAAGTTTTCTCCTGGCGCAGAGGATAGGAGAGCGCGCATCTACCCTGACTTTTCAGAAGTCAGGGGTCAGCACCACGTGAGAAGGGCGCTTGAGGTTGCGGCCGCAGGGAATCACAATGTCATTATGATCGGACCTCCGGGTTCTGGAAAGACAATGCTCGCGAGACGGGTACCCTCGATTCTTCCGCTACTCACCACTGACGAGGCGATTGAAACCACAAGGATCTATTCCTCGGCGGGGAAACTCCGCAGAGGCGTGGCCCTTCTTTCATCAAGACCCTTCAGGTCGCCTCACCACACCGTGAGCATCGCGGGCGCGATTGGAGGCGGTAAAGTCCCGCGTCCAGGAGAGGTGAGTCTTGCGCACAACGGTGTTCTTTTTCTGGACGAACTGCCGGAGTTCAGGCACGATGTGCTTGAGGCTCTGAGGCAGCCACTCGAAGAGGGAAACCTGACGGTGTCAAGAGCAGGGGGGACTGTCTCTTTTCCAGCCAGGTTCATGCTCATCGCAGCATCGAATCCGTGTCCTTGCGGTTACTTCACTGACCCCTTGAAGGAATGTAACTGCACTCCGGTACAGATTAGACACTACATGGGAAGACTCTCCGGCCCCCTGCTTGACAGGATAGACATACACGTTTCCGTGCCGCGGGTGTCGTTCCGTGAGATTTCTCAGACGCAGGCCAGCGAGAATTCTGCTACCGTAAGGGAGCGTGTGCTCAAGGCAAGAGAGCTCCAGTTGGAGCGGTATGCAGGCATTTCTGGCGTGCGCACCAACTCTGATTTGAGCGAGACTCTCATCAGACGTTTTTGCATTGTTGATGAGTCCGGGCTTTCCATGCTCAGGGCCGCGATGGAGAGACTGGGTTTGAGTGGACGGGCGTTTCATAGAATCCTCAAGGTCGCTCGCACGATAGCTGACCTTGACGGTGCCGAGCTGCCCCGTGCAGAGCATGTGGCCGAAGCCATTCAGTACAGGAGCCTCGACAGAATGCAAAGATAGGTTAGGTTGACACGTTGCAGCGCGCGTTGTTATACTAGCGCTAGTGGTTTCCAGATTCTGATACGATCCTGGTATCTTTTCTTTGCGAGTTTCGTGGCAGTCGTTACTAGCCAGGTCCATGTGTCCGTGCAACGTAGCGACCCCGTGGCCTGAGAAAATGAGATCGACGCAATGCTGCTAGATGCAGTGGCACACAAAACGACAGGAGGAAAGCCTTGAGAACTACCACTTGGACAAAAAGGAATAGAGAACAGCATGTTCTTTTGTCAGTCGTTCTGCTCCTGGCATTAGTAATCCTGTTCAGTTATGCCGTGTCTCAGGCAGATGAGGCTTCGCAAGCCGGGCGATCGGGCAGTCAACCGCAACCTCCGGCTCCCCAGCAGCCTCAGGCCACTCAGCAACCCCAGGCTCCCCAGTCCAGCACGCCGCAACCTCCGGCTCCCGAGCAGCAACCACCTCAACCGCCTTCTCAGCAGGCGCCGACATCTCAGGAGCCTTCGCCCACTCAGCAGGCAATTGAGGTCTTGCGCGTGGACCTTGCGGGGGACTCTCTCAATCCGCAGCTTCACTACCAATTGGCAAACGCGTTGCACGACGCGGGAAACAAGGAAGACGCCCTTTTCGAGTACGACAAGGTTCTCTCGCTCAAGCCGGGTTTCAAAGAAGCTCTTGTCAATAGGGGAGCAGTCCTCAATGAGTTGGGGCGCGTCACGGACGCAATATCCTCATTTGAGAAGGCACTTGCATTGGCCCCTGGTGATACGAAGGCTCTTGTCAATCTGGGCAATTCGTTTTACGCGCTCCAGATGTATGACAAAGCCCTCAAGCAATACAAGCTCGCCGTTGAAGCTGACACTGCCTTTGCCGAAGGCTACTATTACATTGGTATCGCTTTCGCGGATGCTGGTATCTATAGAGAAGCCGTAAGAGAGTGGGAGAGGATCATTGCAGTCGCACCGAACTCCGAGACTGCCAAGAACGCCAGAGAAAACATCGACGTGCTAAAGAATTTTCTCTCGGGGTCGCAACCTGGGCCGCAGCCCGGGACGCAGTAGTCTAAGTGGGACCCCTTAGTGCGCGGGATACACCGATGTGACGGGACCCCATACTGCGGACGTGTTGCGCGAATGTGGATCGGGGTCTAGTAATCTGAGCGGGGACTCAGTAAAGTGAGCCGGGAACAGCTACTTCTAATCTCCAGCACTGAAAAGCTCAGGCAAAGGTACGGTAAGACAGGGCTCAACAGCGTCCTGAGCTCGCTCGAGAGATACAAAGACTCGCTCTCCAGGCGAGGAGTCGAGCTCACAACAGCATTTATTGATGACAAATCCTCAATCACGCAGTTCGGTCTCAGGCCTGCAACGGTTATAACACCGGCTTCTGTAAAAAACGCGGTTGACCGCATCGTAGCCAAGCTCTCGGCTCCGCGGGGAGCTGGCCCAGCGGCAAAGCACGATGTAAGCCCAAGATCATCGCGCGATGTCAAACGAACATCGACGCGCGATTCCGGCATTTTCATCTTGATTCTTGGAGGAGGTGAAGTGATCCCATATTTCGGGCTGATGAATCCTGCCTTTGACTCTGATAGTTCTGTGTTCTCTGACAATCCCTATGGGTGCCCTCCGGGGACAACGAGTGCGGAGAAGTGTCTTCTCCCGGAGAGACCCGTGGGACGCATGCCCGATGGAAACGGATCGGATGTCCGGCTCTTGCTAACTCAGATAGGCGTTGCTTCGGAAGCAGCGGCCTGGCTTTCCACAAATCCTTTGTCTTTGCAGAAAAGCTCTTTTGGTTACTCGGCTGCGATCTGGAAGAGAGCTTCTCAAGAAGTGTGGCGAGACATTGGTTACACCGGAAATCTCAGGATTTGTCCGCCTCTTTCTTATGTCGACGTAACGTCGGCATGGTTCAGCAACAAGAACTTCCTCTATTTCAACCTTCACGGTTCTGATACCGAGCCTTACTGGTTTGGTCAGGATGGTACCAGCTTCCCGACGGCGCTCTCGCCTGCAAACGTCAATCGCTTGAGCCACGAGAAAAGCATGGTCATGACAGAAGCTTGCTACGGTGCTATAGAGATGGGAAGAAAAAGGGATACGTCAATCTCGCTTGCTTTTCTATCCTCTGGTTCGGCTTGTTTGCTCGGCTCCACCTGTACGGCTTACGGAGCACTTGCACCGCCGGCAAGCGAAGCGGATTTGATCGCGCTGAACTTTTTTCGCAATGTGCATAAGGGTATGACGTTCGGGAAGGCGCTCGTGAGTGCCAGGGCACAGCTTGCTGCCCTCGCAGTTTCGCGGCAAGGTTATTTGGACGAAGATGACAAGAAGACGCTCTTACAGTTTGTACTGTTCGGAGATCCCACTATAAGTACTCTACCCCTCTCTCTAGGAAGTGGTGAGGATGCCAAAAACACTAGACCCGGAAAAGCGCACAAGAAAGCCCGGCGCAGAAAAGGGCTCAAGAAGAACTGAAACAACAAAGGGTTCAAAAGGAGCTGAAACAGAAAAGCGTACAAAAAGGCCCGGCGCAGAAAAAGGGGCAAAAAGACCTGAACCCGTTGTACCCAGAGTGCTGAACGACGTCAAGAAACACATAGTCTCGAGGTTCCCTGAAATGAAAGGCGTGCGTCCTTCCGTGGTGAAGCGCAAGGTGCCGGCCGACCTCAGCATAGTTGACATGATTGAAAAGATAGACGGCGAGCTTGGCGCAACGCTTGCCAGAATTAAAAGCACTCCTCGCAAGAGGGAAATCTACTGTGCATCCTTCGAGAAGAAGATCAAGACGTCCAGCGGAGGTGTTCTCCAGAAAATCGTACGCGTGACTTTTGACAAAGAGGGCCACATACTTAAGCTAGTCTCGTCGAAGTGAGTTCACGTGTCGCATCACGGACCCAGGTGAAGCTAGTCTCGTCGAAGTGAGTTCACGTGTCGCTTGACAAGGAACCGAGACCTTGTTAGGTTTGTCCTGAAACGCAATGATCTACTTTTTGGAGGTTAGACTGCAGAGGTACATTCACGAAAGGAGTGAATGAAATGCCCAGATTTCAGCTGAGAGGTGTGCCCCTCGGGTTTGTACTCCTGTTGGTTGTGTTGCTGATGGCCCAAGGGTGCGGACACCGCGTATCGAGTGTGAAACCTTCCTCTGCTGTGATGGTGAAAGAAAAGCCAGCCTCGGAGTCAAGAGAAGTATCAAAGGAAGGTGCGACCCTGAGGGAGGAAGCGCAGAAGGCGTTTCAGACAGGGGTCCAGTTCGAGGCCGAGAAGAAATACGTCGAAGCCGTTGCGTCTTTCAAGGAAGCCATCAAAATCGATCCCACATTCGCGGAGGCATATTCTCATCTCGGCTCTGCCAACATCGAGCTCAAGAACTACATCGACGCCATTGATG
>Ga0315289_10005074_pt1 | contig 19518 bp, 14 predicted proteins | sample YL17G11_40_MG_FD_203452 | JGI IMG/M metagenome (GOLD analysis project Ga0315289, IMG submission 203452) | Sediment microbial communities from Yellowstone Lake, YNP, Wyoming, USA - YL17G11_40 | ecosystem: Environmental > Aquatic > Freshwater > Lake > Sediment | place: USA: Wyoming | collected...
TCCGGGGCCGTCTGGCCTCGCTGTCCTTCCAGCCCGCCGACGGCATGAAGGTCAAGGCCACCGGGAACATCTCCGTGTACCCCAAGCGCGGCAACTACCAGCTCATCTGCGAGAGCCTCCAGCAGAGCGGCGAGGGGGAGATCCTGGCCATGCTGGAAAAGCGCAAGCAGAAGCTGGCCGCCATGGGGCTTTTCGAACCCGGCCGCAAAAAGCCGCTGCCCCTCTTCCCCTCGCGGGTGGCCGTGGTCACCTCCCCAACGGGGGCCGCGATCCGCGACATCCTGCGGGTCTTGAGTCGCCGCAACGCCGGGCTCAACCTGGTGATCCTGCCCGCCCCCGTGCAGGGGGAGGGCGCCGGGGAGCTGATCGCCCGCCGGATCCGGACCGCCAACGAGTTCGCCATGGCCGAGGTGATCATCGTCAGCCGCGGCGGCGGCTCCCTGGAGGACCTCCTGCCCTTCTCCGAGGAAGCGGTCGTCATGGCCATCGCCGATTCCCGCATCCCGGTGATCTCCGCGGTGGGCCACGAGATCGACTTCACCCTGGCTGATTTCGCCGCCGACGTGCGGGCCCCTACCCCTTCGGCGGCCGCGGAGCTGGTTTCGGCTTCCCGCCTGGAGCTGGCCCGTTCCCTGCAGATCATCCGCGAGGGCCTGCGCGAGGCCCTGCTGGGCCGCCTGGAGAGGCTGCGCCTGCGCCTCGCGCAGTTCACCCCCGAGGAACTGGAAAGGCACCTGCGTTTCTTCCTGCAGCCCACATTATTGCGCGTCGATGACGCCCGTCAGGACCTGGCCGACGGCCTGGATGTCCTGCTGGTCGAAAGGCGTCATCGCCTCCAGCTGCTGAGCGAGGCGGTCCGGGCTGCCTCCCCCCTGGCGATCCTCTCGCGGGGCTACGCCGTGGTCGTTGCGGAGCGTACGGGCAAGGCGCTCCTGTCCCCGGCCGGCATCCACGCCGAAGACTTGCTGCGGATCCGCCTGCACCGGGGGGGCTTGCGGGCCGCGGTGAAGGAGAAGCAGGCATGAAGAGCTTCGAAGATCGCCTGTCCCGCCTGGAGCAGTTGAGCGACAAGCTCAAGGCGGGCGGCATCGCCCTGGAGGAGGCAGTGGCCCTGTTCGAGGAAGGGATCAAGCTGGCCAGGGAGCTGCAGAAAGAGCTCGGCAAGGTGGAGCGCAGGGTCGAAATCCTGCTCAACGAGCCCGGCAGGAAGGCCGACGCCGTGGTGGAACCGGACCTGGGCTTGTTTCCAGAAGGGGAGGAGGAATAACTGCTTCAGGGAAAATCCGCGGGCAGCCGCACCCGGTCCCCGGGTGCCACCCCCAGACGCTGGAGGCTTCCCGCCGGCAGCTCCAGAGCATAGCGCGCCGCCCGTACGGAGGTCACGGGCCTCAGGGACAGCGGCTTGAGCTCCTCGACCTGCAGGATCTCCCCGTCACGCGCCAGAAAGGCCAGCGCGAGGGGGACCTTCGTGTTTTTCATCCAGAAGGACAGGTGCTCGTCGGCGTCGTATACGAAGATCATGCCCCGCCGCTCGCCGAGCACGCGGCGGTGCATCAGGCCGCGGGCCTTCTCGCTTTCGCTGCGAGCCACCTCAACGCGAAACTCCACCCCCCCGATCTCCACGGGAATGGTGGGCAGCGTCCGGACGCAGGCCGCCAGCGCGAGGGCGGCGAGAAGCACGATCACTTTCATCAGAACTGCTCCAGGAACATCTTCTTGGAGACCTCGGAGAGGGCCTCGCTGGACCGGCCCTGCTCCCGCAGGGTTCGTAAGACCGCGGAGTCCAGGTACTTGACACTCAAGGGCCGCTCCAGGGACAGTCGCACCCCCGCAAACTCCCACACGGCCTCGCTGGGGTCCAGGCGCGCGGGGCCCCCGTACTTCCGGTTCAGGGTGTCGAACAAGGTGTAGTAATCCAAGCGCCGGTCGTCCAGCGCCAGGATAATCGAGAACAGCTTGCCTTCGTGGAACTGGAAGAAGGCCCGGCGGATCCAGGAGCTGCCGGCGCACTCGATCAGCGTCTGCTGCGGGGAGGGCAGGAGGCTCACGTCGGGATCCCCCCGGAAACCGAACAGCGCGTCCGCCGCCAGCTTCTCCTTGACCGGCTCCAGGCTCATGCCCAGCTCCACGCCCCGGAAGCCCCGGGGCCCCGGCTCGACCGGCTGCCCGCCGGCCGAAACGGCCGCCAGGAGGCTCGCGGCCAGCAGCACCAGCATCCGCTTCGTCATGCGCCGCCTCACTTCGACAGCGCGATGCTCAGCGCCGTGGTCAGCTTGAGGATGTCCTGGTTGCCCTGGCGCACCCGCCCGCAGAGCACCGTCGCGATCTTGCGCACCAGGCTGTATCCCAGGTGAGGGGAGCGCGACGCCAGCGCCTCGAAGTCGGTGCGGCTGACCTCGTAGAGCAGGCAATCCGTGGAAGCCGTGATGGTGGCGCTGCGCACGTCGTTCTCGAACAGGGCCATGTCCCCAAAAAAGGACACGTACCGCGCGTCGAGGCGCACCATGGACTTCTCGGCCTGGCTGAAGCCCCGCTTGCCGGTCTTCAGGGTCAGGTTCTTGGTCACCAGGACCTCCCCCGCGGCGAAAAGAAACATGGTGTCGCCGATCTCCCCTTCGCGCATGATCACCTGGCCGGCTGGCACCCGCACCTCGCGGGCGATGCCCGCCACCTCGGCGATGTCCCCGCTTTCCAGGCCGGCCAGCAGCGCGATCTGGCTGGACAACCCTTTCCCCTTTCTAACGCTCAGCTTCCCCATGGCCGCAGCTCAGATGTTTCCGATCACGAAGGCCGCCTCGGCCTCCCGGATCAAGTAATCCCCCCCCGGCGCCAGGCGGATCTGCAGCTCCTCGCCCTGGTTTTCATCAAGGTCCAGCTCCGCCTCGGCGAACTTCTTTTTAATGAACGAGTCGATGGCCGAGGAGCCCTCCGAGAGGATGTCGTCGAGGGAGATCTTCTTCTCCTCGGCCAGCACCCCGATAAGGACCTCGCCGCCGGAGGCCAGGAAGTGCTCCGAGAGCTCGCGGAAGCTCCTGCCCACGAAGCCCGCCGGGATGGGCACCTGCTTCAGATGGCTGCGGCCGGCGAATGAGAGCAGCTCCTTGGCCACCTGCGGTATGGCCGGGGTCAGGGTGGCGCTGGCCATCAGGAAGCCGTTGAACTCCCCGTTGACCAGGGTGTCGTCGACGCTGGCCCTGCGCAGGTGGGATTCGTTCTCCGGGTTGGCCAGCTCGGCGCAGGTGGTGATCCCGGCGTTCAGGCTCTTGATCGCCAGGGTGGCCAGGATGGTCCGCTCGTCCGCGTTGTCCAGGGTATGGCCGCCGGAGACGTCGGACAGGATGATCGCCGCCCGGGCCGATACCACCCCGGCCCTGCGCAGAAGCTTCTCACCGCAGAAATCCCCGCGCACGAAGCGCAGGTCCAGCTCGGGGTGGCGCGCGCGCAGGGCCTGGAACTCCTCCGGGTCCATCTCGTTCACCAGCACGAGGCGTTGCTTGGCGCCCCGGGACAGGCGTTTCAGGCTCTCGATGACCCGCTCCGCGTTCGCGTTCCAGCCGCAGAGCACTATGTGGTTACGAAGGTTCACGTCCTGCAATCCCTTACCCTCCCGCAGCTTGCGGTCCACGAAGATGCTGGCTATGGTGCCGGACAGCGTCGAGATGGTCAGGACCCCCAGGAAGATGACCCCGATCCCCAGCACCCGTCCCAGACCGGTCACCGGGTACTTGTCCCCGTAGCCCACCGTGGCGATGGTCACCACGGTCCACCAGATGGAGTCGAAGAGGGTCGGGAACATCTCGCGGTTCGCGCGGGTCTCGGCCAGGAACACCAGCAGGCTGCCGCCGAGCACCAGGGCGGCCACGAAGAGGATGAGTCGCGGCAGGTTCTCCCGCTCGAGGCCCGCGTAGCGCAGGCGGATCCTCTGCAGTAGCCTCCGCAACAGGCTGGGTACGGCGTCGTGCCGGCGTGTCCGACTCATGTTCTTTCAATCAATTATCGGCGCTTTGCGGCCCGGAGTCGAATGTTGAAAAGCGGCGCCGCTTGGGTCTATGCTTGGGGCATGAGCTGGCGTTTGCTCCCTGTCCTGGCGGCGGCGATATTAGCGCTCTGCCTGGGCTGTGCCACCTCCGGCGGCAACCTCTATCGCGACACCACGGCGGCGGAAAGGCAACAGGCGGAAAGCCGCCGGGAAAGCGCGCCGAAGCCCGAACCGGCGCAGCCGGCCGAAGAGGGTCTCGCAATAGAATCCGACCCGGACGGGGCGTCGGTCTACCTGAACAACCGCTACGTGGGCGAAACCCCGCTGCTGCTGGAGGACCTGGGGGCGGGGCGCTACCAGCTGCGCCTGGAGCGGGACGGCTACTACCCCCATGACGCCTGGATCGATTACGCCGGCGGGCACATGGTGTTCCGCACGGACTTGCGGCAGATCACGGGTTTCCTGCAGGTCGAGGTGCAGCCCCCGCAGGCGGCGGTCGTGGTCGGGGAGCGCAGCTTCCCCGCCGGCTCGGTCCACGAGCTCGCCGTGGGGATGCACACGGCGCGCGTCCGCCTTTTCGGTTTCGAAGAATACGCCGCCCAGGTGCGGGTCGAGGAAAAGTCGCTGACGCGGCTCACCGTGGCGCTCGTGCCGGCCCCCTTGCGTCTGGAGGACCTGCGCTCCGGCAGGAGGCAGTTCAACCCCCGCAACCCCGGACTGCTGGGGCGGGCGCGCATCCGTTTCCGCGTCTCCAGCTACGGCTCGGGGCGCGCCGCGGTGCTGGACGCCGAGGACCATGAGGTCTGGCAGAAGCCCCTGCCGCGGTTCACCTCCTGGGAGCAGGCCTTCGACTGGGACGGCAGGGCGTCCTCCGGCTCCCGGCTAGCGGACGGGGACTACACGCTCGTGGTGGAGGCTTCCCCGGAGGAAGGCGGGGAAGCGCTACAGGCCAGGATCCCCTTGCGGATCGACAGCTCCCTGAAACTGTCCTACCGCCTTCTGTGGAACGGGGCGTCCGGCCTGCTCTACGTCCCTTCCCCCGAGGTCCTGCCGCGGGGCGGGGTACAGACTTCTACCCTGCTGGCTTCCCACGTGGGAGCTGCCTCTGACTCGTACTCCTTCCGCACGCCCTGGGACCTAGGCGTGCGCCTCGGGCTGGGCACCCCCCGCGGCCTGGAGCTGGACCTGCACACGGGGGTGATCCTGGGTTACGGGGAAGTGGTGCCCTGGTTCGCGAGCGCGGCCGCGAAGCTTCCCCTGAGCCGCGGGGCGGTGCAGACCGCGGCACTGGCCAAGCTCGGCTACCAGAGCGTGCGCACCGACTCCTTCGCCAGCTTCACGGGTCTGACCCTGGGGCTGCCGGCCTCCGCGTCCCTCGGCGCTGTGAGCTTCTTTATCGCGCCGGAGCTGACCGTGTCGCTGTGGGAGGTATCGTACGCGGAGCCGGACTGGCCGTCGGCCTCCCTCACCGCGTGGGCGTACGCCAAGGGTGGGATCGCGCTGGACCTGAACCCCTGGACCCTGGGATTCTCCGTGGCGGCCAGGACCCTGCCCTTCGGCCGCGGCTTCGGCTTTGACCTGCCCGTGCAGGGCGGCGTGGAAGTGCACTGGATGATCCCCGGCACGCAGCTCTTCCTGACCGCGGCGGTCACGGGCGAAGCCCGGGGCGTCGGTTCCTACTACTTCAGCGGGGGCGCCGGGCTGGGCCTGCTGGATTAAAGGCCTTCCACAGGACTAGCGGCCGCGCAGGAACAGCAGCGCGAGGATCCCGAGCAGCGCCAGGGTGAGCACGACGCCGAGGATCCGGTACAGAATCGGGGAGCCGGTGCGGGTCCGCCCGCCGCCGCGGCCGAAGCTCGACAGGGTGGATTCCGGGAAACGGAGATAGCCGCAGGAGGGGCAGCCGGCGTCGAAGGTGCGTCCTTCCCCCTGGTGCCCGCAGCGGGGGCATTGCACGGAAGAGAAGAACTTCCCGCAGTGGGGGCAGCGCCGGGAGTTGCGCGGCACCTCCTTGCCGCAGCCCTCGCAGAAGTACTTCAGCTTCATGCCCGATTCTACCCGCTACCGCGGCGATTGTTCAACGTCGCCCCGCCTGGTATAAATGAAGCCATGGAGACCGGACTGATCGGCCTGCCCTCCTCGGGCAAGTCCACGATATTCGCGGCGTTGAGCGGCGGGGAGGCCGGCGGGCGCCGGGCGCACATCGCGGAGGTGCCCGTGCCCGACGCGCGGCTGGGGAAGCTGTGGGAGATGTTCCCCACGGCCAAGCGCACCTACGCGACGGTGGTGATCAAGGACCTGGCCGTGGAGGCCGGGGAGAAGGGAGGCCTGGCCCCCGCCGCCCTGGCCGAGATGCGCAGCTTCGATGCCCTCGCCCTGGTCCTGCGGGCGTTTCTGGACCCGGCGGTGCCTCACCCCCTAGAGAGCGTGGACCCGGCGCGCGACCTGCGCCGTCTGCTGGACTCTCTGGCCTTCGCCGATTACGCCGTGGCCGAAACCCGCCTGGAGCGCCTGGTCAAGGAAGGAAAGAAAGGCAGCCGGGAGCACCAGCTGCTGGAGCAGCTCTCCGCCCGCCTGGCGGAGGGCGGCCTGATCGGCAGGGCCGCTCTGGCTGCCGAGGAGCAGCGCCTGCTTTCCGGGTTCTCCTTCCTCACCGCCAAGCCGCTCCTCGCCATCGTGAACGAGGGGGAGGCCACCGCGGAGGTTGGACCCGTGGCCGAGCAGGCCGCGGCGCTGGGGCTGGAGCTGATCGTCATCCACGGGAAGCAGGAAATGGAGATCGCCCAGCTCCCGCCGGGGGAGCAGCAGGCCTTTTTAGCGGACCTGGGGCTGGAGGCGCCCACGCGGGACCGTTTCCTGCGCCAGGTCTATCATTGCTTGAACCTGATCAGCTTCCTCACCGCGGGAGAGAAGGAGGTACGGGCCTGGTCCCTTCCCCGAGGCGCCACCGCCCTGAAGGCTGCGGGCCGCATCCATACGGATATGGAAAAGGGCTTCATCCGCGCGGAGGCCATCGCCTTGGAGCGGCTGGTGAGCGAAGGCGGCTTCGCTCAGGCCAGGAAGAACGGTACACTGCGCCTGGAGGGCAAGGAATACGTGGTGCAGGACGGCGACGTCCTTACCATCCGCTTCAATCTTTAGCGCCGTACAGGGTGTCGGGCGTGGGCACCTCCCGCAGTGCCAGCTTCAGGTAGTAGAACTCCTCGTAGGCCAGGGCGCTACGGTCATGGAACCCGGTCGTCAGCTCCAGCCAGGCTTCCGCCGCAGGGGAGGCCAGCGCCCCGTAGATCGCCGCCTTGTCGAGGGCCGCTTCCAGGAAAAAACCCCGGGAGGCCAGGACGCCGACCGCTGCGGGAGCCCGCTCCCTGACCCACAGCGCCGCCAGCCCCGGCTTTTCCCCCGCCGCCGGCAGCAACTCCACCGTGACCCGGTTCTCTCCTTCCGGGTCCCGGAGGTTGCGGAAGTACAAGTACAGCGAGAGGCCTTCCGCCATGGCCGAGTGAGTAGACAGGAACAGGTAGAGACTGGAGCCGTTGTCCACCAGCTTCAGCTCGGAAAGCGCGGTCCCGCCCTTCTGCCAGTAGCGCGACTGTTCGAGGGGCAGCTCCAGGCGCCCGCCGCCGATCCGCTCGCGGCTGAAGGTGCGGGGCTGGTAGTCCGTGAAGCTGCGTAATACCGGGATGGCTTCCCAGTCCGCGAAGTCGCCGTCGATGCGGAAGCCCAGCTCGCTGCGGGAGGAATCCCGCTGCGCGGCGGCCGGGGCCGCAGCGGGTGCGGCGGGCGCGGCAGGCGCTGCGAAGGCGGCCAGCCGCCCCCGGCCGGCTCTCGCCTTCAGGAGGGTGGGCTCCGTGTACACGCTGTAAAAGCGCTCGGCCAGCCCCCCGCCCGCCTTGAGCATCAGGGCGCGCACGGGGAAATCCCGGCGGCCCGGCAGGGCGAAGAAGCCGACGAGCAGGTGGGTACCCTCCGCCAGGCCATCCAGCCGCCGGGTGGCCCCGGCGGGCAGGCTCTGGAAGGAGGCCTGCCCCGTGGCGGGTCCTTCAGCGAAGTAGTCGTAGATCACGTTGGCGAAAACGCTGGCAGCCGGGTCGAAGCTCTCCAGCTCCGGCGGGTCCAGCACGAAGTGGAAAACCGCAGCCTCAGGGTTGTTCAGCAGCACCGTGAACGGTTGTGCCCCGGCGGCCGCCGCCGCCAGCACCAGCGCCAAACCGATCGCTTGGATACTCATGCTTAAACCTCCATCACTTCTTGCGGATCGCCAGGATGGTCAGGTCGTCGTACTGTTCGTCCTCCCGCAGGTGGGAATAAGCATTCAGGTAGCCGTCGGCCTCCCCTTCCCCTGCCGTCGGCCGTCCGAAATACCTGTCGTACTGACCGAAGTGCTTTTGCAGAAACTCGTCGACCCGCTTGTCCACGAACACCCTGTCCTTCTCGCCGGCGCTCGGGTCGGGCACCAGGCGAAACACCTTTTCCACCGCCACCATGGCCAGAACCGCCTCCTCCACCGTCCCGGTGCAGCGGCCGAAGTCGAACTCCAGGACTTCCTCCGCCACCGGGTTATGGTACTTGAGCAGGCGGTAGGGACGGTGTTTGAAAACGGCAGTGATGATTTCCCGGATCCGCCCGGTGCCCATCTCTTCATTGTCCGCCCCCTTGGAATGCGTGCCCCCATGCGACTCATTCTCCCCCAGTCCCGGCTCGTTGCAGGGGATGACCTGGAAGCGCTCGTCCCGGAAGTGGCGCTTGGCCTCCTCGATGCCGTCCGTGTACAGGAAAATCGTGTCGCCGCTTTCCATCTGGAAGGGTACCTGCTTGAAGCCGCCCTTCATGTCCACCAGATCCTTGGGAAACACCCCTGCTGCGGGTGCGTCCGGGAGCTTGAAGTCGCTCACCACTCCCTCGGCCTGGCGGTATACCCGCTGGGTCGTGTCTCCGGCGTTGCAGAACAAGACCTTGCCGGTCTCGGCGTTGAGGATGGCCAGGGTCAGCGCCGCGAAGCGCCCCTTGAAGCCCCGCTCTTCGACCATGTCGTTGATCAGGTCGGCCAGAGGCTCGAGTTTGAGCCCCGGGTTCTGGGGGGTCCAGTTGCGGAAATACGTGGAGAAAATCGTGGCCACCTCCACCATGATGAGCGCCGCCGACACCCCCTTGCCGGCCACGTCGCACTTGATCACGGCGTAGTACTTGTCCGCCAGATGGCGGTAGTCGAAGTAGTCACCGGAGACGCCCTTGGCCCCCTCGTAGTAGCCGAAAATCTCGACCAGGTTGTTCTGCTCCCCTGCGGTCGAGCCCTTGCGCCCCTGGTCGTCCTTGACCAGGGGGAGAAACATCTTCTGGATGTCCTTGCCGACGGTGAGCTCCTTTTGGGCGATGGCCGCCTTGACCAGTCCGCGGGTCATGTCGTTCACGGTGGCGGCCAGGCTCCCGATCTCGTCGCGGGTGCCCACGTCGATGCGGTGCTCCTTGAGCTGCTCCTTGTCCTCCGTGTCGCGGATGATGGCCACCCCCGCGGCCAGCTTTTTGATCGGGCCGACGGTGATGCCGGCCATGACGAACGCCCCGATCAGCCCCAGCCCGGCGGCCACCAGGGCGATGATGCCCGTCTGGATGAGCAGGCGCGCTTGCGAGCTTGCCAACTCCGCGCGGATGCGCTCGGTGGAAACCCCGAGGCGCACGGCGCCGCGGAAGTACACGTCCTCGCCGCGCTGCCGGTATACCACGGGCAGGTAGAACAGGTAGCCCGGCTCCAGGCGCTGGGAATCCAGCGGCGGGAAGCTGCGGGCGCGCCCGCGGATGGCCTGCAGCTCGGAGGCGATCCTGGCCCCCAGGTCCTTGATCTCCTTGTCCAGCTCCCGGATGCGGGCCTGCGACTGGGCGTCGCTCTTGAGCACCAGCTCGCGGGTCTCGGTGCCCAGGCGGTCGATCTCCGCCGCCAGTCCGGACACGCGGGAACGGGCCGCCGCGTTCAGCTCCGCGGCGAGCTTTTCCACGTCGGCGGAGACCTCGTCCTTATACCTCACCTCGCCGTAATCGCCGGCGGCGAACCTCTGACCCTCCACCTTGCGGGCGATCTGGCTGTCGCTTGATACCCACAGGTAGTCGAAGCGGCCGGGGTCGCTCAGCCCGAAGCTGGTCAGCGTGACGTACTGCGCTTCGGCCATGCTGCTGCCCTGGTCGCGCAGCGTGTTGAGCTCGGAAATGTTCTGGGCGGGCAGGTTGTTGCCCGCCGAGGAGGAAAGGCTGCCCAGCAGGGTATCCACCCGCTGCTCCAGCCCCTCTGCCAGGGTCCGACGCTGGGCGTTGATCATGTAAATGCTGAGGGGGAAGGCCACCATCAGCACCGTGATCAGCACCAGGATCATGGTGAGGGTAGTGAACTTCCACCGCAGCCCGAAACCCTTGCGCTTGAGCTCTTCCATTCTGACAACCTTTCTCGCCAGCGGCACTTCGCCGCGCAGGACCGCCAGCACCTCGCGGCGCATCAGTCGGCCTTCCTGCGCCAGGGAGGCCAGCCGGCGCACGGACACCAGGAACAGCACCATGAGGAACAGCACTACCAGCCAGGCCACCAGGGTGTTCGTGCCGATGGTGGCGGAAACCAGGCGGACGCTCTCCCAGGGGCGGCGGTAGACGTAGGAGAAGTCCCCGAACTTCACGGTGCCCGGTCGCTCCAGGCGCAGCACCGGTCCGCTCCAGGCCGGGCCGCGCACCGGGTGAACCACTCCGACGCGGTACAGCCCCTCCTCGACCTCCAACAGGGTCAGGCCGCGGATCAGGCGGTCGGAGACGACCCGGAAGGCCCCGCTCGCCCGGGTGAAGCTGTAGTCGTAGGGCGCGGCCCCGTCCCGGTCCAGGAGCACCCGGCCGACCAGGCCGTCCAGCTCGAAGCCCCGCCCGCCGATGGTCAGGTCCACGCTCCCCAGCGTGTCGCGCCGCTCGTTGACGTAGCTGATGTAGGTGACCGGCACGTACTTGTTCAGTCGCAGGAGCGCGATCGCCGGCTCCCCGCGGTTGCCCGCCGCGTCCAGCGCCGCCACGGCGAAGGCCCAGATACCGTTGTCCAGGTTGGCGTACGCGGCCCGGGTGCCGGTGGTGTTGGCGGTGGCCGGAAGCGGCGGGGCGGACAACGAAGCGGGCGCCTGTTCGGAGCCGAGGAACTCCAGGTTGAAGGCGTAGCCTGCGGCATCCTGCGGGCTCTCAGGCCGCCAGGCGATGTCGAAGCTGTTGGCGGCCAGGTAGCCATCCGGGTCCGCTGCCGGCAGGCTCAATGCCGGCTTGCCGGGCGGGGTCGTGTCGCGGGTGAAGGAAACCGTCGCGGGCTCCGACCAGTTGCCCGCGTAGTCCTGGGAGGCGACGCGGAAGTACCAGGCCCCGTCCCGCTCCGCGCGCACCGAGGCGCCCGTCGCGTCGGCCAGCAGCTTCGCCTCCCCTGCGGGGAGCGGCGCGTCGGGATCCTGGGACCATACGTAGTTGAAGCCAGAGACGCCGGAGGAATCCGGCGGCGCGGACCAACGCACCTGCACCAGCTCCTGGCGCGAGGCCTTCCGGGGATCGAAGTTCACGGCCTGGAGCGTAGGTGCTTCCACGCTCTGGTCCGGCTGCAGGACGATCAGCCGGGAGTTCGACCCCACCCGGTTCTCCCAGAACACGTACAGCTTCCCGGCCAGTTCCACCGGGTAGGTGAAGTACGAGGAGCCGGCGAGCTCATTGAGCTCCCGGGCTGCCCAGCCGGTAGCCGTCGCTTCCGCCGCGAACACCTTGTCCGCCCCGCTGAAGAAAAACACGTAGGAGCGCTCCCGGTAGCGGATGAGGCGCGGGAAGAAGGCGGCGGCGCCGCCCACGGTCACGGCCTGAGGCTGCCCCAGCAGGCCGCCTTGAGCGTCCAGCTCCAGGAAATACACCTGCGCCGGGCGCGACTGATACTGACGCTCCCACACCAGTCCCAGGCGGTCGGGCAGGGAGGCCAGGAAAGGCCGCTGGTTGGAGAACAGCTCCGGTCCTTGCACCTTCCCGTCCACGGTTTCATCGAAGTCCAGCTGCCGAGCCTCGCCCCAGGTTCGCCCGCCGTCCTCCGAGCTCTTGATCGCGAGCTGGTAGCGCCGCTCCCCGCGCTGCAGGGTCTGGTACACGACGTAGTCCCTGCCCCCGAACACGGCGTGGTTCGCCAGGAAGTTGATCGGGACCTGCTCGCCGCTCACCAGGGGCTGGAAGGCCGACCAGGCGGACCCGTCACGGGACAGGGCATAGCGCAGGGAAAGGAAGGTGCCGCTCTCCTGGCTCACGAATAGCAGCAGCTCCCCCCGGGAGGTGACGAACAGGCTTGGCGCCAGGCTGGTGGCGAAGGCCTCCACGGAGGCGAGCTGGGCGAAGCTTTGCCCCCCGTCGCGCGAGGCGTAGATCGAGGTCTTGCGTTCGGCGGCGGCCGCCGCGACGAAGATGCTTCCGCGCTCGTCCACGGCCAGGGAAAAGATGGGCGTTTCCCGCTCCTGTATGGGGAAGGGGCCGGCGAAGCGGGTGACGGTGCGCCACTGCCGGGCATCGCGGGATACCGCGGCGGTCAGCCACGCTTCGCGCTGGCCGCCGGCGTTCTGCACGAACTCCTGCCAGGCCGCCACGATCAGGCCGCCGCCGGCGGCGGCGGCCGGGAAACGGGCGCCGGCGGGCACCAGGACCCGGGGCGTTTCCCAAAACAGGCGCTGCGCCCTGGCGGGGAAGCTCAGCAGCGCCAGGAGCAGCAGCGGGAGCAGGATCGGCAGGCGATGCGGCGGGCGGCTCACAACCTGGCCTCGATCTTAATGCGCAGCTCCAGCAGGGGCGCGTAGCCCTGGTTGCGCTTGCTCTTGAGCAAATCGATCACGATCTGGTAGGCGCTGGGGTACTGCCCGTCCAGGAAAAAGCCCTCCGCCTCCTTGAAGCGGCGCTGGTCGTCGCTGGACAGGAAGGGCTGCCGGCTGCCGCCCAGGGCGATCTGGAGCCGGTCCTTGAGGTCGACCGCCTGCCGGTAGTCCGGGTCCAGGGCAATCGCCCCGTTCAGCTGCTCCAGGGCGCGCGGGAACAGCTCCCGCTGGTTCTGCTGGAAGGTGCGCAGGGCCTCGGCATATAGCCGGCGCGCCTCCGCCTTCTTGGCCGGGTCGGGGGGCGGCAGGTCCAGGCCCATCCGGATGCGCAGGGCGCTGATGGCGTTCTGCAGCCCCGGGTAGCTCGGGCTTAAGACCTTGATCACCTCCAGAGTGTTCAGCGCCTCCTGCGGATTCAGCTCCCGTTTGCTCAGGGCGTCCCGGAACTGGCCGTCGAGGACCTCGCGGAAGCGGTCCTGGTCCCGGAGCTGCTCGATGCGCAGGATCAGGATCTGGGCTTCGCTGTTGTAGGGGAAGAGAATCTTGATCTGGTCCAGGCGCTCCACGGCCTTCTTCAGCACCTCCAGCGCCTCCTGCACCCGCCCCGCCTCCACCAGCCTGCGGCCTCTCTGGTACTCCTGGAAAGCCAAGTTGTACAGCTGGCTCATCTGCGGGTACAGCGGGTTGGACAGGGCGATCTCGCGTCCGGCGATGTTCTGGATCGCGGATCGCGTCCAGTCCAGCCAGAGGTCGACCTCGGGGTTCGCCTCCGGGTGGGTGTCCGCCCAGCGGGTGCCGGCGTGGAGGAAGACCTGCTCCGCACCATTGTAGTCCCCCAAGGTGTACATCCTTCTTCCGTTGTTGATCAGCTCGCGCACCTGGATGATCACCAGCCTGTTCACCGCCGCGTTGATATCCTCGGCAAGCCGGGGCAGCGTGTCGTCCCGCAGCCGGCGGACTTCCGGGTCCTCCTGGAATTCCAGGGAGCGGTCGAAGGCCTCCTGGGCGTTCCGCAGGCTTTCCCGGGCGGCCGCCTCGCGCAGCGGGTTCAGGCTTTTCTGCACTTCCTGCACCCGCAGCTGCCCCTCCTGTTTGAAACGGCCCGCCTGCAGGACCTCCGCTTGCGCGGAAGACGAAGCGAGGGCCAGCTCCGCCTGGAACCCGGCCAAGGCCCCGCGCAGTCCGGCCAGCCCCTGCGCCGTATCGCGCAGGGTCGGGGAGGTTTCCAGATAACCGGGTTTGACCGCCAGCTCCACCGCCAGGCGCTGCGCCTCGGTGGCGGCGGCGGCCTGCTCCGTGGTGAGCTGGGTATACTCCCCCAACGCCCGTCCGGGGTACTTCTCCAGCCGCTCCGGTTTCTGCACCCCCCTCTGCAGGCCCAGCGCCGTCTGGAACCGGGCACGGAAACCGGCCTCGGTCTGCGTCAGCCGCCCCAGGGCCTCGTCGGCGGCCGCGGAGAGCAGCCGCAGGTCGAAGGTTTCCAGACGGCCGCGCAGGGCCCCGGCCGCCAGGCTCAGCGCCCGCGCCTGCTCGGGCACCTCTCCCAGGGACAGGCCGGCGGCCTGACTCTGCTTCTGCAGCGACTCCGCGCCGGCGGCCCCGTTCTCCTCGAGACTGCCGGCCCGCCGGATCAGGACAGCCAGCTCCAGCCGGGCGGGCCCGATCCGCGCGAGTGCAGGGATGCCGCTCTGCTCCCACGGCGCGAAGGCCTGACCCACCCCAGCGAGCTCCCCGTACCCGCGGGCGGCGCGGATCCGCTCCCTGGCCAGGAGGTACGTGGCCCCCTCCCTCGCGACCGCAGCGGCAGCCGGCGCGTCCAGACGCAGCGGCGCCGCCGGCGGCAGTGCCACGACCCACAGCGACAGCAGCCGCAGGGTCGCCGCGTAGACCGAGGCTGCGGTATTCAACCGCTCCAGCGGGTAGCGGCCGCTCTCGTACGCCTGCAGGCCCTCCCGCCAAAGGGCATCAGCGGCGGCCAGGAGCGCCTGCTTCTGACCAGCGACCGCGGACTCCCTCGCCAGGCCGAGGACGGCGGCGATACCCTCCCGCGGCTTGCCGCTGCGCCCCAGAATCAGCTGGGCGCCGAAGAACAGGAAACTGTCGTACCCGCGACCCGCGGGGCGTTCGCCGACCTGCCGGCCTTGAGCCTGGAAGTTCTCCCCCGCTTTGCGGGCCGCGGCCTCCAACCCGGCCATGGTCCGCGCGGCGTCCGTCACCTCCCCGACGCCGCCGGCCAGGCGCGAGACGTCCAGCGGGCTAAGCATCCCCTCCAGGGCTGACTGGGCGGCCGCCAGCCTTTCCAGAGTCCCCGGGAAGGCGTCTACGGCCGACTGCAGGGAATCCAGCGAGCCCAGCACCGAGTTCTTGAGGATATTCCCGTAGTCGGCCGCATCGAAGCTCTCCCGCCCCAGCGAAAAGCCCTCCAAGTACCGGGCATTGGCCTCGGCGTACCTGCCCTCCCCGAGCAGCCCGGCGGCCTCGTCCATGATCCGGTTGAAGCGGTTCATGTTGACGACCAGCTCCCTGCCCACCTTGGCCTGCTCCAGGGCCCGGGCCACGGCCTCGTTCGGGTAGGGGTCCAGCTTTTCCAGCTCGTCGATCAGCGCCAGGCCCTTGGGGACGTTGTTCTCCTCGAACAAGGCTTTGATTAGCTCCTCGAACTTGGCGTTGTACACCGCCCGGGCGTTGCGGATCTGTTGCATGAGCCCCTCGGCCGCGTCGAACAGGTCCGGGTTCTGCTTGATCAGCTCGCTCAGGGCCAGGATGGCCTGGTTGTACTTCCTGGCGGCGATAAGCTCGCCCACCTGGGCGAGCCGTGCCCGGTTTTCCCGCTCCGCGCTCCCCCTCGGGAAGGCGGCCAGGGGCAGGCCAATGCCTAAGCAGAGGGCGAGCAGAAGAATTTGTCCCGCACCGGGTCGCGAGCTCAAGGCCTGTGTTTCTCCCAGTTTCTACATACTATAATTTATATCATTATCGACCGAAAACCCTCCGCTGCCAACGCCGAAAGTGCCGATACTATGATGGACCCCGGTGGATTCCGGGGCCCCGCCGGTATATACTTGAGATAGATGAGAAGGCTCGGGCTCCTGATCCTCGCGCTGCTCTCCCTGGGCGGCCCGCTGTTCGCCGGCACGGGCGAGGCGTATTTCTCCCTGAGCGAATTCTTCGCCCAGTTCGCGGACCCGAACACCGGGCTGACGATATTCCCCACCCTCCTCATCCCCATGGGAGGACGCTACGAGGGCATGGGCACGGCGTACACCGCGGTGGCCGGGGACTCCGGCTTCCTGGAATCCAACCCCTCAGGCAGCTCGGTGCTGGAGCACGGCGAGCTCTCCTTCCTGCACCACAGCTGGATCGCCGACTCCAACATCGAGGGCGTGATCTACACGGTGCGCTACAACGACCTGGGCTTCGGGGTGGGGGGCAAGTTCCTGTACGTGCCGTTCACCGAGTACAACGATTGGGGGGAGCGGGAAGCCCGGGGATACTTCTCGGAGTCGGTGGCCATCCTGAACCTCTCCTACAACTTCTTCTCCAGCTACAACTTCTACGGCTTGGCCATCGGCGCCAACCTGAAGGCCGCCTACCGCAACGTCCCGGCGGCGATCTACCCCGACCAGTCAGTGCTCACCGGCCTGCTGGACATCGGCCTGTTGACCCGCTTCAACTTTTTAAAGGGCTACATCTCCCGCACCAAGAACTTCTCCGTGGGCCTGGTGATGAAGAACCTGGGACTCCCTGCCCTGAGCGAGCCGGTGCCCACGACCGCCACCCTGGGCATCGCCTACTCCCCTTTCCGGCCGTTCACCTGGGCCCTGGACTTCAACCTGCCGATCAGCTTCATCCCCGACGAGGCGCCCGCGGAGCGCTGGTACCTGGCCACCGGCATCAACCTTACCGTGGCCAGCTTCCTGCAGCTGCAGAGCGGCTTCCAGCTCAAGGGCGACAACCCGCGGGTCAGTGTGGGCAGCACGATCGACCTCCAGAAAGTGAGCTTCGTGCTGAACTACAACCTGGACTTAAGCGGGCGCCTCAACCCGCTGGACAAGTTCAGCATCGAAGCCAAGCTGAACCTGGGGGACCGGGGCCGCCTGGCGGAACGCGGCCGTCTGGACGAGCTGTATCTGAACGGGCTGGAAGCCTACGCCCAGGGGCGCCTCGCGGAAGCGATCGTTTTCTGGCAGCAGGCTCTGGAGATCGACCCGGGATTTGCCCCGGCCCGGGAGAACATTGACACGGCCCAGAATGCCCTGAAGCTGCAGCAGGAACTGGAGCAGCAGCTGGAGGCCGGCAGCCGCTAGCTGCAACTTGACTTTCGAGGCGGCATCCATTAACCTGAAGATCCTTGAGCAGCAGCGATAAGACGCGCCAGCCCCAGGAAGTGATTCCCGTACAGACTCTACGGCGCATCCCGCACTACCACCAGATCCTGATGGAACTGGAGCAGAAGGGCGAGCAGTTCGTCTCCTCGCGCTACCTGGCGCATTTCTTCCAGGTCGACGACACCCAGGTTCGCAAGGACATGTCGGTCATCGGCTACAAGGGCAAGCCCAAGGCCGGCTACTCGGTGAGCGGCCTGCGGGCGGCCATCGGCGAGTTCCTCGGCATCAACACGGAGAACACGGCGATCCTGATCGGGGCCGGCAAGCTGGGCTCCGCTCTGGTGGAGTACCCCGGCCTTCCGGAGTACGGCCTGAAGCTGGTCGCGGTGTTCGACAACGACCCTGGCAAGGCCGGCAGGATCATCGGCTCCTTTTCCATCCTGTCGCTGGAGTCGCTGCCCAGGGTGGTGAAGACCTACGACGTCGGTATCGCCATCCTGACCGTGCCCAAGCAGGCGGCCCAGGAAGTCTGCGACCTGCTGGTCAGGCTGGACATCAAGGCCATCTGGAACTTCGCCCCCACCCAGCTCACCGCCCCGGACGACGTCATCGTGCGCAACGAGAACATGGCGGTGGGCCTGGCGCTGCTGTCGCATTATGTGAAGAAGGAGAAACTGCGGAGGAGCGGCGCCGCCTTAAGCGGTGCTACGCCTTAAGCGGAGCTACCTGCGGCCGGAAACGGTGCGCTTGAAGCTCTTGTACACCGAGTACAGCGGGAAGTCGACCTTGCGCACCGCCAGCAGGCGGCCCGCCTCGCGCTTGCCGGACAGCCGGCGGAAAGTCCGTTCCTCCCGCTCCAGCTTCCTGAAGTTGAAGCGCTGCTCCAGCAGGCGCACGAACTGTGCGGCCTCCGCCGGGGTGGCTGCGCCCCCGGGGGCGGGCGGTGCGGACTCCTGCCCCTGCTCCACCGGCGCCACTATGCGGCGCACGACCTGCTCCACACTCTCGCCTTCGGCACTGTGCAGCGCGCCCTCAACGTTCTTTACGAACGCGCTCTCGCGGAAGGCGATGCGGTCCACGACCAGGCGCAGGTCCAGGCGCTTCTTGGCGGCCCGCCGCGAGGCCAGATCGCGCCGCCCGAGCAGCACGAAGGCGATCACGGCCGCCGCCCCGCCCAGCACGACCTCGTCGATCACCGGCAGCGGGTCGCGGACCACCGCGGAGAAGAATACGTAGGTGGCCACGAACACGCCGGAGGCGATCAGGAACTTGGGAATAAAGCGGATGTCGTTGATCCAATGGCGCACGCCCTGCTCCACCTGCCGGTACAGCTCGTCGCGGAAGCCGGTCAGGGCTTCCACCCGGGGCTCCAAACCGTAGCGGCCCTCCAGGGGCCCCTTTTCCAGGGCCTCCACCACCTTGGCCGGCGGGGTCAACGGGTGCAGGAACAGGGAACTGCCGTCCTTGCGATGAATGTGAAAGATATAGGTCTTCTCCGCCTCGGCCATCGCTGGTTTAGAACATACTGACCCCCCCGACGGCTGTCAAGTTGCCTCGCGTGCCTGTCCTCCCTAAGGCCTCCCGCAGCCGTAGTGCCTCCGCGCGCCCACGCTCCAGGCCCAGGACCCGCTCCACGTGCAGGCTCAGGGCGCCCAGTTCCTCCTCCACCCTGCCGCAGACCAGGAAAACCCCCCCGCCGTCGATCACGGGGTAGAACTCCCGGAAGGCCTTGGGGAAAAACACGGTCTCGAACACGGAGTGCTCGTCCTCGAAGCTGACGAACACCATCGGCTCCCGGGTGCGGGTGAGCACCTCCTTGCCGGTGACCAGCAGCCCGGCCATGGTCACCCGCCGCCCGCGGTGCGCGGCAAGCTGCCGCGAGTCGATCACCGGCGGGAGGCCGGCCCCGGCGAGCAGGCGGAGGATGCGGCCGTGGAACACACCCAGCGGGTGGCGCGAGATCATCAGCCCGAGGGTGGCCAGCTCGTCGCGCAGCTTCACCTCCGGCGGGTAGTCGCCGATCCCCGGCGGGGCCAGCGGCAGCCCCGGGCCCGGGGGCGGAGCCGCCGCTGCTGCGGCGCATACCCGGGGGTGAAACCGCAGGTATTCCTGCGCCTTCGCCCCCTGCCCTGGGCGCGGGGACTCGCGGAAGTACAGCCAGAACAGCTCGGGGCGGGTCAGGCCGCCGCCCAGGCAGTCCAGGCTGCCTGAGCGCAGCAGCACCCGGATCTCGGGGAGGCCCGGCGCGAGGCGGGCGAGGAAATCCTGGAAGTCGGCGAAGGGGCCCCGCCGCTCCCGGTCGCCCAGCAGGCGCTCGAGGAACTCCAGCGGGAGGTCCTTGAGCTGGCCCAGCCCCACCCGCAGCGCCCCCGCCTCC